>Ga0105340_1000846_pt1 | contig 14222 bp, 12 predicted proteins | sample EasRivMeERMLT700_FD_89676 | JGI IMG/M metagenome (GOLD analysis project Ga0105340, IMG submission 89676) | Soil microbial communities from meander-bound floodplain in the East River, Colorado, USA - East River MetaG ERMLT700 | ecosystem: Environmental > Terrestrial > Soil > Floodplain | place...
CACTCGGGAAGAGAAATACACGTACACGGTATGCGTGCCGGTCACCAAGGAAGAAAAACGAATGGTTACGGTCTGTACGCCGGTGACCCGCGAGGTGGACGTCGTCTACACCGTCATGGTCCCGAAGTGCGTGGAGAAGAAGGTTCAATTCACCCGCTACCATTGCGAACGCGTCATGGTCACCGAGAAGGTGCCCGTGTGCCGCACGGTGTGCGTGAACTACGTCGATGAATGCGGCCGCTGCTGCACCAAGCGCGAACGCGTCACGGAATGGTGCGAGCAAACGCGTTGCGTCGTCAAGCGCACGCCGATCGTCGAAGAGAAGATCATTCAGGTCACGATCTGCGAAGCGGTCCAGCACAAGGGCAAGAAGACGATCTGCGAAATTCAACGCACCCAGCGTGAAGAAATGGTCAAGGTTTGCTCCTTCGAACGCAAGCAGATGGAAGGCGTTCGCACGGTGTGCGAAGTCCAGACCGAGAAGGTCAAGCGGACGGTCAAGGTTTGCGAAATGGAACGCTATGAAGAAACCGTCCGCGTCGCGATTTGCCCGACGACGTCCTGCGACTCCGATTGCGGCAGCGGCCATGGCGGCCGTCGCAGCTTCTTCCGTCGCGGCTGCAACTAGGTGATTGACATCAGGGACGAGAACTCGACCGGCCCGCGGCGCTTGGCGCTTGCGGGCCGGTTTTTTTTGGCCGCTTGCGGCTTCGCGATCGCGCGGCGCCATGCGAACGCGAAGTCGCAAGCGGCGATTCATTGGGGATCGAGCGACTTGATCATCACATTGCGAAACTCGACGCCGGTGCCGTGATTCTGCAAACCGATGAAGCCCTTGCGCGGCCGTTTGTTGAGCACATCGTTCTTGGTCGCGTCGGCGTCGATCACTTTTTCGCCGTTGAAGACGATTTGAATGATCGGCCCCTTGCAGGTGATCTCGTAGGCATTCCATTGTCCGACGCCCTTGGACATTTCCTTCGACGGTCCCTGGAAGTGATATAACCCGCCGCAAAACTGATACGGCTTCAGCTTTCCCTTGTAGATGTACTCGCCTTTCTTGTCCTTTGCCTCGTTGTCGAGGATCTGGATTTCCATGCCCAGGTACGACGGCGATTCCTTGGATTTGACATCGGGCACGCGCAGGAAGACGCCAGAGTTGCCGCCGTCGAAGATCTTCCATTCGAGCTTGAGGACGAAATCGCCGTACATTTTCTTGGTGCCGATCCAGCCGCCGCCGGGCTTGGCGAGGAGGAGGTTGTCCTTGACGGTCCACTTGTCCTTGTCGCCGGCGCGGGCTTCGCGGACTTCCCAGCCCTCTAAATCTTTGCCGTTGAAGAGCGGGACGAAGCCATCTTGCGCTTGTGCGGAAGTGGCGGAAGTGGTCAAGGCGAGCACCAGGAATGCAACACGTCGCATGGAAGCCTCCGAATGACGTTGTCGAACCTATTCGCAATCGCGATATTCAATCCGTAGTGCAAGCGTCACGCATGCACCGTGCCGGCGAGACGCCGGCACTACGAAGTATATCCAGGGCCATTCAAGATGTCCGACCGCCTCGTCACCGTCGCCGCGTTTCAGGACACCGTCGCGGCCAGCCTGGCCAAGAACTACCTGGAAAGCCAGGGCATCCCCGCGAGTCTCTTTGATGAAACGACCGTCGCGACCGATTGGCTACTCGCCGGCGCCATCGGCGGCGTCAAGCTACAGGTGGCGCCGATCCATGTCGAACGCGCTGAAATGCTCTTGAGCCGCAATGAAAACGACAGCGATGACGAGGAACCGGAAGAGACGCCGGCCGCGCCGCAGACGGCCATCGCGGCGCAGGAAATCGCCGAGGACCTCAAGTCGGATCACGAAGACAAGCAACCCATCAATAAACTCGTGGATCGCCTTTTTCGCGTCGCCGTACTGGGGTTTCTCTTTTGGCCGTTGCAGCTTTACACGCTGTGGCTGCTATTTCAATTGATGAATGAACAGGGGACGGTGAGCGCGGATCGTCGCTGGAAGGTCTGGGTATGCGTCATCCTGGCGCCGATCATCGTGGTCATGAGCTTTTTCCTGTTCACGTCGTGCGCGTTCCCGGGCCGGTTTCTCATGCCATGACTTCCCTTATCCCCGCTACTGCGAACTTTGGCGCGCTCGGACCGGTCTGCCGGCTCGGCTTCGCGGCGCACATGCACGGGCGATTGCACGAGAACGATGTGCGCGCGGCTCTCGATCGCGGCGTCAACTTCCTCAACTGGTTCGGCGCCGACGATTACCTCGGCCGCGCCATCGCCGGGCTTGGTCCGCGCCGGCAAGACATCAAGGTGTGCATTCAATTCGAAGCGCGAACGGCGCAAGCGGCGGAAGCCGAGTTGCATCAGTTGTTGACGAGCCTGCGCACCGACTGGATCGACGTACTGACGTTTTATTACGTCGAAGTGGAAGCCGAATGGCAAGAGATCATCGGTCCCGGCGGCGCGCTTGAGTATTGCCGACGTGCCAAAGAACAAGGCAAAGTTCGCATGCTTGGCGTGACGAGCCATCAGCGGCCGCTCGCAGCGAGGATCGCGACAAGCGGCCTCGTGGATATGTTGATGATTCGCTACAGCGCCGCCCATCGCGGCGCGGAGAACGAGATATTTCCCGTCACGCAGAGTATTGACATGCCAGTGGTGACGTACACCAGTTTGCGATGGGGTGCGTTGATGCGGCCGACGCCGGACGATCCGCCGGGATTCGTGGTGCCGCGGGCGCGGGACTGGTATCGGTTCGTGTTGCAGCATCCTGGCGTGACGGTGGCGTTGTCGGCGCCGTGCACGCGCGCGGAGTTGGATGAGGATTTGTCGATGCTGGAGGATTGGCGTGCGCCCGGCGACGATGCATATCGGCGGTTGGCGGAACATGGGCAACGCGTTCGCAAACACGCGGGGCCGTTTCCATAACCTGAATTTCGTTTAGCGCTCGCACGGCGCCACGCGAACGCTAAACGAAGAAAACTCAATTGCGGCGCGGCCGCACCACCATATCCGCGTCCGGCACCGGGCTGCCCTCGGCGACGTTGTCGAACCAGGGAGCTTCGAACTCGATGCGGCGCTTGTGCTTCATCGCTTGATTCGCGGTGAGCGCAATGATCGCATCCGCCATCGCGGCCCGGCCATCGCAGCGCGGCTTCAATTCGCGCTCGTCTTGCGACATGCCCTGCCCTTGCATGCGAATGAGATACGCCAGATGTTCCATCTCTTCGCGATACCCGCGGCTCGGCGCACCCGCGCCGATGGCATTGGCGCCGACGGCCGTCGCGCGCGTTTCCGCTGGCGCACCGGACGTGGACGACGCGTCCACCAGCGCCGCGGCGGCGCCCGTTGTCGCGGTCACTTGCGTCGATCGGCCTTGCACGCCCCACAAATACGCGGCCTGTTCTTGTTCCATGACCAGCGTGCCCTTGGAGCCCATCACGCATTCGCCGTACTTCTCGAAGTCGTTCGTGCTGATCGACGAGTACGTGACGGTGACGATATCGTTGCGGCGCGAGCTGGCTCGGGTCGCGTCGTAGTGCGGGCCTGGGAATTCGTAGATGCAATAAACATGGTCCTCGACCTCGCGATTGTCGGTGTAGAAATGCGTGCCGCCGGTCGCGGTGATCGACAGCGGCCGTTTCTTGCCGAGGAAAATGCTGCACGCGTCGAGCTGATGACTGCCGAGTTCCGCCATCAGTCCGCCGCCGGTGCGAATGTAGAGCCGCCAGCGAACGAGTTCCTCCATGCTCGCGTAATCCAGCTCGCGCAAACGCGGCTCCAGCGCGGTCCGGTCGGCCGGCGGGATGAGCGGATACCAGCTGTCCAGGTACGGCCGATCGCCGCGCGTGTTTGGATCGGGATTGGGCCGCACGTTGTTGCGATGCCAGAGGGCGCGGATGTGCTTGATGTCGCCCAGGACGCCGGCGCCGATGATCTCGTTGGCGTGAGCGTAAAGCATCGAGTAATGGCGCTGATGGCCGATCGACAGAAACTTGCCGGTCTGATCGGCGACACGGATCATTTCCTTGCACTGCGCGATGTTCCACGCCATGAGCTTCTCGCACAGGACGTGCTTGCCGGCACGCATCGCCTCGATCGCGACCGGCGCGTGCAGGTGTAGCGGCAACGCGATCACGACCATTTCGATGTCGTTGTTGGCGAGCAACTGACGATAGTCGTCATACACTTGGATGTGCTGATCAATCGTGTGGTTGTAGTGGACGCGGATGTGGTCGCGAAATGCGTTGAACCCGCGACGCGGCGTACCAGCTTGGCCGTTGAAGATGCGTCCGCCGTTCTGCCCATCGCGTGTGCGATGGCAATTTGTCGGGCGAATGTCGCTGGCGGCGACGAAATCGACGAAGTTTGGATTGTGCTCGCCGACGAGGACGCCGCCTTCATCGCCGCAGCCGATGATGCCGGCCTTGACGGGCCGCATGCCGCGCGGGAAGCCGTGATCGCGATAGCCGAAGTACGCGGCCGTTGACACGGGCAACGTCGCACCGGCGGCGATCAGGCCTTGCATGAAGCGGCGGCGCGTGACGCCGGCTTGCGGCGGCGCCTGTTGATCGGCCTCCGCCATCTTGCCGACGACGCGATTGAAGTTGTCCTTGCCGATCGCTTTTTGTTCGGGGGTCATGTCGAGGGCCATGGTATTCTCCTCACCGTAGTGCAAGCGGCTCACTTGCACCGAGTTTTCAATCGTGCAAGCGAGCCGCTTGCACTACGGGGCCGTGCTCGTTTTTTCCTTGGAACAACAACACAAACTCAACAATCCGTCCACACCGGCCCATCGCGAAGTCGGAATGAATGCAAGTGCGAACAATGCGATGATCTCAATCAGCGTCTTGTTGACGAGGAAATAATGCCCCTCGAGCCGCGGACTCTCTGGCCAGCCGGGCAACGGCGGCATCGCAAGATAGAAGGACAACACCAGCAATCCCGTCGCCGCGCACGAAAGCCGGCCGAAGATGCCGAGCATCAACGCGGCGCCGAGGACGATCAGGCCCCATTTCACGCCGAAGTCGGACCACTCGAGCATTCGCCACGACGTGTACGGCCGAGCGGGCGGCTCCGGCATGCGATCCTTGAGTTTCTGTTCCGAGGTCAACACATCGGTCAACGGCTCCCAAAGCGCGGTGGTCGCTTCCTTGAGGTCACCATCCAGTTTCTTCGTTTCCTTCGCATCGGTGGCCTTGGCACGCTTGGCAGTCAAGGCGTCGATTTTCTTTTTCAACGTGTCCTTCAAGGCGGGGTTGATCGTTTTCAATTTGTCCATTTCGGCGTCGATGCCCTTCTTGAACATTCCACGCCACTTGGCCAAGTCGGCCTTCGCGGACTTCCATCTTGCGTGCACCTCTTTGTCATCCGATGGAAATCTCCCCTCCTCCGCGAGGACGGCGTCCAACAGGCGCTGATGTTCCGCGAGACGTTGCTTCATCGTCATGTCGAGGTTCAACTCAGGCGGATACGGGGCAAGTTTGGTGACCGTTTCCGACTTGGTCGTCAGGTAGATCAAGGTGTCGGCCTTGCGTTGCTCGAGAATTCCATCCGCGCGCGTGCGTTGATCGGCATCGAGCTCATAGTAATCCGCGAAGGTATTCACGTAATCGCGCCATTCGCTGTCCAATTCCGCGGGAAACGCGCCGTCGGCGCCGACCGTCAACTTATCGACAAGCCGATCCCCCGCGACCGCCCGATAGTGTTCGGACAGCGGGCCCATCGACTCGCGCAGATACGCTTCGCTGGACCAGTTGGGCGTCGAGAGTTTCTCCATTCCCTCGATGAAACAATGCCAGCCGATCGCGACCCGTAGCGCAATCAGGAAAAAACGCGCGGGCATCGACGAGGATCGATCTGGGCCATTCGTGCCGCGCAGCAGCCAAAGCGACAGCGTGATCAAGATCAAGCTGAGACCGATGGCGGCCAGCAGCATTCCGGAGAAGGTCGAGGTCATGATGCGAATCGCGATGGCCAAAACGGACACGTCATTCCGTTCATCTTAAACAGACGTCAACGGCGGGGCCAAAGGAAAAGGCGAGAATCCTCACGATTTCGTGGCGCTTTGCGCCAGACGCTGGCGAAGTTGCTCCTTGGTCGGCGTCGGCTTCGCGGCAAGATCGTTGAGGACGGACTGCAACGCCAGATTGAGCAGCACACTGGCGATTTGGCCGGCCGACGGCGTGCACCCTTCGGCCGCGACCGCGGCGGCAATCGCTTCGAGATCGTGCCATTCCTGGTCGCTGACCGGAATCTTCGTCCGCCGCGTCGTTCCTTCCAGGGCAGGCCGGCCGCCGCTCGATTGGAGACGCCGAAAGATCTCGGCACGCACGGCGTAAAGAGTGAACGGATTTGCGGCCGTCACGCTTTCGCCCGAGAGAACCTCGGCGCCTAGAGCTGCGGCAATTTGAGTCGGTTCGATTCGTGGCATGGCCGGACCGATGTCTCGAATTTTCGGCATCGCCGGGCCGGTATCGACGAGTTTCTTTGTCATGCCTATCTCCTTCAAACTGGATCAAAAGTCCGAATTCGATAAAATCGCTGATCGAATTCAAAAACGATCTCACTTTTTGGTTCGTCTCTCGTCCCATGCGATGCAAGAACTCGCGCACCTTCGGCAAGTTCGCCACAAATAGTTCAATTCGGATTTGCGAATAAACAATCACAGGGTTTTCACAGATGAGCACGCCTTCGTCGTTCATCCACCCGCCTTCAATTGGAGGCATGATGCTCGCGCCGCCATTAATCATCGACAGCAATTTCCTGGCTTCCAAAACCCATTGACGCTGATTTCCAATTGCATTTCCGTTTTTGTCCTTGTCGGGAACGTAGACACTGAAACATTGCGTGGAAATACCTGCATCCGCGCCAAGTGCTTCGGCAAGGTTGAAAAACTCCGCCTGGGATTCGTCGCTCATTCATGACTCCAAACCATAGCATATCAACTTTTGGGGCCAAAAGCCAACGCTTTTCGGCGGCCCAAGGCAATACGAATTATTACCTATTTGCCATCGCCGTGTCATGGCCCAGCGTGCTAAGGACTGGTTGTTTTGCAATCGACTATGCAGTTTGCGCCGCATCTCCGCCGAAATTGTAAGAAAAACTCGCCAACAGCCTATTGCTGTCCCGTTCCGCGTCTGGTAAAAATCGAGTAATGGGATTGACGTAGTGCGCCTGTCTCAGGAAGAGCCTCCCTCCTTTCGTATCTCCCACGGACGGTTATTCCGCACTTGCTGATAGTTCCGTGCGCGCTGCGCGGGCAGCGCTCGAGGTGTCGCCCCCCGGTCTGGCCGATTCGTTCTCCTATCACCGAGGTTGTCCAAAAATGGCGGCAAAGATTCACGTCGAACGCATGATGCACCGCTCCAGCATCGCCGTCACCGGCGAATCCGCGGCAAGTTACGCTCTCGTCAAGCTCATTCCGTCCGGCCTCGGCGGCGTCACCAAGCCGTTGCCGCTCAACCTGGCCCTCGTCCTGGACATGTCCGGTTCCATGTACGAAGAAGACGGCACGAATATCTCCCGCTTGAAACGTGTGCAAGACGCCGCCATCGCCGCCTTGAAGAAATTGAAACCGGATGACACGTTGACCATCGTCGCGTTCGCCAACAACGCCCTCGTCGTGCTGCCGCCGACCGCAGTCTCCGAGAAGGAGCAAATCGAGAAGGCCATCCGCAACATCGAAAACAACGACATCGATCCAGGCGGCACGTCGATGAACGACGGCATGCGCATCGCGCTGGACGAAGTTGAAAAACTCGCGGGGCCGGGCCGACTGTCCCAGGTCGTCGTCCTCACCGACGGCGAGACCTCCGGCGAACAGGATTGCCGGGCGCTGGCGCAACGCGCCGCGCAAAACAAAATCCACCTCACATTGATGGGCGTCGGCATCGACTGGAAGGCGAACCTCATCAAGGACCTCGCCAAGATCAGCGAGGGCAAGTGGTACTACATCGACGTCAACCAGGCCGCGGAAGCCGAACGCGTCTTCGTCGAAGAATTCGAGCAACTTGCGGCGACGGCGTTCATGGACGTTGAGATTCACTTGCGGCCGATGAAAGACATCAAGATCAAGCGCGTTCGCCAGGTCGTGCCGGAGATCAAGGAACTGCCGATGACGGAGCCGGAGGATCGGCATCTCGTTGCGGCGATGGGCACGCTGCAAAAGGATCAGTCGTCTCGCCTGGTGCTCGACTTGAGCTTGCCGAAACGGCCGGACGGCAAATACGTGATCGCGCAGCTCGAAGTAACGTACGATCTCGGTCTGGGCACGCGCGAAAGCACGGGGCCGATTCCGCTTGAAATGACATACACCGCGGCGGGGCATGGATATGTCAACGCGGAGGTGATGAAGCACATCGACGAGGTGCAGATCTTCGAGTTGAACAACAATCTGCAAAAGGCGATCGCGACCGACAACAAGGAAGAAGTGCAGCGCGTCGCCGAGCAGATCGAGCAGAAGGGCCAGCTCATGGGCCCGCGCGCCGCCAAGAAGACGATGCTCGCCAAGCAAGTGCTGCAAGAATTGAACGCGGGCGGCAAAGTGTCGAAGAAAACGCAGCTCGCGATGGAAGATTCGGCACGCATGGCGGAAGAGATGCCGACGAACTAGCGAGCCGCGGGGTTGATCCCCGCGGAAGCAAATCCACGGGGATTAACCCCGTGGCTCGCCGAAAAACAAACGAATGGGCCGGCGACCAACCCTGGCGTCGTCGGCCAACTTGATGCGGAGGTTTTAGCTGTCATGGTGAAATGTCCGTTCTGCGGTTTTGGCAATGAAGACGGCGCATTGTTTTGCGAACAATGCAAGTCGGACATCAGCAATGTGGCCCCGGCGAGCGAGCCGCCGCCGATGCCTCTTGCGACGCCGACGCCGTTGCCGGAATCGATGCCGCCAATGGAAATGTTTCCGATGGCGAGCATCGAACCGGTTCCCGAGGCGCCGATCCTGGCGGCCATTGTGGAAGATGAGGTCGTCGCCGAGGTCATACCGATATCGCCGGAGGACGAGCCGGCACAGGTCGAGGTGATTGAAGCGGTCGCCCTGGTCGCGGAGCCGATCGTGGAAGCGCCGCCGCCCGTCGCGGAAATGCCTGCGCCGCCGCCGCCCGTGGAAGCGCCGCCAGCGCCGGTCGCCGAAGCGCCCGTGCCGCCACCGCCGCCAATGATGCCTGCCGCGCAGCCGGCGCCCGCCGTCGCAGAGGCGCCGAAGCCCCCAGCGCCATCGGCCGGCACGCCGATCCCGCCACGTTCGGTACCCAAACTCGTGGTCCAGCGCGGCCTGAAGATCGGCGAAGAGTATCCCGTTTATCCAGGTGAAAACTACATCGGCCGCGCCGATGAAAAGCCGGTCGATATCGATCTGCAAATGCAAGAACCGGAAGATCGCGTCTGGTGCTCGCGCCAGCACGCACTCCTGGTTTATGACGAGGACGCAGGCTCGTTGACGATCGAGGACCTCAACAGCTCCAACGGCACCTTCGTCAATCGCGAACGCGTTTATCCCGGTCAGCCGCGCCAGTTGTACATCGGCAACACGGTTCAGATCGGCACGGTGCACTTGAAGATCAAGGTGTAACGGTTCAGATCATCATCCAGCCCGAAGTGCGAACGAATTTTCGTTTGTGCTTCGGGCTGGAGTGTTATTATCATCTTGACTGAGACCCGACGGCTACTCCCCGGCAAGGATCCAAGCCTATGAGCCTGGTGTGTGCGCAGTGTTCGCGCGTCAACCCATCGGAAGCGGCGTATTGTTATTACGACGGCGCGGCGCTCGCCGGCCGGGCGGGCGGGCCGATCAACGCCGGGGCTGCTCCTTTTCCGACTCCATTCGTTTTTCCCAATGGGCTTTCTTGCCGCAATTTCGATCAGCTCGCCTCCGCGTGTCAACAAAACTGGCCGGCCGCGATGGACCTCTTGCGCCAGGGTTACCTCGGCTCGTTCTTCGGCGGCATGGGACGCGTCGATCTGGCGATGGCCGCCAAGGAAGCGGCTACGTTTCCGGATCTGGAACGCGGCCTCGATCAACTGATCGCCAAGTTGCCCTCGCAAGCCGTGCAGCCGCCGAAGCTGCAAGCTGAGCCGAGCGACATCAACCTCGGCCTCGTCAAGATCGGCGAGGACCGCACGACCGAATTGCACCTGACCAATTTGGGCATGCGCTTACTCTATGGGACGGCGACTTCCGACAGCAAATGGCTCGCGCTCGGCGAAGGCGGCGGGCATCCCGAGAAGATGTTCCAGTTCGGCGCCGAGGCGATGATTCCAATCCAGGTGCGCGGCCAGCATCTGCGCGCCGGGACGAAGCCGCTCGAAGGTTGCGTGACGATCGACTCCAACGGCGGCACCATCACGATCAACTTCCGTGCCGACGTGCCGATCACGGCGTACGACGGCGGCCTGTTCGCCGGCGCGACGACGCCGCGGCAAGTCGCCGAGAAAGCCAAGGCCCAGGCCAAGGACGCCGTCCCCTATTTCGAGAACGGCGCCGTCGCAAAATGGTACGCCGCCAACGGCTGGGTCTATCCCGTCGTCGGCCCGACCATGCCGGGCCTCGGCGGCATTCAGCAATTCTTCGAGGCGCTCGGCGTCGCCAAACCGCCGCAGGTCGATTTCACTCCCAAGACGCTCAGCCTCGACGGCGCCGTCGGCAAGACGATCGAGACCAGCATCGAGGTCGCCGAGATCGTCACCGGCAAACGCAAGGTCGTCTACGGCTGGGCAAGTTGCGATGAACCGTGGATCGAGATCGGGCCATCCAAGCTCACGAGCAAGAACGCCATCGTGCCGATCACGATTCGCATTCCCAACCCGTGTCCGCCGACGCTCGAGGCGACGATTCACGTCGTCGGCAACGGCAACCAGAAGGCAAACGTCCCGCTCAAGGTCAAAGTCGCCGGCGGCAAGTCGGGGGTCAAGCTTCAGCGTGAAGAGGAATTCGTCAATCTGGAGATCGTCGAGGATCAGGCGCCGCTCGCTGTTTCCGTCGTCGAAGACGATTTTCCGTCGCCGCCGCAAGCGAAACACGCGCCGTTGCCGATTGACATCCTCGACGACGACGACGCGGCGCCGCCGGCGGCATATGCGCCTCCCCCGACCGCTGCTGCCGCGCCGAGCCCGTTGCCGGTGGTCGAGGTGGACAATGAGGCCTCGCCATTCTCGATCACCGACGCGCCCGTACCTTCGACGCTCGCGCCGACGCCGATGAAAACGACAACGACGAAAGCACCCAAACCCGCCGACCGTCTGCCGTTGCCCGTTCGTCTGGTGTTGCATCTGATCCCCGTCGCGCTCTTGGGCCTGTTCATGTTGATCTTGATCGTGGTGGATCTTTTCTCGTCGCCGCCCACAAAAGGAGTTGGCGGAGGCGGCGGAGGCAGCGCGGATGCGGTCGATGAGCGGCCTTTTGTCATGCTCAAGTTCGACGAGGGCCGCATCGATAAGGATTACGCCGACACCATGATGTTCGCCGTCCACAAGATCGATCCGACTGACAAGAAGGCCGAAAGCGTCAAGCTGAATTATTATCAGAACGGCGCCGGCAACAGCGTCGTCGCACTCATCGACACGCGCGAAGCTGTCTTCGGCGATGTGCCCGGTTCTGGCAAATGGTTCCGCGACAAGACGGTGGACTATACCAAAGGCGGAATCGCCGCGGGCCAATACGGCGGCAAGAAACGCACCTTCGAATTCACGAAGGAAGGCATTCTGATCACGCAAACCGTCACCATCGAGCCGAGCGATCCGATCGAAGTCGCCCCCGATACCTTTCGCCGGCTGCTAACAACATGTCTGGTCCGCTATCGGATCCACAACACCGACAAGAACACGCACAAGGTCGGCCTGCGCGTCATGATGGACACCTACATCGGCGACCGCGACGACGTGCCGTTTCTGCTCCCAGGCGTTGACGAGCCGGTGAAGGACAAGAAGCACCTGTTCGGCGCCGAGGTGCCCGCTTTTGTGCAGGTCGTGCAAAAAGAGAGCTTGCGCGATCCGGGCATCGTCCTGCAGCTCGGCCTTCGCATCAGCGACAAGCTCGATCCGCCCGATCGCTTCATGGTGACGCGCTATCCGTCCAAGATCGACAACGCTTACAAGAAATGGAAGATTCCCTACGCGGACTTCATAGACGATTCCAGCGTCGCCATCTACTGGGAGCCGAAGGATCTGGGCGCCAATCAAACGCGCGAGATCGCCTTCACGTACGGTCTGGGCAGCATCTCGGCCGAGGCGGACAAGCTGGGGCTGACGGTCGGTGGCTCATTCCAGGCGGGCGGCGAGTTGACGGTGGTGGCGCTGGTTTCCGATCCGAAGGCGAGCACGGTGACCTTGAAATTGCCGGCGGGCATGAGCCTGGCGGGCAAACAAACGATGACGCAAAAGGTGCCAACGATCCGCGCCGGCCGAGCCGTCCCCGTGACATGGAAGGTGCGCACCATGAATGCTGGAGCACGGCAGGAAATTGCCGTCTCGACCGACAATGGCTTGAATCAATCGCGCCGCGTCACCATCAGCGATCGGTCATTGTTCAACTGAAACGGCCCGTGGAACACCATACCCATGATGCCCTTCGCGGGTTCGACACGATTGTAATCGTATTCCACGGTCTATCCGCCTCCGTTCAAATCGTTCTCCGACAAGAGTCCGAAACCATTTTGCTGCAAATGCGCCGCCGCCGTGTCCACGTCCTCGACGCGCAACGCCAGCGCCCCGCGGCCAAGGTGTGCCGCCATCAGCGGATACGCATAATGGATGCTGATCTCGGCCTCCAGGAGCGCCCGGCAAATCTGCAAGAGCGGCTGCGCGCCGTCAGGCAATGTCACTACCAAGAGATCGCATTCAGTGAACGGCAAATCCGCTTGCTTGAAAATCTCATACGCCCGTTCCGGATCGCTGAGCACCATGCGCACGATCGCGCAATCGGACGAATCGACCACGGTCAGCGCAATGATGCGATTGTCCGTTGTCTCGAAGCGCCGCACCAGACTCAAGAGCGCGCCGAGACGATTGGCCAGGAACACATTGAACTGCCGCACGCTCGGCCAATCGCGGCCGCGCGCGGTGGCAAACCCGACGCCTTCGCTTTCGTCGCCGCCGTAGCTCATGGCCGATCCTTTCGTGTGGGGGGTTACGGATCAATATAAGGCATTCGCCGGGAATCGGTCAATCGAAGGTATGCCCGCTTGCGGTTTCGCGCATCGCTCGCCGCCCGAAATCTACTTGCGCACCTTGCACAACGTCACGCAGTTGCCGATCTCGTTGTATTGCACCCAGCTCATGTAATGGCGCATCAAGAAGACACCGCGGCCGCCGGGACGTTCGAGGTTTTCGGGATTGAGCGGATCAGGCACGCCTTCGGGATCGAAGCCGGGCCCTTCGTCGCGAATCTCAATAGTGAACTGCTGATGCGTAACCTGATAGCGGACATGAACGGTCTTGGTGGGATCGAGCCGATTGCCGTGCTTGATGGCATTGACGAGGGCTTCCTCCAATGCCAGACGAATGCCGAAGACTTCCTTGTCCGTGAAGCCGATCACGTGAATTTCACCCAGGAGGCGAGTGAGGAATTCCTGCATCTGCGGCAGCGTTTGAAATCGCACGAATTGCCAGCCCGGTTCGCTGGTCATGAGCGTCTTACCATAATGAAGCGGACGGGAACGGTTTTGGGTAATTCCTTTCATTATGGCAGGACACTGGGATTTGCCAAGGCTTCGTTCAGCGCTCGTTGATATTAACCCGACGCGCAAGCGAGGAACGGCCTCGGCTTACGCTTCGGGTTGGAATTCAACCGGGATACGATCACCCACGATATACGAGCACGCTGTACTTGTAACTCAGCTTCTTCTCCTCTCCCGGATTCAGACTCACCGTCCACAGTGCCTCGTGGATGCGATTGACGTCTTCAAGAGTCTCTTCGCGATCCACGATCTTCGGCTCGCCATTGATCTCGTGAATGACGCCGCGGATCGCATGACGAACGTTGAGCTTGATCAGCTGGGCGCGATGATTGCTCATCGTCAGCTCGCCCTTGAGATAGATCTTGGTATAGGTCCTGTCGTCCAGAGCAATTCGCTCGTTGGGCTTGGCGTCGGCCTGCTCCTGACTGATGGCGCGAACGCTCAAGCTTCGCGTCACGCGCAAACGCGATTCCTCGCCGACGTTGGCCCAGAAGCTGGTGCGCTGGCCGTTGAATTTGCCGTTCTCGACGACCATCGCCGG
>Ga0105340_1000847_pt1 | contig 14211 bp, 7 predicted proteins | sample EasRivMeERMLT700_FD_89676 | JGI IMG/M metagenome (GOLD analysis project Ga0105340, IMG submission 89676) | Soil microbial communities from meander-bound floodplain in the East River, Colorado, USA - East River MetaG ERMLT700 | ecosystem: Environmental > Terrestrial > Soil > Floodplain | place...
GCGCACCCTGGGTGAAGGCCGACATAAACGGTTACGCCGAAGGCGTTACATCAACGGCGCGGAATTAGGCTGATCCGACCCTTACAGGGTCGAATGTTCGCGCACTGCCGGTCCCAGCGTGCGCTCGCTGCGCTCGCGACGCTGGGCTTTGGGATGCAACGCCGTTGGCGTTGATTCGGGTTCCGATTCCCTCGCCGACACTTGGAATTTTCGCCACAAAATCCTTCACGGCGTTGCCTTTCAGGGCATTGGGGCGACCTTTCCGCAAACCCAGGGCGTTGCCCTGAGCTGGCTTGTTGCGGCACCTTCGGTGCAAAAATGCAACAGTTGAGTCGCCAAAACCGCGCTTTTCACAACATGCAACCGAGCCTCTTTCAACCTGAAGAAAACCTCAACGCCACATCGGCCGCGTTCGCGGAAATCGTCTTCGACCGTCCGCTTGATCACGCCTACACCTACGCAATACCGCCTTCGCTGTTGGCGCAAATTGCTATCGGCAAACGCGTGCTCGCGCCGTTCGGCAAAGGCGACAAGCAAACGATCGGCTTCTGCGTCGGCCTGACCGAAACGAAGCCGGAGCGCAAGGTCAAGGCGATCCTGCAAGTACTCGATGACGATGCGCTGTTGACCGAGCATCTCTTGAAGCTGACGCGCTGGATGGCGGACTACTATCTTTGCGGCTGGGGTCAGGTCCTCAATGCGGTCGTGCCGGCCGGAGCCAAGAGCCGGGCGGGGACGAAGGCGGTGCCGATCCTGGAGTTGGTGCCCGATGCGCTCGTGCCGACTCCGCCGCCGCATCTTTCGCCCAAGCAGAAAAAGGTGCTCGAGTATCTGAAAGCGCGTTCGGGATCGATAGAGCTGCGTGAATTGAAACATGCGACCGGCAGCGGTTCGATGCCAATTGAGGCGCTCGTCGAGAAGGGATACGCACGGCGTTACTCGGGGCGCGTCGAAAATGCGACGGCCGTTTCGCAGACGGTGCGCGACGACGCCGACATTCCTCACGCGGAGCGTGAGGAGTACATTTTGACAGCCGATCAAGCCGCCGCGTGGAACCAACTTGAGCCCGCGCTCAAGGAAGGCGGCTTCAAGCCGTTCCTGCTCTACGGCATCACCGGCAGCGGCAAGACGGAGCTTTATCTTCGCGCCATTGAGGAGGTCGTGCGTCAGGGCAAAGAGGCGCTCGTGCTCGTGCCGGAAATCAGCTTGACGCCGCAGACGATCGCCGCGTTCAAGGGGCGCTGTCAAGACGTCGCGATTCTGCATAGTCATCTGCACACGGCCGAGCGCGGCAGCCATTGGCGGCGCATCGCCCGGGGGCAGGTGCAGGTGATCGTCGGCGCTCGCAGCGCCGTGTTCGCGCCGACCAAGAAGCTCGGCTTGATCGTGATTGACGAGGAGCACGAGTCGAGCTTCAAACAGGAGAAGACGCCGCGCTATCATGGCCGCGACGTCGCCGTCATGCGGGCAAGATTGGAGAACATCCCCATCATCCTCGGCTCGGCGACGCCGGCGCTGGAGAGCTGGTACAACGCCCAGCGCGGGCAGTACACGTTGCTGACGCTGCCGCGGCGCGTCGCGGATCGGCCGTTGCCGCCGGTGAAGTTGATCGATCTAAGGCACGATCGTCATCCCGACAAGAAACAGCATGGCCTGAGCCCGACATTGGAACGCGCGATGAAAAAGGCGCTCGACGCGGGCGGGCAGGTGATCTTGCTCCTCAATCGCCGCGGGTTCTCGACGTACTTGCATTGCCCCGCGTGCGGCCATGTCGAGCATTGCAAGTTTTGCGACCTGTCGATGACGTATCACAAAGACCGGCACGTGACGATGTGTCATTACTGTGGCTTCGAGCAGAAGCCGCCGGAGAAATGCCCCGTGTGCGGCACGGGGCAAGTGCTGTATCAGGGCATGGGCACGGAAAAGCTCCACGCGGAGATCATGCAGGTTTTTCCTGATCGTACCGTCGAGCGCATGGATTCCGACACGATGAAGCGGCCCGGTAGCCATCAAAAGGTGCTCGACGCCTTCCGGCGCGGCCAAATTCAAATCTTGCTTGGCACGCAGATGATCGCCAAGGGACTGGACTTTCCGAACGTGACCGTGGTCGGCGTCGTCAACGCGGACGTGGGCTTGCATCACGCCGACTTTCGCGCCTCGGAGCGCACGTTTCAACTGCTGGCTCAAGTCGCGGGCCGCACCGGTCGGGGCGCGCAGGTCGGCAACGTCTACATCCAAACGCTGCAGCCGGAGCATCCCAGCATTGCGCTGGCGGCGAACCATGATTACTTGACGTTCGCACATGAAGAGATGAAAGCGCGGCAAGCGCACAAGTATCCGCCGTTTCAACGCATGGCGCGCCTCATCGTTCGCTGCAAGGACGAGAAGGCTGGCAACGAATACGCGGATCGGTTGGCGGAAGCGTTCAACGCGGTGCTGCAAAAACGCAAGGCGGCGGGCGAGCCGGTCGATTTGCGCTTGCTCGGCCCCGCGGAGGCGCCGGTGTTTCGCTTGAAGGGCTATTATCGCTTTCACTTTCAGCTGCAAAGCGCCAGTTCGGCGACGCTGCATCAGGTGTTGCGGGCGACATTGCCGACGGTGCGGGTGCCGAACGGCGTCGAGCTGACGGTGGATATTGATCCGCAGGATATGTTGTAACCGTTTCCGTTTTGGTACAATGGTCGAAATAACGGCATCGTATATTGGAGGACGTGATGATCGAATCAACCGATCTATTTGAGCGAGCTCAAAAAATATACGAGGATCAGTTGCGGAGCCGGTTGGAGCAATCGCATATGCACGCGTTTGTTGCCATTGAGCCGGAGTCCGGTGATTATTTCCTTGGACCGACGCTCAGTGAAGCTTCTGCGGCCGCGCGAAAGGCGCATCCGGATCGACGCTGCGGTGTATTGCGCATTGGTCATCGAACGACATTGCACATCGGAGCCGCGCTTTAATGAATGGCATTGTCGACAGTTTTGGGCGTGCCTTGATACGCGTCAAATTGCGCAATCCAGACACTGGTGCTTCGCTTGATATCAACGCGTGGATCGACACCGGATTCACAAGTGAGTTGGTTGTGCCGCGGCAACAGATTGCAATGTTGGCGTTGCCCGAAGGCCCATCCGTGACAGCCACCATTGCGGACGGGTCGGAAATTCAGTTTGTTACGTATTCCAGTCAAATGGAGTGGTTTGATGAATGGAAGTCAGTCGAAGTTGTTGCCAACGACGGCCAATTTCCCCTGCTGGGAGTCGGACTGCTGATGCGTCGCCGGTTGCATATCGATTACGAGCAAAAGACGTTGAGCATCAATTAGCAAGCGGAGGCCGAACGCAAGTGTCGTGCCTTCGAGACGCGGGCGAAAGTAAAGTCGCGAGCCGCAAACAGGTCTGGCCAATGCCGCCGCCAATTCCTACCGATATTAGGGACGACCAATCAACCAAATCGGCCCATCGACCCGCGGGTGGGCTTTCAACGACAACGTCCAGGTGGCGGGCTGGAAACGGGTGGGAATCATGACGCATACCGTTTGCGAACCGTGTAACGACTGCAAATACACCGATTGCGTGGCCGTCTGTCCGGTCGAGTGCTTCTACCAGGATGATATGCTCCTTTACATCGATCCGGTGGATTGCATCGACTGCGAAGCGTGCGTGCCGGAGTGCCCGGTCGAAGCCATTTTCGCCGAGGCCAACGTGCCCGCGCAGTGGCAGAGCTACACGCCGCTCAACGCCACCAAGTCGGCTGAGATCAAGGCCGCCGGCACCGGTCACATCACCGAGAAACAAGACGCCAAGGAAGGTCCCGGTTGCAAGAAGAAGGGCTAAGCAAATACCGCTTTTTCGCCGCTTGCGGCGTAGCGCTCCCTTGGCGCCGCAAGCGGACAATCCCATGACGACGCGCGGGCTTGGCATCTTGATCATTCAACTCGGCACGCCGGACGCGCCGACGGCCGAGGCCCTACGTCCCTACCTCAAGCAATTCCTTGGCGATCCGCGCGTCATCGAAAACCCGCCGTGGTACTGGCCCGCTGTCTTTCGGCTCATCCTCTGGAAGCGGCCCGCGCAATCGGCCGCCAAGTACGCGCGCATCTGGGACAAGACGACCGGCTCGCCGCTCATGCATTGGACAAAGCGGCAGGTCGAACTTTTGCAAGCGAAGTTCGCCGACGTGCCCGTTCGCTTCGGCATGCAAGTCGGCAATCCCTCCGTTGCCAAAGTCGTTGACGAGTTGAACCGCGCCGGCGTCGAGCGGCTCATCGTCTTTCCGATGTATCCGCAATACTCGGCGACCACGAGTGCCTCGGCGACGGATGTACTTTTTCAGTCGTTGATGAAGCAACGCCGCGTGCCAGCCGTGCGCATCGTCCCGCCGTATTACGAGCATCCCGCGTACCTCGATGCGATGGCGGCGCTCATTCGCGACGAGTTGGCAAAACTGTCGTGGCAACCCGATCATCATGTGCTGAGCTTTCACGGCATCCCGAAGCGTTATGCGACCGCCGGCGATCCGTATGCGACACACGTCAAGCGCACGACAAGCGGACTTGTCGAACGCCTCGGCTGGGCGAAAGGAACGTGGACGCAGACGTTTCAATCGCTCTTTGGCCGCGAGATTTGGTTGAAGCCGTACACGGACGACGTGCTCTCGAAACTGGCGCGAGCGGGCAAGAAGAAAGTGTTCGTGGCGCTACCGGGCTTCACAGCAGACTGCCTGGAGACAATTGACGAGATCGGCAACGAATCGCGCGAAGCGTTTCTGCACGCGGGCGGCGAAACGTTGCATGCGTGTCCGTGCTTGAATGATCACGCGGCGTGGATCGATGCGATGCACGCGATCATTCGGGAAGAGGGGCAGGGGTGGTGGTGAGTGGTGAGTGGTGAGTGGTGAGTGGTGAGTAGTGAGTGGTGAGTGAAGAAGTGAGAGCAAATACGATGCATGAACTAAATACATTTCTCGATGCGGCCAAGAACGCTGCCTTACGGGCGGCGGACGTCCTCGAACATTGGCGCTTGAAGTTTCAAGTCAAGGAGAAGGGCCGCTTCGATCTCGTCACCGACGCGGATCTGGCGTCGCAGCAAGCAATCCAGGCGTACTTGGTGTCGCAATTTCCGACGCACGCGTTTCTGGGCGAAGAAGAAGGCGCCGGCAAAACGAGGCCGCCCGCCGGTGCGCCGCCGACGTGGATCGTCGATCCCATTGACGGCACCACGAACTATGTGCACGATTGCCCGTTCTATTGCATCTCGATCGGCCTGATGATCGCAAGCGAACTCGTGGTCGGCGTCGTTTATGAGCCGGTGCGCAAGGAAATGTTCGCAGCCGCCAAGGGACAAGGCGCCTGGCTGGGCGACAAACGAATGAAAACTAGCCCAACGGCCTCGCTCGACAAGGCCCTGCTGGCGACTGGCTTCCCGCCCGACTTGCGCGGCGGTGAACTCGCGCTCGATTGGTGGCGGCATTTCTCCTTTCAGGCGCAATCGCTGCGCCGCACCGGTTCGACGGCGCTCAACATGGCGTACGTCGCCGCCGGCCGGTTCGACGGCTATTACGCGTTCGACAATCACGTCTGGGACGTCGCCGGCGCCACGGTGCTCGTGCGGGAAGCGGGCGGCATCGTCACCAACGTCGATGGCACGGCGTACGATCCATTCACGGCCGACGCGCTGGCGACGAATGGGCCGCTGCATCCGGCGCTGCTGGAAGTCTTTCGTCGCGGTCTTTGACCGGCGGCAACGTGCCACGCGGGTTTTCTCTCCTCCGCGTTCTCTGCGCCTCTGCGTTTCGAAATGGGATGTCATTACTCCCGGCGCCGAGCGCCTCTTTTGAAACGCAGAGGCGCAGAGAACGCGGAGAGATTCGGATCGGCGATCAAACCCTTCACGCTCCGGTTTGGAATCGATTGCCGCTTCAGGCGCATTCGTTACAATCGATTTCCTCGCCCCTCTCCCTTCAACCGAGAATGGAAATTGGGCAAATTGGGATTCTTGGCGATCGTTTTCCAGAAATATCAATTATAATGGACGCTGTTTCCGGACGTGCGAGCACACCGCGCGCACGTCGGCGTGTTTGCGCCGTGGAGCGACGCGATGCTGCGTGTCTTTTTCGTTTGTGCCGCCGCGCTATGCTGCTTCAGCATCGCCGCCGTCGCGCAGCCGGAGAAGAAAACCGAGACGAGCAAAGGTAAAGATGACACGGGAAAAACCACGCCGAAGGAACCAAGCAAATCGAAAACGGGCGAAAACGCCGGCGATCCAGGCAAGGAAATGACCAAGCCGAAAGTTCCGCTCGATCAGATGAAGCTGCCCAACAACGCGATCATTGTCGTGGTCGAGGACCTTCTCAAGGCCGGCGCGCTCGTGCCGAAGCAGTGGGTTGTCTCGTTCGACGAATGGCTCGCCCTCCAAGAGCGCGTCCGTACACTGGAGCAAAAATTGAAAGGCGAGCGGACGTTGCCTTCGTCGTGCCGGCTCGTCGGCACGCTCAAGGGGGATTTCCTGATCTTCCGCGCGGAATACGTCTTTGCCACCGGCGCCGCGAAATCGATTGTGCCGCTCGGCTTGCAGGGGGGGCATTTGCTCGAGGAAGGACAGCTCGATCAACAACCGGCCATTCTCGAATTCGACAAGGATGACGGATTTCTCGCCCGCGTGGACAAGGAAGGCAATCCGCATCGTTTGGTTTTGAAGTTTCGCGTGCCCGTGAAGAAGTCCGCTGCGGGTGGATTGGAACGCAGCATCGATCTCGGCTTGCCTCCCGCCGCCGGCACGATCCTCGATCTGAAGTTGCCAACCGGCGTCAAGGAAGTGCGCTGGAACGGCACCCCGGAAAAACCGTCGCCGCCGGGACAATGGCTGATCGGCCTGGAACGAGCGAAAGCGCTGACGCTATCGTGGAAGGAACCGCCGGCCGCGACCGGCAACGCGCCACTGGCCAAGGTGGAAAGCCAGATCAAAGTCGATGTCGATGCGACGCACGTCAACGTCACGGCAGACCTGTTCCTCGAGGACACGGGACCGAAACTCGACGCGTGGCATTTGACGCTGCCGCCGCAAGCCAAGGTGGATGCCGTTAAAGCGCCGGCAGGTTTGACTTACACCTTGGAAGAAAAAGGCGCCAGCGCGGTTCTGCGCGTCTTGCCGACGTCGGATCGTTGGCAGGTGACGATCTCGCAACGCGTGCCGCGGCCCAATCCGGGCGTGCGCGTCCCGATCGGCCCATTCGTTGTCGTCGGCGAATATTTACAAAAAGACATCACGCAACGGATCGGCGCATTTCAGCAAGGCGTCATCAGCGTGCGCAACCCGGCCGAGGCGAATCTCGGACAGCGCGTCGTCTACACGCGCAGCGGCGAAGTCACGCCGATCAAGAACACCGAGACCGAGGCGGTATTTCAATTTGCGGCGCCGCCGGGCCCGGAAAAGGGGAAGCCGCCGCTCGCCGCGAAGGCCCCGCTCGAGCTGGAATGGCGCATCGACAAGAACCAGTTGCGGACCGCCGTCGAGCACCACGTCAAGTTGCGGACCACGGGGCAAGGCTACGAAATCGACGTCGCGACGCAGATCCAGGTGAGCGCGCTGTTTGCAACGATCGGCGCCATCGACCTCAAGCTGCCCGCCCCGCGGCCGCGCGGCGTCGCCTTGATTGGCACGGCGTCGCCCGCGTTATCGTTTCCCGGCGCGGTTCCGTGGACAGGCATCTGGAACACGTTCGGCATGGCGTCAACGATCGCCCATCCGGATGAATTCACCGTCACCGATGAGTCGGGCGGCACTCTCAAGCTCGTGCCGCAGGATGCAGCAGGCAAGACACGCGTGCTCTTGACGCGCGGGGCCGTCAAGGACGTGAAACTCCTTGTCAAGAATTCGTTTCGCATTCCGTCGCAGGTTGGGCACGTTCGGCTTGAGCTGCCGCGACCGCTCAACACGCAAGATCGCCGCGCCAAACTTTCGATCCAGTCGGATGACCGCATCGAGTTGTTGCACGGTCCGGAAGGCGCCGAGGAGCCGACGCCGGAGCGGCATCAATTCGAATTGAGCTGGGAGCAAGCGCCCGCCTCCATCGATCTGGCGTGGCGGCCGTACGCGCGCGAGGTCGTGACGCAATCGATCATCGACATCGATTTGCACGAGAACACCGCACAGGTTCAACAAACGCTGCAATTTCCACACGATCGTGCTGCGTTTGGATCGGACGTCAAGAATGCCAACGTTTCTCTCAAGGTGCCAGCCGGCATCGATAAGGTAATCACGCTTTCGGGCGGCGAAATCATCAATCACGATCGCAACCGGGGCCTCATTTGGGTTCGGCCAATCGCGGACGCGGACGACGCCGTCGATCTAAGACTGCAATATGATTTGCCGGTCGCCAAGAAATCGCTCGCCGTGACGCCGATTTGGCCGGCGCATTCGTCGCGTGAAGACGTGAAGGTGCGCGTCTGGGCCCCTGCGGGCGTCCAGGTTGGCGTCGCGGCGGACCTCGTTCAGCGCGGCGCCTGGAAGGACTTTGGCACGGAGCCGGTGCGCGAACGCGAACATTTCCCGGCCCTGGTGATTTCGAGCCATGGGTCGAATGTGCCGTTGACGCTGCAAATCGAAGATGCCGCGGCGCCGAGCCTGGCCGCGTTTCTGGCGGATCGGGCCCTCGTGCAAGTTCGCATCGCGGACGACGGCAGCCAGGATTGCGTCGCCCGCTACCTGGTGCGCAAGATCAACGCCCCGACGATTGACGTGGAGCTGCCGTTGCCCGTGCCGCTTTTGCGTGAGTTCACGGTCATGCTTGGCAAGCGCCAACTTTCCCAGGTGAAAAGCCTCGACGCCACGGGAAAACTCGTGCGCGTCCAGCTCCACGCGGACTTCGCGACGCTACCGGCCATCCTTGAGATCAGTTACACGATTCCCGCCGAGACCCTGGATCGCAGTAGTTTCTGGTCAACGACCTTGCATGGCCCGATCTTTCGTTCCCAGGTCGTGATCGGCCAGGTGCGCTGGCAGTTGTCCACGCCAGCGCCGCTTTTGGCTGCGTCGTTTGGCCGAAATGTGCGCGCGGAAACGCATTGGAACTTCCAGGGCTGGCTGTTCACGCCGGCGCCGTCCAATGCCGATTGGGACGCCTGGCTGCAAGGCCGCGAGGCGACGCAGGCCGGACCGGACGTGACGTTCGCATTCTTGAGCGCCGGCGCTCAGCAAGATACGGTGTACCATTTGCCGCGCTCGTGGTGGCTCATGGGCTGCTCCGGAGCTTTTCTGATCCTCACGCTGGGATGCTATTTTTCGCCGTTGCCGCGCTGGTCGGTCTGGCTCATGCTTGCCTCGGTCAGCGCGGGCCTGGCCGTGTTCGCGCTGGTATTCCCCGCGGCCTGGGCCGGTGTCGCCTATGGCTTGCAACCGGGGCTGGTGCTGTGTGTCGTATTTGTCGCCATTCATCGGCTTCTTCACGAACGGTATCGACGCCAACTCGTTTTCTTGCCCGGTTTCGCACGCGGCAAGGGCGGATCCACCATCGTTCGAACCCAGATCGACACGCGGCCGCGTCCTCCATCCACCGTTGACGCTACGCCGGAGGCCGTCGAAAGTGCGACGTTGAAATCGCCGGGGACGTCGTCCAGTTCCTGAGCGAGTAGAGGGCTTGGTTCCTAATCAAAGACTCTCCGCGTTCTCTGCGCCTCTGCGTTTCTAATTAGGGTTTTCCCGCCGTGAGTGAAAGTCATCCAATTTAGAAACGCAGAGACGCAAAGAACGCAGAGGACAAATTCGCGACGGAAACGGCATGTCAACTCGTCAACGCATGCGACTCGGACTGCTGGCCTTGCTGCTGGTTGGCGCTTGCGGCGCCGCGCTCTGGGCACAGCCCGGCCGAGACGAACCGCTGCCGATTCAACGCATCATCTTGCCGCCGGAACGCGTTGCCAAGGAGCTGGAAAAAGTGCCGCAAGGCGGGCTCGTCGTGTTGCCGCTTGCTGAATTCGACGCCCGCCTGGATCGGATCCGCAAGAAAATGCAAGCGCGCGAAGAAAAGCCGCGCCTGATTCAAGCCCATTATCGCGCCGAGTTGATTGACCGCGCCCTGCAAGGCGGCAGCGGCGAATGGACGATCCACCACGACGGCGCCGTCCCCGCCGTGCTGCCGATCGAGCCGTGGAATCTCGCCATTGCCGGGCCGCGCTGGAAAAACCGCGGCGAAGCGCTCCTGGGTGAAATGGACGGCAAGTCGCTCGGCCTCATCGTCGAGCCGGGCGCGGCGCAGACGTGCCTCTTCGACTGGAGTGCCCGCGGCAACATCGCACACGAAGGCATCACCTTTCAACTGGCGACTCCCGCATGCCCGATCACCACGTTCGATTTGACCGTGCCGGCGGACCACTGGCTGTCGGCGGCGAAGGATGCGGCGATTTCCGGGCCAAACCCAGCCGCCGCGCCCAACAAACGTCTCTGGAACGTGCAAGTCACCGGAGGCAAGCCGCTCGAGATCATGGCGCGCAAGATCGCGCCGGCCAAAGGCCCCGGCATGACGCTGTTCGCCCGCACGCACACAACCGAGCAGCTTGCGCCCGGCTTTGTCGAAGTCGAGCACACCTTCCAGATCGATGTCCTGCACGGCAGCGTCCTGGAGCTGATCCTTGACGGCGACGCCGACTTGCAGCCGTTCGAAGTCACCCTCAAGGGCGGCGCAATCAAGACCTGGAAATGGAACGTCGCGGCCAGGGACGCCAAGTCGAAACTTCCCGCGGGCGAGCTTCAACTTGAGTTCCACCATCCCATGCAGGGCAAGCTCCAGGATTTGCGCGTGAGAAGTTTGGTGGCACGGTCGATCGGCGGCGCGTGGACCAGTCCCGGATTGCGCGTCCGCAACGCGTTGTCGCGCGGCGAAGTCCTCCAGTTGCAGATTCAGCAAGATTTCCCGCAGGGCAAATGGGATTACGGCTCTTTCCAGATGGTGGACACCGCCGTTGGCCCGTCTGGCAAGCAAATCGTGACACTGGCGCAAGCGGCGCCGGACACGGTGTCCGCGCGCCGCCCGGCTTTACTTTTGCCGCTCAAGGACGTCGAGCTGCGCATCTATGAGCAATATTTGTGGCGTCTGGGCCCGCGCGGCGCGGATTTGATCGCAGACATCGATTACGCTCCCGTGCGCGGCCGTATCTTCGAAATGACGGTCAAGCTGCCCCCGGTCGGCGCCGGCTACGCCGTCGAGAGCCTGGATTTGCAGCCGGCGGAACTATTGCGCGGATGGCACTTGCGCGGCGATTTTCTCGTCGTCGAGTTGAAACAAGCATTGGCGCCGCCCAGCAAGGCATCGCTCAAGGTGCGCCTGACCGCCCCCGCTCGCGAACTCGTTGCGGGCAGTCGATTCCACAGTTTACCGGACATCGCGCCGATCGACGGCGGCAAGCGTGCGGGAACGCTGCTGGTTTTCGTCAATCCAATGTTGAACTCTCAGCTTGTCGGATCGACGGTTCCCTTGTCGGCGGCCGAGGATGCAATGCCTGACAAGCTAGCCGCGGCGAACTTCCGCTTCGATTTTCGCGATCAGAAACCGGGCGCCACCATTCGCGTCACGCCGCATCCGGGCCTGGTGACATGGAACGGCCAGCACCACGTGACGCTGGCGGCGGCCAGGGCGCGCCTGCAATTTCGCTGGGAAGCGGAGCCAATCGTCGGCGCTCCGGCCGTGCTCGATTTTCGCATGACGCCTGGCTTTCCATCAACTTGGACGCTCAAGCCGGAAGAGGGCGCCATCGCGATTCACCACTGGGAGCGCCTGCATTTACTCGAAGGATTGCCTCAGTTGCTGCACCTTGGTTCCCAACACGACGTGCATTCGGCAATGCTGAACACGATGTTGCCGGCGGGATCGCTCTGGCGTTTTCACCTGTCCGAGCCGCTGGCAAACAAGGCTCATTTCACAATTGAAGCGGAGGTTCCGGCGGGCCTGACGGAAGAAGACGCTCGCCGCCTGTCGTTTCTGATGCCTCAGAATGACGCCTTCGCATGGTTCGGCGGGGCGCTGGCGGCGCAGGCACTGCCCAGGGCGACCAGCCCAAGAATCTGGTCGATTCCGCTCGTGGCGCCCGCACAAACCGCCAATGTAGCGCAGAAAATCAACGTTGAATCGGCGCTGGAAGCCATTCAAAAAGCGGAGGTCGGCGGCCATTTGGTGCTGCGTCCCGCAACGGCGAAGGGTCCGTTTCATCTGGAACTCGACCACGGCAATGGCCCGTTCACGCCGGCGTCGGGCCTGCGCCTCTGGACCTTGCAGGAAAAACGCGCCGCGGCCCTCTCAGAGCGCTGCGATGACGCAAAAGTTACGATATACGTGCGCCAGGACGGCGTTATCTACACGCGCGTGCAGTTTCAACTTTCGAACTGGCGCGATGCCGCGTTGACGATGCGATTTCCGGCCGACGCGCAAATTGTCGCTGCCAAATTGCACGATCGCTGGCTGGAACGACTCGACGTGAAAAAGAACGCGGCCGGCGTGAATTTGACGTTGCCATTCGACCAGAACGCCGGCGTCGCGCGTTATGAGATCTTCACGCGGACCGAACCGCCCGCCCGGCTCCTGCCCGGTTGGATGACGTTGACAACGCCGTTGCTGGACTGGCCGGTTCCGCCGCTCGACGTGCGCACGCGCATCTGCCTGGAAGCAGGCTGGAAGCCGATGGATGCGGACCACCTCACGCGCGTCGGCGTGCCGGCGCGCATCGCGAACCAGTCGGCAACGCTTCGCTCGCTTCGGCACATCTGGAACTGGGGGCAGGCGTGGTGGCCTTACGGTGAATCCGAAGACCTTTCAGATCGGCTTGATCAGCAAAAGCAAGCCGTGCTGCTCGCGGAAAAGCAGATGCGCGACGCGGGTTTGCCGAAATCCATGACGCTCGCCGCCGTGCTCGAACGCTTCGCCGTGTCGCACCTCAAGGATACCATGCCGCTCGTGATCGACCAGATGGCGATCGGCTCGCTCGGTCTGTCGGGCGAGACTGTGCTGTCGGCGGCCGAATTGAATCCGCAAGCCGCGCGGCCGTTTTGGGAAAAGTTTGGCCTGATCCTGGTTCCTTGCGCCAACGGCGCCCTCTTGACGTCGCCGCGGCGCATGAATGATCTGGGCATTCAATCCCCCTTGCACACCATGGACCTCCACGAAGCGATGGAAGAAGCGACCCTCCATGGCCGCGACGCGTCCGCGGGGTTTTATTTGATCTTGCCGTGGCTCAAGCGTTCGGGCGCGGAGTCCAGCGGCTCGGCGACGACTTTCCCGATCGGCGACCACCTGGGTGATTTTCAGGACATGACCGAATGGCTTCTCACCGCGGACGCCGACGCGACGGGATCGTTGTTGCTCATCGATTCGGCGGCCGGTCACGTTCTGGGCTGGCTCCTCGCTCTCCTCGTCGCGTTGGCCATTTGGCAAATCAACCGCCACCTTCAACCGGTCATCGTGTTGCGGATCATCCTGGCAGCGTTGATCGTCGGAATGGTTGCCTTCGTCTGGCTGCCTGGCCCGGTTGTGGAATTCTTGATGTTGCCGGCGCTGTTCACGTCATTCGCCGGCGTCGTTTGGTCATGGGTGCGTCTTGTCGGCGAGCGCCGCGCCGCGCCGTCGAGTGGGACTTCCACCGTCATCAAACCGACGTTGACCTCGGCTGCGCTCGGCCTGATGCTTCTGAGCATCGCATTCGGCGAGGCTGCGCAAACGCCTGCGGACCGCGCTTATCCGGTGTATGTCATCGATGGAAAAACGCCGACCGTCCTGGTGACCCCGGACTTGCTCGTCAAGCTCGATGAGCTGGAGAGCCCGCCGACGCCTGCGTCGCGCGGCGCGGTCCTCCTCGGCGCGACCTATTCCGGCAAAGTCAAAGGCGCACTGACGACATTCGAAGCGGAATTCACCTTGCACAGCTTCAAGGACGATGCGGACCTGGTGCTGCCGCTGACGAGCGTGCAACTGGAACCCGGCGCCCGCCTCGACGACGCGCCCGTTTTTCCCACGCTCCACAAGAACGGCTTTCAAATTCGCGTCAAGAAGGCCGGCCCGCATCGGTTGCGCCTGGCCTTTACCGCGCGCATCACCACCGTCGGCGAACACGCGGACCTGAGTTTCACGATCCCACGGCTCGCTCAAAATGAGATGGCGCTGGAGTGGCCGACCGCCGTTTTCGGGATCCATTGCGATCACTGCCTGGGCGCCGAACAGCCAGACGTTGACGGA
>Ga0105340_1000848_pt1 | contig 14173 bp, 10 predicted proteins | sample EasRivMeERMLT700_FD_89676 | JGI IMG/M metagenome (GOLD analysis project Ga0105340, IMG submission 89676) | Soil microbial communities from meander-bound floodplain in the East River, Colorado, USA - East River MetaG ERMLT700 | ecosystem: Environmental > Terrestrial > Soil > Floodplain | place...
CATTATGTCTTTGTGCCGATTTGTTGGTTTCCCTTGCTCATCCTTTTGCTCGAATACGCCGTGGCGCAGAAAAAACCTCGCCACGTTCTCTTGGCGAGCGTGGTCGCTTCCTTGATCTTGCTTGGATCTCAACCGCAGATCACGTTATTCACTGCGTTGATGGGTCTTATAACCCTGGCGCCGATAATCCTGAGAGACAGCTTTGGCCCGCCGCAACTTGAGGATCATCAAACAACGATCCCGGGCTCGCTATGGCGCATGGTGCAAAGCGGCTTCGTCTTGGCGTCGGTGCTTGTGCTCACCATCCTGTTGAGCGCCATCCAGGTGCTGCCCGCCCTGGAAATGGCTTCTTACAGTTCCAGAGTCCATCAAACAATGGCGTACGATTTTGGCCGACACTATGAACTCAAATGTTCCAGCCTGGTGGAAACTCTGCAAACGTTATTATCGATGATCGGCACGCAGCATTACGCCGGCAACGCCTGGGAAGGCGTAGGCGTCTTCGGCGTTTCATGGACGGCCGTGGCGATCCTGGCATTGGTCGTATCTTCGAACCGGATGGTCAAGTATTATTGGTTCGTCTTGATTGGAATGGTCCTCTTCGCGCTCGGATCGGGAACGCCGTTTTATCCGTTCTTGCAACAATGGATTCCCGGGCTGTCGCTCTTTCGGATTCCTTCGCGCATTCTGCTATTTGCCGGTTTTCCGCTGGGAATGTTGGCCGGTCATTGCACGGAGGCGCTGTTCGGAGATTCGAGCACCGAGAAGCGCAAAAGTTACCTTGCTTATGGAGCATTCCTGTTGGTTGTCGAGGGTTTTCTAATTGGAAGTTATCTTCTTTGGCGTGATGAGCAACCGTATTGGTACTTGAGTTCGGTACTTGGGCCCAGTTTGATGGTGGTTCTCGTGGTCTTGGACGTGTACCCGCAAGCGCGAAAACTGCTCTTCGGCGCCTGGGTGCTGTTGTTGATGGCTGACCTGTGGGGCATCCACTGGCGTTTTCTGGAAACTCGGCCGGTTGCGGAGCTCTATCCGCGAACAGAGGCGATCGAGTTCTTGATTGAAAACAAGGGCACGCGTATATTGGACTCAAACTGGCTTGTCTCCGGCGACAATCGGCATTCGCCTTTTTACCTATACGATCTCGAGTCGGTTCGCGGGTACAACACGACCGATCTCGTCGTCTATAAGCAGTACCTCAACTATGTGGCGGACGTCCCTGCGCCGCCGACCATGTCCGAGTTTGCGAGGATTGACGTCATCGCGAACCAGCCGCTCCTGGACCTGCTTTGCGTGGCCTACATCACGTGCCAGCCTGGCATGCACCCGAGCTCGTTGGATTTTGAACGGCATTGGCGATTCGTGAGTGACTTTGACGACAAGAAGACGGCCATCTATCAGCGAAGGCGCAACCTGCCTCGCGCATTTGTCGTGTCCCAAGCAAAAGCATTGCCGTCTGCGGAAAGGACGCTGACCGAACTAAAGCAGGCCGACCTTTATCAGCTCGTGTTTCTTGATGCGCCGAAAACGTGGCTTGAAAACGATACGGCGGCTCAAATCGATTCCTTCGGAGGTCCGGCATTTCAAGAGGCGAAAATCGTAAGCCGCGAGCCCAATCGACGCGTTGTCGAAGTGACGCGGGATCAACCAGGCTATCTCGTACTTTCGGAGGTTTGGTACCCTGGATGGCGGTGCTGGACCGCGGACGGCAACGAGTTGCCTGTTTGGCGCGCCAATACCCTCTTTCAAGCCGGGCTCATTCCGGCGGGCGATCTGCGACTCGAGTTTGTATTTGAACCTCGAATTTACTCCTATGGCAAGTGGATCAGCATTACCGCAGCGGTTCTTGTTTTCGGTTACTTCGCGGTCGTTGCCGGCAGGACGTGGTGGCCTCGCTTAGCGGCGTTCCAGCGTGGCTCATTTGGGAGCCGGCGTTGATGGAGGAGCACGCGATGTCAACGCCCAATTATCGAGTGTTGGTGTACCGCTTTCGCGCGTATGGAAACCTCGGCGATGCAATTCAGACGTACGCGTTGTGCCGGCTTTTGCCGCAAACCGCCGGTGTGTACCGCGACAGCTTGAACAAACTGGCGAGCGGACCGACGGCAGTGATCAATGGCTACCTCGAAACAGGGCCGCCGGCCGAACGGCCAGACTGTCTGTTTGCTGGCGTCTACGTGCCGTGGGGTTGGCATTATTTTGGTTTGCTCTCATGGCTCGGCGCCACGCGATTTCCCATGGTCGGCGCCCGCGATCCGGTCACGCTCGGCCGGCTCAAACGACGGGGAGTCGCCGCGGATATCGTGGGCTGCGCGACCCTTACCCTTGGGCGCTATCGCGGGCCTCGTCGCGGCGTGTACGCGGTCGATTTCCCCGACCCATTGCCCGACAAGGGTTTCGTTTCATTGACCCATCGCACGCCCCGGGGAATGACCTGGCCGGAACAATGGCGGCGCGCCGTTGAGTACCTTGCCGCGTATCGGACGGCCGAGCGAGTGTATACGAGCCGTCTGCACGTCGCGATCCCGTGCATCGCATTCGGCACGCCGGTTTGCCTGCACAAGCCGCGGCAGTGGTTCGGGCTCAACTCCACCTACGGCCGATTTTCGTTGTTCGACTCGTTGGGGCTGCCTTATCGCGAATTGGTTGAACTGGACGCGGCCCCACTCAAGGAGCGATATCTTCGGTTCATCCGAACTTCGCTCGGCGTCGAAATCGAAGAACACGAGCCATTGCCGCCCATTGTCGCGGACGGCATTTGAGAGCGCGCGCCGCCAATCATCATGCGCCGCCGCTCTGCTTGAGCAAAACGAAAAAGGGGTGATTGAAGCCGTAATTCGCAGGCTGGAACGCTCAGATTGCATTCGTGAATAACGAAAAGCAGCAAATCAACACGATCGCCAATCGACCCAGGTAGCGTTCTTCATGCCACAAATCGCCGATTCGTCGCAGGCCGACCAGGAGCAACGGCAACGCAGGCACGATCAAGCGCGGCCCGAAACAGTGGCCGCCGTGCCACTCCGGCCACAAGGCGATGACCAGGAAATAGAAACAGAAACCAACATATACAGGAAGTTCTTTTGAGTTCACGGCACTCAAGCGAAAAGTGGCCAACGACAGGAGAACCACCGGTGCGAAAAAGATCACTCCCTTGTAGGGCGAACACAACAAGCCCACACTCCCCGCCAGGATGCTGCCTGAGGTGAAGGGCATGGCCATCTGGCTCGATTCTCCCGACATGGACCGATTCACCAGCAATTGAACACCGATTGCCAAACCGGCCGGCAGCAAGAGGAGAGATGTTCTCAGCACGCCCGCATGGACGAGACCGTAAATCGCCAGCGGAATCATCAGCAAGAGAATCGGTCCCTTGAGGAGCAGGCCAATGCCGATAAAAACGCCCGCGAGGAAGTAGCGGCTTTTTGCGATGGCGAAATAACATGCGGCGACGCCAAACAACAGCAAGTACGGCTCCGTGAACAAGCTTCGACCATAATGCCACGCCGGCGTGCCGAGGAAGGCGAGCATGGTCGCGATGTTCGCATGAAGGTTGGATGTTCCCAGCGACTTCAAAAAAACATTGAACAGGAACATCGCCAACACGGTTGCCATTCCGGAGCAAAGCAGCGCGATCGGCTCAACCCACGCGGTCCCTCGAAACGCGATCACGAACGGCGCCAGTAAGAACGCCAGGCCCGGCGGGTGAGCGCTGTATTCCGGAGCGTCGCCAAGATCGACGTCGCTGGACTGACGCCCGGGAACAAGGACATTTCGCTCGTTCCATCGCCACTTGTCCGTCGAGCGAAAATAAAGATCGGACCACTTGTGCTTTTTTCCGCCGACGTAGAACACCGAATGGTGATCGAGCGGGCGACGCGAATGGCGCCGGCCCGCTTGATCGGAACCCGCGTGCGACGATTCATAGTTGTTCCGCAAATCCAGGTCGCCGTCGTTGATGACGCTGTTGAGCAGGATCAAGTAATGCGGCTCATCCCCGGACGTGACACTCGGCAAGGCGAGCTTGAAACGATGCGTTTCTGGATCCTCGGACCAAACCAGCGGCAAAAGAAGCAGGGCCGCGATGACGAGAAGAAACCAATTGGACCCAACGAGGCCAATCGCCTTTTCTTCGATGCTCGCCGGCCGATCTTCTTCGCCGATGACAATGACATCATCCATCCGTTGGTTGCTCCTGTTCGAAGCGAACGCCATCATACGAAGAGCATGTGATTTTTTGTCGGCGACAAAGTAGTCATCACGCTCCGCGTGATGAAGTTGGGCAAAATTCACGGACGACTACATTCGTCTGCGAGCAAGCCGAACGCCATCACGCGGAGCGTGATGACTACATTGCCTTTTCGTGACTTTCGGGAACGAGAACGGCCTTGGCGCAATGAGGGCATTTGATCTTTTTTCCAATCAATTCCACATTCACTTTGAGTTTTTTCCCGCACTCGGCACATGGAAACGAATGCATCGGTGTCGGCGTCGGCGCCTCGTTATTGACGTCCGGCCTGCTGCCGTGGCGAATCAAGAAACGAAGGCAAAGTCCCGCGGCGATCGCCAACACCAGTACCGCCACCCCCACGAACAAACCGATCGCCGGCCATCCTTCCGTCTCGGTCGGTTCGCCACTGGTGATTCGCAAATCGAGGACACGAACATCGACCAGGCGCGGCTCACTGCCCGTGGTGACTTTGACGGTGATATCCTTGAGATCCGCGGTCCCAAACTCACCCTCGTGGATTTTCTGAAAATCGCCGTCGGCGCCCGGCGCCCACAGGTAGAACAATTGGCTTCCTTTCCGCACGAGACGAAGCCTTACGAATTTTTCCGTACATCGCTGGTCTCCGCCATCGTACCTCGGTTCGCCGCCGGCAATCACGAATTTGCGGTCCCACATGATCAGGTCTTTGCCCTCGGCCCGCATCAAGCGACCGACATTCGTTCCCTCGCCCGGCGGATCGACCTTTTCCACATACAAGGTCACGCCGACGCCAATGCTGCCGGCCGACGCGGGCGATTCCGCCTGAAGAATTTCCACCGTCGTCGTGATTTCAAAATCGCCCTGCAAGCCGAACTTGGTTCGAAGGGTGACCGGCGTAAGGCTCTTTCGATCTTTGGGCAGCGTGATGCGAAATCCCGCCGCTTCCGATTTGACGAATTGGTCCGCTTCCTTGCCCGCCAACTCCAGTTCCTTCGGCGGAGGTGTGCCGCGAAAGTCGAAATAATAATCGTCGCCGGCTTTCGCGCGGCCGGAGGCAATCAGCAACAAACCAGCCAACACCATGAGGAAGCGATGCGCCGAAACCACGGCGGCTTCTTGGCGCTCAACGGGTGAGAACGCCGAATTACCCATCGTCGCTACCTCATCGATGAATGGAACGGGTCACGGGACGTATCAAAGCGGCTCGTGAGACAACAATGAATCGCGTATATCCGCTGCAAAACCAGGTGAATATCCTTCTAAAACGAACTCAAGAAGCCATTTTTTGAGGGCATGCAACATTTTGATGTGTGTTTATTCTATGACTGATATTGATCGTATCAATCTAGAAAACGGCTAATGCGGGAAACGACGATCACGGCCCGCGCGTTTTGGGCGCCGGTAGAACGGCGTCCTTGGGCGGCGGCGGTCCGAAGCCCGGACTTGGACCGGGCGAGCTGTGCAAGAAGATCGGCGTTCTGCTTAAGAACGGTTCGCCCGTCATCTCGCGCCATTGCCTGGCTTGTTCGATCGTCAGAACGTCGGTGATTTGCTTCATCAAGTTGGCGCGGCGTTCTTCGAACGCCTTCCACGAAAATCCCTTGGGCGCTCCAGGGCTTCGATCAAGCTCGCGCTTCTCAAGATAAAGGCTGCCTTCGAAGCCGCGAATCTGTTTGCGTTGATCGACGGTCAGCTTCAGGGCGGCGATGACGCGCGAATCGTGGAACGCGCCAGGTCCCTGGCATTGCAGCGCGATCTGCCGCAGCCGGACGATCTGGATCTCCGTCAGCAATTCGGCGATGGCGGACTCATTCGCGCGCGCCATTTCGACGAAGTGCTTTTGACGTTCGTCGCCGGCGAGCCTGTGAAACGCGCGCGACGACTCTTGATGCTGTTTTTCAAGCGCCTGCACGCGCTGCACCAGCTGGGAGCGTTCGTCGCCGTGCAGCTTGAGGTCGTCCAGCACGTCGTGGTTTTTCAACAGGTAGAGATGGCCAGCGCCCTGGATCACGGCCAGGTCATTGAGAATGCGTTTGACGTGATCGCGCGTGCCCGTCAAATCGGCCTGCGCATCCGGATCGCCCTGGCGCAGCTCGATCAGCTCCTGATAATAAGCGAGCGCCGACTCCAGGACCTGGCGGCGCAGATTCATCAGGGCCGGGTTGTCGGCCATCTCGACTTCCGCAAGTTCAATCATCTGATCCGCGGAACGCCGCGCCAGCTTGAAGCGCTGTTCCGCTTCCTCCGCCCGCTTGGTTTCGCGTTCGAGGCTGCGCGCGACCACGACGGTGCTGGCGGCGAACCCGACGGCGCCGAAGAAGAGCACGACCAGTGTGGCCGCCACAACGGACGGATGCCGCCGCGACCACTTGCGGACGCGTTCGATCGCGCCAGGCCGTTTCGCGTGAATCGGCTTGTCATCGAGAAATCGTTGCAGATCGTCCGCCATCTCCTTGGCCGACGCATAGCGATCCGCCGGGTTCTTGCTGACCGCCTTGAGGATGATCGTCTCCAGCTCGATCGGAATCGCGGGCTCGACGGCGCGCGGCGCCCGCGGTTCATCGTGCAAGATCTGGCGCAACAGTTCCTGTTGATTCTGTCCGATGAAGATGGGCTGCGTGGTCGCCAATTCATACAGCGTCGCGCCGAGCGAATACACGTCGGTGCGATGATCGAGGATCACGCGCTGGCCGGACGCCTGCTCGGGACTCATGTAACGCAAGGTGCCGAGGACGTCGCCGGTCTTGGTAAGACTCGCGTCGGCGTGAAACTGGGCGAGGCCGAAGTCGGTGATCCAGAGCCGGCCTTGCGCGTCCGCGAGCAGGTTGGCCGGCTTGATGTCGCGATGCACGATGCCGTATTGATGCGCATGCTCGAGGCCGTCCGCCGCCTGCTTGATGAGCCGCGCCGCCGAGCAAAAGAAATCGCCCCGCCTCGTGGACCGTTGCGTCGCGAGCGAATCCGCGAACGGCGATGGCGTGCTGTCTCGCGACAACTCCAACGATTCGTCCTCAATGACGCCTGCCAGGTCCTGAGCACTGACTCCTGACCGCTGACTCCTGACCGCTTGCGCCTTGTCCTGCAATTGCCGGATCAGTTCCGCCAACGTTTGCCCTTCGATGAGCTGCATCGCGTAGTAATGGACGCCGCGCTCGCAGCCGACGGCGTAGACGGGCACGATATTGGTGTGATGCAACAGCGCCGCAGCGCGGGCTTCGTTTTGAAAGCGCTGGAGATTCTTGGCATCGAGCGTCACGGCGAACGGCAACACCTTCAAGGCGACGCGTCGGCCGAGCGAGAGCTGGATTGCCTCATAGACGACACCCATGCCGCCGCGGCCGATCTCGCGCACGATCTTGAAATCGCCGAGCGGATTCGCGTCAAGCGCTTCTTCGCTCGGCGCCGTCGCCGGACGCGCCGTGCCCCGGTGCAGCAAATCCAGACCGTCCAGACATTGGGCAAGCGCATCGGCCAAATCCGGATAGCGGCGCAAGAGTTCGCGCCGATCGGGCTGCCGGCCGGCTTCCAGTTGCGCCTGATCTTCCTTGGCCGCCTCCATGACACGCGGATCGTCCAGCACTTCGGGGCGACGGAAGGCCGCCGTGTCGGTCGCGTGTCGATCGTCGTTCGCGTTCATGCCGGCTCTCCGAAAACTTGCTTCAACTTGGCCAACCCGCGCAGCCAAAGTTTCTCGACGCTATCCTGCGTCTTGCCCATGCGCCGCGCCACTTCGGGAAACGTCAAGCCTTCCAGATGCCGCAGGAAGATCACGTCACGATAATCTTCCGGCAACTTCTGCAGCGCGTCTGCTAATAACACCGCTTGCTCGCGATGGACCGCTTGTTCGCTCGGCGACGCCAGCGACGCCGCCAGCTCCTGGCCCAGCATGCGCGAGGAGTTGTCCAGCTCGGCGGCCAGTTCTTGCTCGAGGCGAACGTTGCGTCCTTGCGTGCCGAAATAGTGCCGCACGAGATTGGCGACGCGCGCCGCCAGGATTTGCCGCAACCAGTAAGCGAATTGCGGCTCATCGTTGCCCTGGAAACGCGCGAAATGGCGATGGGCCTCCAGGAAGGTTTCCTGCACGAGGTCGGACGGGTCCACCTTGCCTTGCAGCCGGCGGCCGATCTCGATGCGGGCCAATAGCCGCAAGTAGTTTCGATAGACTTCGAGCAACGCTCCGAGCGCAGCGTCTCCGCCGATGCGCGCCTGGGCGATGATGGTTTCCGGGTTCTCCATGGGGAGCACCTTGGTCTATAATGAATAGTAACGCGAAAACACGTGAAACCGCCGCCGATTTGGCAGGCGACTTGAGCATCGCACATCAATCGTACCCATTGTTCGTTTCAAAACCAACCGTGTGCGTTTCAAAATTCGAGGCATGCTTTTCAAAAAATACTCGGTTGTTTTCAAAATCAGAGCCGTTCTTTTCAAAATGGCGCTCGTTCTTTTCAAAAAAGGACCGGTTCGTTTCACGAAACACGCCTTGGATTTCAGCAAAACGGCCCATCATTTCGGGAAAACAGGCCATCGTTTCACGACCAACCTTGCATGCATTTCACCAAACAGGGGTTCGTTTCACAAAACGGGCGTTCGTTTCACGAAGACAGGGGGGTGCATGAGACGATGAGACGATGAAATGATGACCTGAACGATTGACGCAGCAATGTCAACCGCTTAAGCTTTGCACGTGCATCCCTCATCCGCGTCCAAGGAACGAGAAGGAAACTCCATGACCGGCCGCGACATTATCAAGAACCTGCACGAAGGCCGCCGCGTCTTCAGCTCGGCCGTGGTGAACACGTCGCCGCTGTGGCCCAATTTGGTCAAGCAAGCGGGTCTCGATTTCGTGTTCGTCGATACCGAGCACACGCCGATCGACCGCGACACGCTGGCCTGGATTTGCCAGACGTATCAGGCGATGAGCCTGCCGCCGGTCGTGCGCCTGCCATGCAACGATCCGTTCGAAGCCTGCAAGGCGCTCGACGCGGGCGCCGGCGGCGTCATCGGTCCGTACGTCGAGTCGGCGGAACAAGTTCGCGGCCTGGTCGGCGCCGTCAAATGGCGTCCGCTCAAGGGCCGCCGGCTCGACGAGGCGCTTCGCGACGTGAAGACGCTGGAGCCGGAGCTGCGCGATTATCTCGAAAAGCGCAACGGCGACAAGATTCTGATCATCAACATCGAAAGCGTGCCGGCCATCCAGAATCTGCACGACATCTGCTCCGTCCCCGGCCTCGACGCGGTCTTGATCGGCCCGCACGATCTGTCGTGCAGCCTCGGCATTCCCGAGCAATACGCCCATCCGCGTTTTGATGAAGCCGTCCGCACCATCTTTCGCACCGCCCGCGAGCACCAGGTCGGCGCCGGCATCCACTATTGGCTCGGCCTCGACCAGGAAATCGCCTGGTCCAAGGCCGGCGGCAATCTCGTCATGCACGCGTCCGATGTCGCAGTTTATAGCCGCACGCTCAAGAGTGATATGGAGCAATTGCGCAAGGCGCTCGAATCATGATCACCATCCACACCTGGAACGCCGCGAGCAAGACGCTCACCGCCGTCAACGCGGAGGAGTTGCTGCGCCACAAGCACGACTTGATCGCAGAAAACAACATTGCTTGGATCGACCTGTGCAATCCGACCGAGGCGGAGGAACAACTCGTCCTGCAGCAGTTCTTTTCCATCCACGCTCTTTCGCTGGAAGACATCACGCGCCTGCGCCGCGAGCCGCACGCGCTGCCGCACTTGCCCAAGGTGGAAGAGTTTCCCGATTATCTCTTTGTCGTCGTCAATCCATTGACACCAGAAATCCAGCGCCATCTCGGCGAGCGCAACAGCGCCGGCCCCGCGTTGACGCAGCTCAGCGCCGTGATGACGCACAATCTGCTGATTACGCATCACTACACTCCCCTTGGCTGCATCGATTTTGCGCAGGCGTACATCAATCGACATGCGGCCCAGGTCGAGCGCGGCCCGGACTTCATCTTTCACCTCATCCTGGATCACACCGTCGATGAGTTCGTGCCCGTCCTCGATGCGCTCGAGGAAACGCTCGATGGTCTCGAAACCGCGATCATCAAGCACCCGCGCCAACCCGTGTATCTGCGGCTGCTTCGCCTCAAGCGCGTGATCATTGTCCTGCGCAAAACTCTGATTGCGGAACGCGAAGTGCTCGTCCGCCTGGCCCGCGGCGAGTTCTCGCTCGTCGATCCGCGCGAGACCGTCTATTATCGAAACGTTTACGACCACCTGGTGCGCTTCACGGAGCTGATCGAGAGTTCGCGCGAAATGGTCAGCGATCTGATGCAGACGTTCCTGTCCGCGCAGGCGAACCATCTCAATCAGATCATGAAAGTGTTGACGATGATCTCGACCATCGTTTTGCCGATGACGCTCGTCGCCGGCGTGTACGGCATGAACTTCGATTGGCTGGTCCCCGACACGAAAAATGACGCGGGCTTTTTCATCGCGATGGGGATGATGCTCGCAAGCGGACTGGTGTCCGTGGCGTTCTTCTGGTGGAAACGCTGGCTCTGATTTCGTGGGATAGGATTCCGATCCTGTCGCATTGATCGACAGGATCGGAATCCTATCCCACGAAAATCGCGCTGGCGTTTTCCGCCTGATTAGGTAAAATACTCATCCTGCCTGCTATCTTGCCGTGTTCGATCCCGCCGTGGAGATTGCATCGATGATTCGTGGCTTCGCCGTTCTCGCATTCCTCGTTTTTACGACTGCCGTTCACGCCGAAGATTGGCCCGCCTGGCGCGGTCCGCGCCTCGACGGCAGTTCAATTGAGAAAAACCTGCCGACGAAATGGAGCGACACCGAAAACGTCGCGTGGAAGGCCGCGATTCCCGGCGTCGGCCATTCGTCGCCGATCGTTTGCGGCGATCGCGTCTTCGTGACGACGTGCCAGCTCAAAGATCAAAAACGCATGTTAATGTGCCTGGATCGCAAGGACGGCAAACTGCTCTGGGAGCGCGAGGTCGCCTTCTCGCCGCTGGAAAAGAAACATCCCCTCAACAGCCATTCGAGTTCGACGCCCGCGACCGATGGCAAATACGTGTATGTGACGTTCCTTCGCCTGCGCGACAAGACGCCCGACGACGGCCCGCCGATTATGCCGCGCGTCAAGAGCCCGATCAAGCCGGAGTGGATTCCAGAGATGGTCGTCGCCGCTTACGATTTCAATGGCGACAAGGTCTGGGAAAAGACGCCGGGCCGATTCTATTCGCAGCACGGCTATTGCAGCTCGCCGATTCTCTACAAGGACAAGGTCATCATCAACGGCGACCAGGACGCCCTCGCTTACATCGTCGCGCTCGACAAGACGACCGGCGCCGAAAAATGGCGGATCGGCCGCCCCGGTTGCATGCGCTCCTATTGCGTGCCGCTGATTGCCGACGCCGGCGGTAAAACACAGATGGTGCTCACCGGCAACCTCGGCATTCACAGCTACAACCCCGACGACGGCTCGCCCATCTGGAACATCAAGGGTCCCACCGAGCAGTACGTCGCGTCGCTCGTTTACGGCGACGGCCTCTTCTTCATGACCGCCGGCTTCCCCGATTTCCACAACCTCGCGATTCGCCCCGACGGCAAAGGCGACATCACCAATTCGCACATCGTCTGGCACGAAAGCAAAACCAAGGCGATCAATGCATCCTACGTGCCGTCGCCGATCGCGGTCGGCAAGTTCTTCTACATGATCTCCGACAAGGGTTATCTGTCGTGCTTCCACGCCAAGACGGGCGAGCGTACGTTCATTGAAAAGCTCGGCAATCACCACAGCGCGTCGCCGGTTTACGCGGACGGTCACGTCTATCTTAGCGACGACTTCGGCGTCACGTACGTGCTCAAAGGCGACGGTCAGTTCAATGTCGTGAGCCGCAACGATTTGAAGGACGAATGCTATGCGTCGCCGGCGGTGTCGCAAGGTCAGTTGTTTATTCGCACATTGAATTCGCTCTATTGCATCGGCAAGAAGTGACCAAACAAGCCCAAGGGTAAGAGAAGCGAACCCTTGGGATCGCCTCACGCTTGCGGTTTCTTGTCAATATTCATCCACTCATGCCGCGTTCGCCGCGCTTGAATCAATTCCGCGCCGAAGAAGAGGATTTGCGACGAGTAATAAACCCACATCATGAACACGACAATCGACCCCGCGGCGCCGTACATCGACTCCGTTCCGGAATACACGATGTAATAGCTCAACACCAACTTGCCCAGCGTGAACAGCACCGCCGCGATCAGCGAGCCATAAATCACGTAGCCCCATCCAACTCGGCCGCCGGACAAAATTCGATAGACCGTGGCGAACAGCACCGTCAAGAACACAAAGGACATACCCATTTCAATCCATTGCAGCCCCACTTCTTCGGGGACCTCCGCTTCTTGCATGAACCGCAACAGGACCGGCACGGCGAGACTGGCTGCCAGAGTGCACATGATCAAGATTGCGAAGACGAACACCATAATCACCGCCAGCGTGTAATCCCACAGCATGCCGAGCCAGGAATTGTCGTGCGGCGGTTCGAGTTTCCAGATCATGCACAACGAATTGCGCATGTGCAGAAACGCGCCGAGCGCCGTGACCACCAGAATGGCGATGCTCAAGGTCGGCGTCCACGCGGTCTCGGTCGGCTGGGCCGCGGTTTCGACGAGCTTTTCGACGAATTTTGCCACCGTCGGCCCGGTGATTTGCTCGACCGACTTGTGCACTCGTTGTTCGGCCGCGTCTTCGCCGAAGATCGCGCCGGAGGTGTGAATGGCGATGAGCATCAAGGGAGGGACAGAGAAGATCGTGTAATACGCGAGCGCCGCACCAAGACGCGCGCCGCCGTTCTCGCTCCACTTGACGCAGGCCCGATAGACGATGCGAAAGCTGGTGATGAAGAACATTGGCTTGGTCCCGTCGTGCAAGCGTCCCGCTTGCACCAATTCACATCAAAGTGCAAGCGAGACGCTTGCACTACGGCCGGCTGGGAAGCCACTGCACGGCGTCTGCGATGACGTAGCCGTTGGCGCCGTCGTTGCGCACTTCGACATGTCCGGCTCTGCCCGCGTCGAACTGGAACACGCCGAGGCGCAGGCCCTTGCCGTCGTGGCCGGCCCTCTGATTGACGCGCACCGACTTCTCGCCGTCGGCGCTCTTGATGACGATGAGCGCATTATTGGCGCGATTGGTGTGCGGCGCGTAGAACAAACGCACCTCGTATTGCCCGGCCTTCAGAATATCTGGTGTGAAGCGGACCTTGCGTTTGCCCTGCTCCTCGTTGTTGTCGTGCAGGTAGCCGTCCGCGACAAAGGGGCCAGCCGAGGCGGAACGCGTCCAGGCGCCGGTCGTTTCCGCCTTGTCGTCATCGACGACGATGCCGCCGAGCTTAGCGGGATCAAGGCTGAGCGCCGCGGCGGCGCCCTTCGAAATACCCTCGGGGGACAGGACCGCTTTCTGCGCCTTGAGCCTGGCCGTCAGCTTTTCGACGGCAATCTTCTGCACGCTCGTGTTTTCGTCGATCGCCTGCGCCGCCGCGACGCCCGTGGCCTGACCCATGATCATGTACACTGGCTCCATGCGGATCGTGCCGTAAGCGACGTGCGACGCGGACATGCACACGACGACGAGCAGGTTCTCGCACTCCTTCGCCTTCGGAATCAAGCTGCGATACGGTATCGCGTACGGCTGCACGCCGACCTGGAAGTCGCCTTCGTTGACGACGAAGCCATCTGGGCCGACAACGCGTTGCACATGATGCGAGTCGGTGTTGTACGAGCCGAGGCCGATCGAATCAGATTTGACTCGGTCGATCATGATGTCCTTCTGCGTCATGAAATATTCGCCGACCATGCGTCGAGCCTCGCGGACGTAGAGAGGGTGCGGCCTGTTATTCGTGTCCTTGAATTCGTCCTTGGCAAGGCGCCAAGAATTCATCTCGGCATGCAACTCCTTGGGCACGAGCGGAACGTTGG
>Ga0105340_1000850_pt1 | contig 14161 bp, 28 predicted proteins | sample EasRivMeERMLT700_FD_89676 | JGI IMG/M metagenome (GOLD analysis project Ga0105340, IMG submission 89676) | Soil microbial communities from meander-bound floodplain in the East River, Colorado, USA - East River MetaG ERMLT700 | ecosystem: Environmental > Terrestrial > Soil > Floodplain | place...
CGACGCGATGATGGTGCTTGCGATGGAAAAGACTACACCACAACCGTATCATTACTCCCTCAACTTGCGAGCATCGGCCCACGCCTTCTCCCGCTTCACGTTCACAGGGTCTGAGCGCCAGCGCTGTTTCAACTCGACAACGCGGTCCTTGTTCTTCGCACGCCATTGCCTGTTGTAGTCGGGGTTCTCTTCGCGCCAGCGCTTCAGAAGGGCGCGTCGGTGCAGCACCTTCTCGGCTTCGGTAAACTGGCGCTTCTTTTTCTTCATGTCAGAACAACCACAGCGCACATATTGCAAAGAACACGAACGTCACGCCGCTCAGCAGCGCCATGTACCAACCGTCGGTCCAGTAATAATAGCTGACGCAAATGCAGAACATGATCACGAGCAGGATATCAATGCGGAGAACTTTCCAGCCCTCCAGTGTTAGCTTTTGATGCGACGGGTTGCCGTAGCGTGTGCAGTCGCACCAGTCTTTGTCGTCGGTGACCGTGCCGCAGGAAGCGCAGTGCCATTGAGGGTGCCACGGTCGGTGCGGCATCGTGAACACGGGGACGTTGACCACGTCACAAAAAATATCCCACGCCGAAACCAGACGGCGTGGGATACGGATTTTCATCCAACGTGCTTAGGCGTCGAGACGACGACGCCGAAACCGATGAAAGCCAAGCAGACCGAACGCGGCAGTGAGCAGCGCAGGCAAGCCTGCACCGACTGCCGGACCCGGTACGGCGAGCGTGTTGGGCAACAGGAAGAACGAGTCCGGTCCATCGTTCGCATTGGTGATGCGAGCGAAGAACCCGATCCGGTCACCCGAACTAATGCCAGCCAGCGAGAAGCCAGAGAGCGTGTAGTCCGGGAAGCCGGTGCCGTTGTTGAGCGGAGCAATTGATTCACCACCCGGTCCCGGCGAGAACACCGCCAACACTTGCTGCGTCGTGAAGTTCAGAAACCAGAAGCTCTCCAAAATCTGGTTGGAGCCACCGGCTTGGTTGCTGTCAACGCCAACCGAGAACGTCAGTTGACCGGCCAGCGCAGCGAGGAACGGCGAGCCAGCGGTGAGCGTGTAGCCGCTAGTCAGGCCGCCATACTGATCGGGGCCAAGCGAGCCGCCGACAACGGATGTCGAGAAGTACGGCAGCGTCGTCTCGTTGCCTTGGTTGCCGAACAGGTTGTAACCGAACCCGGTCGGCTGCTGCGGCTGGTTGGCCCCGCAGATCAGGCAAGGCAAGTTGGTAACCTGCTGCCCCGGTGCCGTTGGCGACAACGTCAGGGGAGCAGCACCGGCAAGCGTCCAGTCGGTGCCGCCGATAAGTTCAGCCTTCGCGCCGCTGGCAAGCGCAGCTAACATCGTAGCCGCCAGCAAGTACTTCTTCATTGGATCGATCCTTTGGTTAAGTTTGTCAGTTGCAACGTGACCGTAGGAGCAAAGCCCATACGGCACCAAGATACCATCACATTTTTTTGGACAGCACTTGGATTTGTTTTGGTGACTTGCGAGATTTCACCGGCTATGTACGAACACGTCATTTGACGTGCGGAAGGGGACCGGAATCTTGCCTTGTTGCTCTAGCACGCCCGTTGTCACCACGGCTGCGTCGGAAATTATCCCCTTCCTCTACGCTTCTTGCGCTCGACACGGCCCGGCCAAGGGAAAGGCCGGTCCACCGTATCGCCGTGAGTCAGTTCATAACGCGGACTGAACCCCATACGGTCCACGGTCGGGCCGCGCCGCAACGGGGCCATCAGCGCTAAATCTGGATTGTACTGCGGTGCCTGCGTGATGGCCTGCGGCCCGTCACGAAACGTCCCACGCTTCTTGCTCATGCTCACCTCCGCTTGCCCAGTGACGGCAGGCCGCCGGATATCGTGTAGATGCTGCTCGACTTGTTCGGCCTGTTGCGCCACGCCTCGCGGCGCATCTCCCTCCACTCCTTGATGGATGGCTTCTTCGGCTTCTCCGATGCCGCACGCTTGCGCCGCTTGCGCTTAGCTACGACCATCTCTCTCTCTCCATCAACAACGTCAAGAAACCTTGACAACTTATTTAACGCCGCGCAACCTTTTTAAGCTGCCTTTTTTATTAAACTTGATCTTACCGGTGCCGGATGCCCGGATATCCTTGTCCACGTTGCCAACAACCGCCTTGCCCTTGATGTAAGTCTGTTTCCCATTGGTCCTTTTTTTTCTGGCGGCACCCTCCCGATACCGACGGCCACGCTCCCGCATTCCTTCAAGCGACAGGGATTCGCGTGGCGCTCTTAAGACAAAGCCACCCGGCTGAAAAACCCCAGTCCTATCGTAATGTTCAACGCGCTTGCGGATGACTGAGCTATGATCAATCGTAAAACGGTTGATGCGGCGAACGCCATTTTCGTCCGGGAGATCGACATACGCGACGGATCGGAGGAACAGCGCGGTGCTGGCCCCGAACAGCCGCCTGCAAGCAACCGCATAGACACAGTTGTTGGGGTCTCTCCTTGTCGCACGACTCACGTCGTCGTCGTTGGCGATGACGCGCAAGTCATCGGTTGCATCGACCACTTCCAAATCGCCAAACGTGCGATACAGAATGTCGGCTTCCCTGCTCCTGCTCTTCCTCTTCTTTGCCATTTTTCTCTCCTTTATTTGCCACCGCGCAATTCCTTTTCAAGCTGCACGATCTTCTTCTCGGTCGCCTCGGCGCGAGATGTCAGGCGCTGGATATCCCCGACGACAGCCTGAGCCGCAGCCCGCACCTTGTCGATCTCACCCATGACGCGGCTGGCTTCCGCGTTCTTCTCCTTGACCTCTTCGCGGATTTGCCGGCACTCGGTGATCAACGCCAGAACCTCCGGGTTGATTGCCAGCGGGCCGAAGTTCTCGTCTCTGATCTGCTTGACCCATTCGGTCGGTACACCGAGGTTGGCAGCAACCGAGCTATCCGTCCACGACTCGGAGTAGCCGGTACGCTCATCGACATAAACCTCATTGAGCTTGCTGAAGATGATGCGCCGATCTTCCTTGGTTAGCTGGCGCGGCTTGTCTGGGGCTGGTGTGTTCACGACCTGCAACTTCGGTTGGGGCTTCTCGATGTGGGTGCAGTCAGGGCAGCGGTGATCCTTCGGGCGCTTGCCGATCTCCCAGCCAAGCTGCTCAAATTTGCGGGTAACGATCTGGTTGGCCACGTCGTTCTTCTGGCCGTGAGCTAACTGGTTCATGTGCGTCTTGTGAACCTTGTTGCATTTGCCGCAGGCGATACGGAAGCCGCGCGTCATGCGACCTCCGTACTCGACTTGGCATGGATCAAATAGAGGTGCTGCATCGGCCATTGGGTCTCTCCATCAGTAACCCAACGAAAGCTAAGTTTGACCTAGCAAAGTGTCAAGGTTTCTTTACCGTCTTTCCTTGCGTTCGGTTTCATACAAACATTCTTCAATGTCTGAGTTGGGAAACTTTGTCTGATATTTCTCCGCTCTCTTACACCATGCGATCAACGCGCTGCGGTTGGTGACAAGCAACTGCGTAGCGTTGCGCTCCTTCCCATCATCGAGGTCAGCGACGACCAGCGTTTGGCCTATCCAGCGATAGTCGTGCGGATACCCGCCGAAGACATCAAGATGCGATTCCGTTAAGAACTCGACCATTGTGTCGAGCCGGTTTTTGTCGGTCTTAAATTTCTTTGGCATCAAAGCGTCTCGATTTCCCTGCGAGCGGCGGTGACCGCTTCCGCTGCGGTACGCAGCCGCTCAGCGGTGTTACGCAGCTTGTCTGCTGATGCGGTGGCACCTGTTGCCTCCAGCGTCTGGATCATGAATGTCGCGCCATCAGCATCGTTCTTGAGCATGCTCTCGATTGTCCGCAGCGAGGACAGCAATCCCTTGCTGCCGAAGGTCAGGTCGGCCTCATCGAGTACATAGAGGACTTCGTCTTTGTCGGTGAGGTCAGTCAGCACGGTGGCGTAGCCGCGCTTATATCCAATGCTGCCCTTTTGGACGTGCAGCGGAAACCAACCGTAGGCCAGCTTGCGCCTGCGGCAGTCATCGATTAGTTCGCTGGCGGTGCTGATGGCGACGTTGATGTGACGGCCCATGATCCGAAGGCTAAGCAGCGTCATCCGATCCGCGATCATCTCCACACTGGTTGCGCGTTGTGCATAGTGGGTGCGGCTGGTGGCGTGCCACAGCAAGTGATTCAGCGGGTTCGGCCTGCGACGGCCCCGCCTCGCCGCAGCGGTCGGCGGCGGCCCCCCACCGCCGCCGCTGCCACCGCCACTGCGTGGCAACTTCCCGCCGCTAACCAGAACCAGTCTTGATCTGCTCATGCGCGACCCCCTTGAATAACCGAGACCTTGCGCTTCGGCTTCTCGACCAAGTCGTTGATCTGATCGAGGATGACCGTGATCTCAGAAACACCGTCAGCGATTTCCTGCTGCTCCTCTGCGGTGAGCCTCGATGCCAGCTTCCTGACATCGATCAGCATCTTCTTGGCTACGTTCTTCAGGTCGGTGACGTGGATCGAGATGCCGAGGTAGAGCGCAAGCCGCTCCAACTCACCGACATCGTTGGGATCGACTTCAAAGTCGGTGTTGTACGGCAGTCTGCCGCCTGATGCCTTGATGGCATTCACCGCATCATCGTATTCCTTCTGCGCCTCCTGACGCGCCTTCTCGGCTTCCGAGCGCTTGGTCTCATCCGTGGTGCGGAGTTTATCGGCGGACGCTCTCGCCTTCTTCTGCTTGGCCGCCTTCTTCTTGGCGACGGCAGCGTCGTGTTCCTTCTCACGGCCAGCGACGGCATCAGCCGCCCACTTAGCAATCACGTCACGCACGTTGTAGATCGTAACGGTCTTGCCAAGCTTGCGAAGCACAGTGACAGCGTTCTTCAGATTGGTCGGTGTACCGGCTTCGTTGTGAGCGTCCCAAGAGTATTTCGGGTTGCGCTCATCGCGCGGGAAAGAAAACGCAGCTTGGAAAAGAACGCGGATGTAAACGGCTGAATACGGTTTGCCGTTATGCTCGATTCCCTTCTCAGCCAGCTTCTCTGAGCAGTCCGCAAAGACCGACGTTTCGATCTCAGTTAGGCGGCCTAACTGAGCATCATTTCCCAGATAGTCGTTATCTTTCAAGTCCTTGATAACGGCGTCCCCGATCTTCCACTGGCCCTTGGTCTTGGTCTGCTCGACCTCGGTGATGACCTCGATTGTGTGATTCCATCTCATCGCTTTTTCTCTTCTCTCTGTGGGTTTTGGTTTGTCGGTGTATTGTTGAAAAGCTAGGCTCGTGTTAGCTAAGTGTCAAGCTTTCTACACGGTAGGTAACAGAAGGTAATGGAGGTTGACGTGATGTTGGCAATCTTGCGCGAAGCAGCGCAGCGCGTGGGTGGAATGTCGGCTTTGGCCCAGTCCATCGGGCTGACCCGATCCGCAATTTACCAGTGGAAGAGCCGTATCCCGGCTGAGCGGGTAATGGACATTGAAGCGGCGACCGGTATTCCCCGGACCCGGCTGCGGCCCGACCTGTACAAAGCTGACAGGCGCGTGGCTAGTAAGCGGAGGCGGTAAGCTGTGCCACATTCAGACGTGGATTGGTGCCGCAACCTTTTCCACAGGCTGGCACCGGGCGGCTCTTGGGCGGTTCCCCGCAGTGGTATGATCTTCTCGAAGCGTGACGACTCGCTGGTGCTGGTCTGCGAGATGCCGCACGTTCCAGAAATGCCGATCACCGCACAGCAACTCGCCACGCAACAGCAGGCCGACTTTAACATCATCAAAGAGAACTTTGGTAAGGCCGGGATCACAGTGCGGAGGATGTAAATGGCGAAGGCGCTGACAGTTAAGCCGTTCTCGAAGAAGAAGCAGCCGCCGCCAATAAACATTAGTGAGATCAGCCGGGCGCTAGCTAAGGCTGAAACTCTAGGGGATGTTGCCGACATCAATAAGAAAATAGCGCAGGCGGAATCCATCATGCGCGAGAGCGGTATGTTTCAAGAGGACGAAGTTCGTGAAGTTAACGAATACCGGATGCGGGCACGGCGTAAACTCGGTGGCGTAATCAAGTCCTTGCCCAAGCAAATCGTCGTCGCCCCCGGCCCCGGTCGTGGAAAGAAACCGAAATTGGGCGGCCCTAAAACGGTTTTTGGTACATCTAAGGTTGCAGCCATTAAAGAGATTGAACTGGACCTGAAGGCCGCGCTTCAGGCTGAGCGCATCCATGCCATGTCACAGCCAGAGCAGGAGAGATCATTCGAGGCTACCCGCAAAGACGAAACCCTCAACTCATACGCCAGCCAAGAGAAGTGGGCGCGGCCTTGGTGGTACAAGGAAAGTCGCGAGGACCGGCACCAGACCATAGCCAGCGCTGCCGGTGTGGCTGGCTCGCTTGGTCCGTTCCCTCTGCTCTATGCCGATCCACCAACCAAGTTCGCCACCTTCAGCGAGAAGGGATTGGAGCGGACACCAGATCAGCACTACCCGACGCTGACATGGGATGAAGTTTCTGATTTCAAGGTCGGCGGGTTGTTCGTTCGTGAGCTTGCGATGAAAACAGCCGCACTGCTGATGTGGTGTACGTCATCGAACCAACATCATGCACTCAAGGTGATGGAGGCGTGGGACTTCGAGTTCAAGGCATCGGCGGCGTGGGGTAAAACCAAGAGTGACGGCAAGACACTCTGGACCGGCACCGGCCTGATCTTCCGCAACGCGCATGAGGTTCTGCTTTACGGGACACGCGGCAACATGCCGGGGCCGCAATGGCAACCGCCATCGTTGTTTCTGTTTCCTCGCGGGCGTCATAGCGAGAAGCCAGCACAAGTTCGCAAGATGATCGAGCGCATGTATCCAGATTTCAAAGATGAGAAAACACGGTGCGAGTTGTTTGCGCGTGGACAGTTTAAGGGGTGGACCTGTCATGGACTTGAAGCACTTAGTGAAGCTGCCCAGTGATCTGATCGAATCCGTTTTCGCTTGGGCCACTGAAGCTGCCGCCGATGGCCGGTTCAAAAACAAATACAGTTCACGCGGTGCAGAGAAAGATGTCGAGTTGATTGCGGCATCGAAGCTGAGCGAGTATGCGTTCGCGCAATGGGCGGGCGTAGGCTATGCCGCCGTTCAACTGGATGTTTTTGAGGAGGACTACGACGTAATTGTTGGTGATCGATTTGTTGATGTGAAGTCCTGCGTCATGAACTATTTTTGCCTGTGCTGGCCGGTTACCAAGGTTGGTAAATATGACAGACTCAAGCTAACGCATCTCGTTTTGGTGAAGCACGAATTGCCAGAATTTCTGATTGGCGGCTGGATCACCAAGGAGCGCTTCCGGCGTGAGCGGAGTGTTGCCGAGGAGGGTGGAGTCCCACGCCTCGATGTTGGCACCCGGTATATGCTTGAAGAAAACCTCGACCCAATGGACACGTTCGGGCCGCCGCGCCGTGTCCGTCCCAGCGATTCCCACACCGACGCCGAACGCGCCGGACACCCCAACGGCTTCGTCGGCTACGACGCCGAAGATCGATTTGTCCATTATTGCCAATGCGGTAGGGAGGCTGGGCTTGGTTTTGGGGTGCGGATGGCGAAGGGTCAGCTTGGCACTTGGTACTGTACCGAACATAAACCTGTACACACTAGTGCTTGACGAATCTACTGATATGCCAGTATTTATGACGCTGCTTCCAGACTATTCGTTTCTTGGGAAAACACCCGGCCCCCAAAAGCTGGGTGTTTTCTTTTTTGGTGCTTGCATCGAAAACCGAATCGGTTTTTAGATGACGACTGCGTGACGAATAGTTGGAAGCTTCCCCGCCACGCCTCAAAGCTGACTCGTATGCGCTGAGCCATGTCTACCATGGCCAGCATCGAGGAAGCATGAGCATCGCACTGAGGCCGCCCTCGCGGCTTCTTACTCTGTTGCTTAAGAGTCAGCCTCTTCCTTCCTTCCTTACTGTGCTCACTTACTAACTCTCTCAAGGTGGAAAGAAAGCAAAGAGAGAGGTGGTGGTAGATCAGAAGTTCCTCGATGACTCTTTCTTCTTTGATAGCTCAGGATACAGATGAGTATGTTGAGAGAGGAACCTGCGGGCGAAAAAAACGGCGATACAATTCAAGGGAGCAAATGATGGACGATCACGAGGACGACAGGTGGGATCGCTGGTGCGCCGCTAACGGTGTCACTGCGATGGGGTGGCGCACGCTCAATGATGGCAGCACGCAGATGGTCTACACGCGGGCTGATGGCAGCGAAGTCGATATGAACAATCAGCACGGCTACGATGCAGTGCTGACGCCCTACACAGGCGTTGCTGGGCGCGGATGATTGATGGGGAAAATCCGCTGCGCTACTACCGCATACTGCAACGGCACGATCAGGACTGCGGGTGCTGGGACTGCATCCACGCAATGGCGGGATGGATAGTCGAGACGGCGGCTGAGATACGTGAAAGGGAATTGCGGATGAGCGAGTTCTCGCTGGAGCAACAAATAAAATCAGTGGAACGTGAGATCGCGCTGCGTGAAAATCTTTATCCACGTCAGGTCGCCAACGGTAAGATGCGGCAGGAAGAATCCGACTTCCACATTTCCGAAATGCGTGCCGTACTGAAAACGCTGAAGTGGCTGTTGGTGAATCGCGGGACGGTGACAAAAGCGGTGAAGGAGGCCAACGCCAATGGGGTACACGGACCTGCAAAAGCGGACGGAGATAGCGAGGGAGTTGGGGATACGTCGCCGGATGTTCCCCCTGATGGTGGCGAGGGGCCAGATAACGCAGGACGAGGCTGAGGCTTGGATCGATATCCTGACCGCTATCTGGCATGACTACGACGAACCTGAAATTAGGCGGCAGCGGCAATTCGAGTTTGAGGATGGGTGATGAGGAAGAAATACGCAGAGCGGTTGCCGGAAAACTGGAGGTTAACAACTGCGATCAAGCAGGCGCATGAACTGCCCCGTACAGTTGTTGTGCGGCAGGATCGCATAAAGAAAAACGCTACGCCGGGCCGTGCAGTGCCGCCGGTCGCTCCGTCGAAAAGGCCGGTCACGCTGCCCAAGGTGAGTTGCTTAGATGGAAAGGAATGATCATGCAGTTGTGGGACCACCAGAATGAATCGCTTCAGGCGCTACGCCAATCGGTGGGCCAAGGTGTTAACCGCATTGTTCTGCAAGCCCCGACTGGAGCAGGAAAGACTAAGATCGCCGCTGAGATCGTCAAAGGTGCTCAGCGCAAAGCCAATCGGCTGGCGTTCGTCGTCAGTCAAATTTCACTTATCGACCAAACACTGGCCTCTTTTGCTGAAGAGGGAATCACCACCGACGATCTCGGAGTTATCCAAGCGGACCACCGTCTGACCGACTGGTCGAAGCCGGTGCAGTTGTGCAGCGTGCAGACCTTGCAAAGCAGGGGAGCCTACCCCGATGCCCGCACCGTTATTATCGATGAGTGCCAAGTCCTGCATGAGTATCACAAGACATGGCTTAAACATCCCGACTGGCAGCGAACTCCCTTTATCGGCCTCAGCGCCACACCATGGACGAAGGGCCTCGGCAAGTATTTCGACAGCCTGTTGGTCGCCGCTACCACGCAAGAACTTATCGATAAGGGCTTACTCTCCAAGTTCAGGGTGTTTGCCACCGGCCATCCCGATCTTACCGGCGTGTCCACGGTCGCAGGCGACTACCACGAGGGTGAGCTATCCACGGCGATGATGCGTGGCTCGCTGGTGGCCGACATCGTGAAAACATGGAAGGCCCGTTGGGGCAAGGACAAGACTTTTATTTTTGGCGTGGACTGCGCCCACGCTCAGGCGCTGCAAGCCCGCTTCAATGAGGCCGGGATCAAGTGCGCCTACCAAGATGCCCGGACCACCAATCTAGCGAGGGCTGAGATCAAGCGGCAGTTTCATGCTGGTGAGATTCAAGCTGTCGCCAATGTGGGGACACTGACCATCGGTGTGGACTGGGATGTGCGCTGTCTGGTGCTGGCACGTCCGACTCAGAGTGAGATGCTGTACGTTCAGATCATTGGCAGGGCGCTACGCAATGCGCCACCCGGCACGCCGCCCAAGGACTACGCCATGATCCTCGATCACTCCGACACCACGGAGCGCTTGGGGTTCGTGACCGATATCCACCACGAGCACCTCGACATGGGTAAGCCGAAGGAGAAGCCGCTGTTGCGTAAGGCGCTGCCCCGGCCATGCCCGCAGTGTGAGTGCATGCTCAAGCGTGTTGGTGGCAAGTGCCAGAATTGCGGGCATGAGGTGAAGCTGTCGGTGAGCGGATTGGTGGAGCGTGACGGTGAGTTGTACGAGATCGTGCCGGGCGCAAAGGTCAAGCCGACGAAGGCCGCGAAATTTACCATTGATGAAAAAGCGGTGTTTCTGTCTGGTTTGAAATACTACGGAATTGAAAAGGGCTATGCACCGGGCTGGGCATCAAACCAGTACCGCAGGAAGTTTCACGTCTGGCCCGACAACAGCATTGCCGGTGTTGCGCCACGCCCGCCATCCATGGAGGTCAAGCAGTGGATTCGATCTGGGTTTATTGCGTGGCTCAATTCCAAGCGTAGGCAGGAGGCCCACACCACATGAACGCCGAACGATTTATCAGCGGTGCCTGCCAAGGTGAGCGGTGCTGGTGCAGTCAACCGGCTGAGCACAAGGTCGAGGAGGCGATCCTGTTTGACGATCCGCTGCCGAATCGGCACCCGCTCACGACTTACGTTTGTCACGCGCATTTCCGGCAGATGATGGGACCGGCGGCGGGTGAAAAATGAGTCTGTCTCTGTGGACGATCTACGATCACCCAACGGATTATCCCGACCGTTTTGTCGCGCGTGAATTTATCCTCGACAAGCCGACCAACAATCTGATCGCGTGTGTGGACCTCAAGGTGCTGCGTCAGCACTTCATCGAGATCGGCCTGACGTGTATCACCCGCTCACCGGAAGATCAGCCGCAGATCGTGGAGACGTGGTTGTGACCATTAGGGTTAGGCGGGTTCGACTCCCGCAAGTGTTGGGCCGAGTGGGCCATCGTGGCTGATGGCAAGGTGTTCGGAACCGGGAAACGCACCGAGCAAGATGAAAGCCCTACAGCGAAGCCCAACACAGTTTTTGCAAGAGGCAGGGCCAATGAAAAATAAACTCTCCGACAAAATGGAATCCGGTCGAGTGAGGCGAGGGCCGTATGGCAGCAATTCCAGTTACGGACTCTGCGGCATGTTTCATGTCACCGCACCCGGCGGTGCAACGCTGTTCATCATGTCAGGCGATGGTGAGGACACCGGCTGGGAGCATGTGTCGGTATCCAAGAAGCGCCACCCTCCGAACTGGGAGGAGATGTGCTGGGTGAAAAATCAATTTTGGAATGACGATGAGTGTGTTGTGCAGTACCACCCGCCCAAGGCGAGCTACGTCAACAACATGGCAACGTGCCTGCATCTGTGGCGACCAAAATTAATTATGGTGCCGCAGCCACCTGACATCCTTGTCGGTATCAAATCGTTGGGTGAGCTAGACAAAGAAAAAGCCGCCACCTGACTGGGGTGAACCGATCAGGCAGCGGCCACGCTCGCCGGGATGGAAAGAGGGCGCAGGGTCGGGTTAGTGACCCGCGCACGCTTTGCTGCCTGAGCAGCGCCAGCGAACCCGAAGAACATAATAAAAAAGGGCCGCACCAACAAGGTGCGGCCCAGTGTTTTGGACGTAGGGTAGTCGAGAGATAACAGGCTACTTCCTCTCCTTGATCTTGGCCAGCGCAGCCTTGCCCGTAAGCGGCATTTCCTTCCGCTTTTCAGCCTCCTTAGCCTTACGGGCCGCTGTCATCTTTGCTGCGATGTGCGGATCGGCCCTGTCGAGGAAGGCAGGGATGTCCAGTTTCTTTTTGGTTGCCTCAAGTACAGCGGTGGCACCGTGCAGGCCCGGTTGCGGTGATGGTTGATCGTCCAGCACTATGCTCTCGACCACGATGGTCGGGGCGTTTGGCAGGGTCAGCATCAATTGATATCGCCGCCTCTGCCGGTCCAGTTCGCTGACCTTGGTCACTGCCCGCTTGAGCCTTGTCTGCCAGCGCTTAAGACTGGCTTCCGTGGCGGCGAGCTTAGTGGTAACGTCGATCTTGCTCATGTGACTCTTCCTTTCGGTTTCTCAGGGATGGCCCGGATGTCTGCGTGGACATCCGGGCCGCTTTTTTAGCGAGAGCTAGTAGACGTGTTCGACCCGCTCGATGGTGCGATCCAGTTTTTGATCGCCCACAAAGAAGCCGCTCTCGTTCCACCAGATGTCATCGTGGCCGGTAACATCGACCACGTTGATCACGACCTTCACGCCCTTCTTGAATTTGTAGAAGGTCTTAAAGTCGTTCCGATAAATCCGGGCGACATCCTTGATCGCCTTTTCCCTATCGGCACCTCTCGCAAACGATCCCGCTATGCCATTGCTGATCACAGCGAGGTAGTCCTTGGCTCTGTGAGCCATGGTGTCCTCTCTTTCCATCTTCACTTGTCAAAGAACCCGGAGCGACATGCTCCGCATCAATCGGACTCCCCGACTGACAAAGAGATGGTAGCATAGGTGTCTGTACACTTACTGCGTGTGGATGTTTTTTGAGGTTTCGATATTTGATCCGAAAAACAAAATCCGAACTTTTTGGGAAAAACTTTTTCGCATTTGTTGAGTCAAACGACCTACAACCTGCGACACCATCAATGGCTTAAGGCCAAATTAAAACGGCACCACCAAAAGAATTTCTGTTACATATCGTGATAGTGTGAGTCAGGTTGTGTATGGCCATGATGCGGTTTGACGATCCTAAAACGGCGGCTTTCGGCGTTGTTGGCCTACTGGTCATTATCGCCATCCTGATATTGCTGATGTCCTGAGAATGGAAAAGCGCCAACGCAACAGGTGGTACGACCTCCACAGGTGGACGCTGCGCTCCCGGCAGCAACTCCGCGAACATCCCCTGTGTGTAAAGTGCCTCCATAGAGGAAAAGTTATGGCGGCTGAGGTGGCGGACCATATTATACCGCACAAAGACGACTATGAATTATTTTGGTTTGGTGAACTACAGAGCCTGTGCCACCCATGCCACAACATCACGAAAAGACAGGAGGAGCTTCGCGGCTACAGCAAGGAAATCGGAATAAACGGTTGGCCCGTGGACCCTTCCCACCCGGCGAACAAGACCCACCCATGAATAAAGACGACCTCAGGGATTTTTGGGGAATCTACAAACCAAAAATTATTTTTGGTGCGGTCCTCATTGTCCTAGCCACATTGGCCATCCTGTACGGAAAATCGAGCTAAAGTGGACACGCATCCGAATTATTTGAAAAAGTCGAATATCCCGCTCACTATAGTTTGCGGTCCACCCTGTAGTGGGAAAACGACTTACGTGAAAAGCATGGCGCACAAAGGCGATGTTGTTATTGACCTCGATGCGATTCAGAAAAAGCTAAATCCTGCTTTTCGCGTTTGGACGGAAATCATAAATACGAAGCTGCTGCACAGGGCCATCGGATATCGCAATCTATTATTGGCTGGCCTAGCGAAGCGTAGTTCTGGATGTGCATGGTTTATTGTAGGCGCACCTACACAGAGAGAGCGTACATGGTGGCAGCATAAGCTTGGTGGTGAGGTGGTGCTGCTCAACCCCGGTGCTGAAGAGTGTAAACGTAGGGCCTACGCTAGAGGCACACCCCTTGCTGCACATGGTGCCAGTACATGGTACGCCAAGGCAGAGGATAACTACTGGGTAGTACCCACACACAAGCGGCCTATCCGTATGGATGGTTGGTTTGCTGATGAGGACAGTGATGAGGTGGACGTGGTGCTGGCCCATGCCCTAGCCCCATGATGGTAGGCAGTAGGCCAATTATGTATGTGAATTAATTAGTAAAATTCCGTAGGCCGTAGGCGGGCTTGGGTACCCCCGTGGGTACCCCCGACTAACCAAAACGAAAAGCGCTTTCAATGCGTTAAGCAATACAGGTACCATGCGCGATCCTGATCGGAGTCTTTGCGCGTTCACACATCGGACAGCCCAGCCCATCCAAGGGGTACAAGGTAGCAAGACCATGGGATACAACCGCATAAAGCCCAGCAAAACAGGGCCGTTATTCCATAGCAATATCAATGCCATGGGGGAGGGGGGATATTCCTATTATGACAGGGTCGATACGACGGCAA
>Ga0105340_1000852_pt1 | contig 14148 bp, 13 predicted proteins | sample EasRivMeERMLT700_FD_89676 | JGI IMG/M metagenome (GOLD analysis project Ga0105340, IMG submission 89676) | Soil microbial communities from meander-bound floodplain in the East River, Colorado, USA - East River MetaG ERMLT700 | ecosystem: Environmental > Terrestrial > Soil > Floodplain | place...
ACCGTATCCGACACGCGCACGATCAAGGCGCGCGCGTTCAAAACGGGTTGGACGGACAGCAACGCCACACCCGCGAGCTACTGGATCAGCAGCGGTACGGTCGCGACTCCAACCATTTCGCCGGCCGGCGGGACGTTCGACCACATGCTGCTCGTGACGCTCGCGTGCACCACGACGGGCGCGACGGTTCGCTACACGGTGGACGGCACAACGCCGACGATCGCGTCGCCGCTGTACGTCTATCCGTTCCTGGTCAGCCAGACGACGACGGTCAAAGCGAAGGCGTTCAAGGCCGGTGCGACTGAGAGCGCTGTCGCGTCATCCGCGTACTCGCTCGACGTGGCGGGCCAAACGGGGATTCCGACCATCGCGCCTGCCGGTGGACGCTTCGCCGCGGCGACGACGGTGACCATCACCGGTCCAGCCGGCGCAACGTTGCGGTACACGACCAACGGCGTCGATCCGACTGACACCGACACGCAGGTTCCGGGGAGCGGTCAGGTCACGGTCGATCGCGCGCAGATCCTGAAGGTGCGCGCGTGGCTGTCGGGCTCCACGCCGAGCGCCGTGCAGCGTGCCGATTTTCTCGTGACCGGCATGGTTGTCGCCGGCCGTGACCACTCGCTCGGGCTCGACAGCAGCGGCGCGGTCTGGGCCTGGGGCCTGGCGAACTTCGGACAAATCGGCGACGGCACGTTGGTCAACAAGACCGCGCCCGTATCGGTGTTGACGGGCGTCGTCAGCATCGCCGCTGGTTGGTTCCACTCGATGGCTTTGAAAGCGGACGGGACGGTGTGGATGTGGGGCCGCAACGAGTCGGGTCAGATCGGTGACGGCACCGGCCAACAGCGATCGTCACCGGTGCAGCTGAGTCTGACGAATGTGGTGGCTGTGGCCGCCGGTGCGACGCATTCGCTCGCACTGAAGAGCGACGGCACCGTGTGGGCGTGGGGCGCCAACACCGACGGCCAGCTCGGTACCGGCAACTTCACGCAATCGTTCACACCGGTGCAGGTGTCGGGCCTGACCGGTGCGAGCAGCATTGCGGCCGGCGAGAACTTCTCGCTCGCGCTGCAGCCCAATGGCGCGTCCGGAGGCTTCGTCTGGACGTGGGGCAAGAACACGAGCGGCCAGCTCGGCGATGCGTCGACCGTCACGCGCAATCAACCGGTGCAGGTGACCGGCGTCACGACTGCCGCGGCAATTGCCGCGGGGCAGGCCTTCGCGATCGCGCGACTCGCCAACGGCACGGTGATCGGCTGGGGAGCGAACAACTCCGCGCAGCTCGGCACTCTGACCGGCACGGCCTCGAACGTTCCGGTCGCGGTGCCGGTGCTGGTGGACATCGCGTCGATCGCCGCGGGGCATTTCCATGCGTTCGCGATTGATCGCGACGGCCGCGCCTGGGGTTGGGGTCAGGAAGACAGCGGACAGCTCGGGACGAGTGGCGAGTCGACGTCGGTAGGTCTGCCGCCGTCGGTCCTCCGGTTCGCGCCGGCCTCGTTCAGCGTGGCGGGCGGCTACATCCACTCGGTCGTGCTCGACGTTGATGGATTCGCGTGGGGCAGTGGGAACGGCCAAGCGACCGGCCTCGGCACTGCCACCTATTTTCAGTTTGCGCAGATCCCGTCGTTCTCGCTCGCGCCCAACAACAGCATGCTGGCGACCGACGCAGACGGCGACGGTCTGTTCGCGTGGGAGGAATTCCTCGCCGGCACGGATCCGCTCGCGTTCGACACGAACGGCAACGGTCTGAGCGATCTCGTCGACGTCCGCCGCAGGAGCCAAGCCGTCAATCCCGACGACGACGGCGACGGCGTGCCAAACGCGATTGAAGTGGCGCAGGGTACTGACCCATTCAACGCCGACACGGACGGCGACAGCGTGTCGGACTTGCTCGACGACTATCCGCTGGATCCGACGCGGACCACGAAGCCTTCGCCGAATCCGTCCGATACGACGGCGCCGACGATTACGTTGATTCGACCCACGAACGCGACGCTGCTCAGTCCGAGTGGCCTGATGCACATCCCGGCGCCGGCCGGGTTGCCGCCCATGCGAAATTTCTGACAGGTGTCACATGCTGCGACATATTCCGAATCGGATTGCAGGCAAAGCCGCCATCGCTGTGGCTCTCAGTCAGTTGACACTAGGGGTGCCAATCACGGCGCAAACCCGCACGGCGACGAAGTCAGGTCCGCCGCCCGCGGCTAAGGTGAAGGTCAACAAGACTGTCCCGAGAGTCACGTCGCCGCCGGCGTCGCCGACGTTTTCGGCGATGCCAAGCACAGCCGAGATCTTCCGCGCGCGGATATTCGAAGAGCCAATTGTTCCAGTCGGGTCCGATCCGCTCCCAGCCGAGACCAGGTCCCTCGCGAATGCGCTCGTGCAGTTTCATCAGGACGGTGGACGCGTTTGGCGGCCGACGCTCGGCAGGTTTTTAGACACCTATCCGCAGAGCTCATGGCGGCCATCTTTGCTCTTGAACATTGGACGTCTTGAGCTCGGAGTGCATGCCTACGCTGGCGCGTTTGAGGCCTGGGACGAGGCGTGGCGCAGTACGTCAACCTTGTCCGATCCTCGTGGTCGCGCCGTAGCCGATGCCGCCGTCGCTGAGTGGTTGCTGCTGGCGGCTTCATTCGGACAAGTCCGAAAAGTCGAGGATCGGCTGACGGAGATGCTCAATCGATCCTTCTCGGGGTCCGCGGCCGTGAAGATCCAACGGGCTCGGGAGGTGACGTGGCTCACGAAGCGTCATCCCGAGCTCGCGAAATACTGCGGTCCGGAAGCACTGCTGGCTCTCGTCGATGCCTTGCGACCGGGAGCGGCCAAGCCCACGGTACTCACCAGGTTCCGCGGGAAACCCGAAGGGCTGACCCTTACGGAACTGCGGCTCCTGTCTCAAGAAGCCGGTCAGCCGTTGCGTGCCTTGCGCCGCACGACGGCAGACCAGATTCCCGTGCCGTCGGTCGTCCACTGGAAAATCGGGCACTACGGCACTATCGTCGAACGCGACGGAGATCGGTATCGCGTTGTGGACGGTGCGAGGAACGAATCTTACTGGCTGGACAAGGCAGTCCTCTTCCGTGAGACGTCTGGATATTTCCTCGGCATCGACTCTGGCGACGGCTGGGACACTGTGACGGATGCGGAGGGCGATCGCATCCGAGGGTCTGGCCCACTTTGCCCCGATGGTTCACCGCCTCCAGGTCCTCCTCCGCCGCCGCCATGTGGCGGCTGCAAGGGCATGGCCGCCTATTCGTTGCAGCCGATCACGACGAGCTTATTGTTGTACGACTCTCCAGTCGGGTACGTCCCGGCTCGGGGACCAGCGTTGCCGTTCACGCTGAGCTATCACCAGCGCGACATGCTGCAGCCGCAGATCTTCAGCTACGCCAATTTCGGCCCGAAGTGGAGTTCCCAGGATTTGGTGGACAGCGCTAGCATCCGGCTTTTTCCGGAGGAGCGATGTCCACGTCCAAGCATGAGGTTCCTGGGAGAGTCCGCGTAACCTACGAGTTCATCAAGGCCCATCGCGAACAGTACAGCGTCCAGATGCTGTGCCGCGTCCTAGAAGTGGCGCCGAGCGGCTACTACGAATGGCTCCAACAACCGCTCTCGAACCGGGCGCTCGAGGACGCGCGGCTGCTTCGTCTAATTCGAGCCTCGTTCACGGCGAGCCAGGGCATCTACGGCGCGCCTCGCGTGTTCCTCGATCTGCGCGAAGCGGGAGAGACCTGCAGCAAACATCGCGTCGCGCGGCTGATGCGCCAAGCCAAGCTGCGCGCGCTTCATGGCTATCGCACGCGGCGATGGACCGTCGGTAAACCGTCGGTGCTGATTCCGAATCTCCTGAAGCGCCAGTTCACGGTGACGAAGCCCAATCGCGCTTGGGTGACGGATATTACCTACATTCGCACGTGGCAAGGGTGGCTCTACCTCGCCGTCGTCATGGATCTGTTCTCACGCCGAATCGTGGGCTGGGCGGCCACGCCGACCATCCATCGCGAGTTGGTGCTGAATGCGTTGCTGATGGCGGTTCGACGACGCCGACCGCGCCGCACGTTGATTCACTCGGACCAGGGCACACAGTTCGGCTGCGATGCGTGGCGCCGGTTCTGTCGGTCGAATCATCTTGAACCCAGCATGAGCCGCAAGGGCAACTGCTGGGACAATGCGGTTGCCGAGTCTTTCTTCAGCAGCTTGAAGAAGGAGCGAATCAAGAAGCAGATCTACAAGAACCGGGACCTCGCGATCGCGGAGATCGCGGACTACATCGATGCGTTCTACAATCGCACCAGGCGCCACAGCCATCTCGGAGGCCTGAGTCCAGAGCAGTTCGAAGCCGCTCACAAAACACGCCGGCAGCGTCTCCACTGAATCCTGGGAACTCCAGATCACCTCTCAGGCATCGGGTGGCAAGCTGATCTTTCAAGGCTCGGTGAATGAGGCCGCGACCGTTCGGCTGCAGGGCAACACGGTGACTGTCGACGCCTCGAATAACTTCACGGGGTCGGCGACCGTCGTCGGAGGTACGAACACAATCTCGGTCAGCGCGACGGATGCAAGCGGCAACACGCGCGTCAATCTGTATGACGTCGAGATTGGTACGAGCACCGGGACGGTGACGCACGATGCGAATGGCAACCTGACGGCGGCCGGAACGAAGGCCTACGAATGGGACGCAGAGAACCGTCTAGTCAGGGTGCTCGACAACAGCACGGAGGTCGCCAGCTTCACGTACAACGCGGATGGCTTGCGTGTGACGAAGTCGGCGGGCGGGGTAACGCATGACTTTGTCTATGACGGTGACGACGTGCTCGAAGATCGAACGAGCGGAGGCACGACCAGGCACATTCATGGGCCTGCTATGGACGAGCACCTCGCGACTGTAACTGGCGGCACGCCGACGTACCTTCTTGCCGATCATCTTGGCAGCATCGTTCAGGCCACCGATGCCTCAGCGGCGGTGACCTTGACACGCCGCTATGATCCTTACGGCAAGCTCCTTGCAGGAGACTCCACTGCCGGATATGCATTCACTGGACGTGAGTGGGATCCTGAGACGAGTCTCTACTACTACCGGGCGAGGTACTACGATCCTGTGGTCGGCCGTTTCATCTCGGAGGATCCAATCGAGCCGCAGAACTTCGCGTACGCCGATAATCGACCGACGACGCTGACAGATCCATCAGGCCTGATGGCGGTGCATGACAGAATCAAAGTGGAGCACGTCGATCAGTCCAAGATCCGCCCTGGTGCCGTTGCTTCGACCGAGCTGACGAGGATCTTTTCCTGCACCTGCGAGTGCGTTGACGGCCAGTACAAGCTGTTTGGACACCTTTTCCTGTATGGGACAATGCGCCTGCCGATCAAGGTCACACGAACACCCGGTGTAGACAAGACCGTTGTCGACACCGCATCCGCCGAAAAACATGAGCGTTCCTGGCACATTGACCCGGCGGTCGCTGCCGTCAGGGCCATCGTCGAGCCGGAAGAGGCGAAGGGCTTTCCGAGCCAATCCGATTGTGAGAAGTCGTGCAAGAACCTCAAGAAGAAAATGCCTGGCTTGTTCAGCAGAACGCTGCAGGGAACCCAGGATGATGAGAACCGACGAGCAAAAGGAGGCCGCTGATGCGTTCGATCATCTTGGGCGCAATCGTAATGATGATGCTGCCAGGGAGGTTGGGCCCTACACTTTCCATTCAGCTTGTCGAACCTGGCTGGCTGCCGCTGGCCGGAATGGATCTGCGCCTCCAGCCAGTGGAGGCCTGCGGGACGACGCCGTTGAAGGCGGTGGGCGATTTGAAGCAGCTCAAGACCAATAAGGCGGGCATCGCACAAGTTGAAGTGACAGGGCCGGCCGACTACCAGATCACCGTTCCATCACAGGGCGGCGCCAAGCGAACGATGAAGTGCGTTCACCTATTCGGGATGAAGCCAGAGGACACGCCGTCAGTTCAGTTGGTGATCGAACCCAACGGCGGCTAGCGATTGTGTTCAAGGCCGCCTCGAAGTGTGTTGGGCTCATCGACCATGACATGACTGGTCCGACCCCAGGGAGTACATCGTCGAGATTCCGCTCCCGCCGAGCGGTGACGGCATCGTGCTCGGCTGCTCCTGTGAGTTCAAGCTGAAAGGGATCTGGCGCGTCAAGACCGTGCACGAGTTCTGGCAACGGGACTTCACCTGCTGCGATGGCCGGAAGAGGACGCAGCGGGAGACGCTCGACTACGAACTCTCGCGCGATCGCGTGCCCCTGATCGAGCCCGGCGGCGGCATCCGCCGGACGGTGCCCGGCATGCCCACGGGCGACGGATGCCTCTGCTTTCCGCCCAAGCGATAATGGTCTTCAGGCGATGAGCGGTGTACCGGTATTCCCGGTCCTTGTAGTCACGGCGATGACCGTGCTCGCGTGCGGCGCTTCTCGGACGCCGCAGACGGCACCGCCTGCCGAGATCGCACCTCTTCCCGGTGCGCAGAACGTACAGGCGGGACCGGTGCCAGACCGCGGCAACGCTCCCGGCATTACCTACACTCTCAATGAAACTTTTCCGGCATCGGTAACGCTGGCCGCGATCGATGCGATGCTGCGCCAGCGCGGGTTTACAGCCGCGCCGACAACGACGTTCGACCCCGACAGGGCTTCGAGTCATGCTCTCGGCTGGAGTGCCGTTGCCCGCACGCGCAAGGGGCAGCGAATGGCGACTCACTTTTGGACTGGCGACTGGCGCGACAAGGACGGGCGGGTCGTCGAGTACGCGCTGATTTATGAATCACCGCTCGCGGGCGACGCGCCGCCGGCGGCTCCCGCCACCCAAACGCTCAACGTCCAGGGCGAACTGCAATCGGCAGAGATGGCGACCGCGATTGCTTCCAACGCGAGGCAACTTGGCCCGGCGCCTCCGGGTGATTCGCTGTCGGAGATCGACGCTGAGGTCTTCAGCACGATCGTCCGCCAACTTCCGCTGCTGGGCACCGCGCCTGAGCCGCCGATCGCACTCGTCACCCGGTCGCGTCCCATCTGCGCCGGTGCGGCTTCTGCCGGATGCATCGCTGATCCGGTTCTTGCCGCGACGGACCGTCCAAGCCAGGCGGCGGCGCTGAGATCGCGCAATGAGTCCGCTCAGCGGACACCAACCGTGTCCGGATCTTCGTCGATTGACGTCGCGTCGTTCGCGGCGAGCAAGAATCATGTGCTCTGGTGTTCTCTTCCCGGATACGCACTCGGTCAGGCTCTGGTCATCTGTTCGGAGCGCCGCACCGGTGAGACGTCGACGATTGCGATCGACCTGGAGTACCGTGAGAGGTGGCGTCTTAGCTTGACTCGGCCGATTCGCTGACCACCTGCGCGCCGGCGGCCCGTGAAACCGATCCGCCAGCTCCCCGCGTTGGTCGTCTGTCTCCTGCTGCAGCTTGCCGCCCCTCGTAGTCGTCGTCGCCACGCCCAATACGTCCGACAGTTACGCCGCGGCCGCCAAGGCGTCCCCGTCCGCGGCTGACGGTCGCGCGAATCTGGTCATGACGCTGGACCGTCGAGACTCGGCATTCGCGACGTTCTTCAGGAAGCTCTTCACCGAGATGAAGCGCGGCACGTCGATGCCCCGCGCCTGGGTGAAGCTCGCGCCACAGCGCGCGACGGCGATCCGCTGGGCAGGACGATCGTGCAGCAGTGGTGCGCGTGTGAGTCGCTCGAGGTAGTCGTTGACCCTGCACGTGATCACGTTCGAGTATCAAGGACGACGTCGCGAACTCCTCACAGATCTGACGGCAGCGCGCGCTCAGGTACTATTGCCATGCCTTCTGGAGAAACTCGGTCGCGCCTGATCAGCGCCGGCGAATCACTGACACCATCAATACCCTGGACCCGACGAGCGAACCACGCGCGAAGTCCTGAAAGTGGATTGAACTGGTTGCCTTAGCCAAAGAGAGGCCGCGCGAAATGGCCATGCCACTGAAATACCAATCGGGTGAGGAGATCAGAAAAGGCGACCGCGTGATGTTTCATGGCGAGCCGGGCGAGATCGAATTCGTCGCGGACCGTCTCGTGGGCGATCCTGCACTGGACTGGCACGTCAACGAGAGTGGCCCCGGCGTCATGGTTCTCGAGCCTAAGTACTTTGGCCGCGCGTACGTCAGCGCGACACACGAGGCTGAGGATCTTGTGTTTGTGAGCAGGAGCTTAGACCCGAATCACTGAAGTTGCGCGGCGGACCGTAGTTCGGTCCGCCCTACGTACTTGCTGCGCACCCCCGCACCCGCCTTCGCCTTTGGCTTCGGCGCGGCAAGCTCGAGCGGGAACCCATCCGCGCGGCCATACGTCTTGCATGACAAGACATCTGGTCACATACTCACAACATGGCCGCCCGCGCCCCCGAATCCCCCGATCGCCGCGAGAAAGCCGACCGCCCCGATCGGGCCGACGACCGCCGCAGCATCGAGCGCGAGCTGAAACGGGGCTCCATCGAGCTCATCGTCCTGCACCTGCTCTCGCTCGGCGAGGCTTATGGCTACGAGATCGTGACGAAGCTTGCGGAGCTGACGGGTGGTGAACTCGAAGTCTCGGACGGCACGCTCTATCCAGTGTTGTACCGCCTCGAGCGCGCCGGATGGGTCGACGTTCGGTGGGACACGCCGGAGCGCGGTGTGCCGCGCAAGTACTACAAGCTCACGCGCACGGGACGTGCGGAACTCGCGCAGCTCACGGAAGAGTGGACAGAGTTCTCGAAAGCCATGGCGCGGCTTCTGCGCCAGGAGCGGACATGACTATGACCACCGACCAGTACATCGTCAGCGTTGTGGCGAACCTGCCGCGTGCGACACCGCAGCGCGGGCAGATCGAAATGGAGCTGCGGAGCCTCATCGCCGAGCGCGTGGAGCGCGGGCAGCCGCCGGACGATGTGCTCAGGCAGCTCGGGGATCCGAGGACGCTTGCGGAGTCGTACCTCGCGGCGGTGCCGCTCGTACCCGGCTCCTTCTTCGGACGCGCGGCGGCCAAAATCGTCGACTTCCTGGCGCTCGCCGTTGTCTTCGCGCCGATCGGCTGGATGATCGGACGGCTGATCGAGATTCCGTTCTTCGGGATTGTCATCGCGCTCGTGCTGACCGGACTCTCGCTCGGGATCTACACCGCGGTGGCCGAGTGGCATTTCGGCGAGACGGTCGGCAAGCATCTGCTGGGCCTGCGTGTGGTTCGTGAGTCCGGCGCGCGGATTGGTTTCGGTCAGGCGCTGGTACGCCAGCTGCCGTTGTGGCTCGAGATCTTCTGCATTGACGTGCTCTTTGCGCTGTTCACCGAGCGGAAGCAACGCGCGTTTGAATTGTTGTCGAAGACTCGTGTGGTGTCTTGTCTTTCAGTGTGAAGGAGATTGGTCATGGATCGGAAACGTATCGGAGTGATCACGGTTGGGCTGATGATGTGCGCAGGCGCTGCGCTCTGGGCGCAGACGAAGACTGATGAGACGGGTGGATCGCTCGCGGCGCTCACCGCGGAAGTGCGTCTGCTGCGCGTCGCCGTCGAGGACGGGACGAAGCGGCAGGCCGAAGTGCAGGCGCTGGCGGTCTCGCTCTCCGCGCAGCAGAGCCGCATGGTTCAGCTCTCCGCGCGGATCGACGCGGTGCGCACCGAGATTGCCTCGACAGAGCAGCGCGCGAAGCAATCCGCTTTCTTCCTGGGCAGTGCGCAGAAGGAGGCCGCAGAGTCGACCAATCCCGACGAGCGCAAGCAAGCGACCGAGATGCTGGCGCTGTTCAGACAAGGGGCTGACGAAGCGGCGGCGGCGATGGACAACCTGCGGCGGCGTGAGGCCGACTTCCAGTCGTCGCTGCGAATTGAAGAGCAGCGCTGGGCGGATCTCATCAGTCGGCTCGAGCAATCCATTCGCAAATGAGCTTAACAATGGCCGCCGCCGAGTTTGACAATAGGCGGCCCCAGAGATAGCGTCAGCGTCCGCGTTATGTGGATTTATGCCGGCATCGCTATCCTGGGCGTCATCCTTCTGCTGTCGATGCTCCTCGTGGGGGAGTTGTTTGGCGGCGACCATGAAATCAGCCACGAGATGGCCACGGGCCACGACGTGGACCATGGCGGCGGCGGCCCAAGCATCTTCAGTACGCGCATCATCGCCGCATTTCTGACCGCATTCGGTGTCGGCGGCGTCGTCGGACGCTACTACGACCTCTCACATCCGATCTCGGCAGGCATCGGCGTCGTCTTCGGCCTGGTCATGTCGAGCGGCGTGTATCAGTTCGCCAAGGTCCTGTACTCGCAGCAGGCGTCGAGCGAAACGCGGATGACGGGGCTGGTCGGCTCGACAGCCGAAGTCTCCGTCGCCATTCCCTCGAACGGCGTCGGCCAGATCGTCGTCTATAACCGCGGCGAACGCACGGAACACATTGCGCGTTCGGCCGGCGGCGCCGCGATCGCGCGCGGTCTGCCGGTGACGATCATGTCCATCGGCGGGGATTCGGTGACAGTCACGCCGGTCGCGAAGACGGCTGGAGGCATCTGATGGATCTGATGGGTTCGTTGGCCAACATGACGGTCGCGGTCGCGGTACTGCTCGGCCTGATCGGCATGTTCGCGGCGATGGCGCTCTTCGCACGCAACTACATCAAGGTGCCACCGTCCACGGTGGCGATCTTCTACGGCCGCAAGCACACGCTCGTCGACGAGAAAGGCAATCGCTCGACCGTCGGCTTCCGCGTCGTCCGCGGCGGCGCCGCGCTGCGCGTGCCGGTCCTCGAGCAGGTCGCCTACCTCTCGCTCAACATCATTTCGATTCCGCTGAGAATCCAGAAGGCCTACACGAAGGAAGGCGTCGCGGTCACGGTCGAAGCCGTTGCCAACGTGAAGATCGCGGGAGACGACGTGTCGCTGCGTGGCGCGGCGGAACGTTTTCTCGGGATGTCCGGCGACCAGATCAAGGGCGTGATCTTCCAGACGCTGGAAGGCCACTTGCGCGCGATTCTCGGCACGCTCACCGTCGAAGAGATCAACGCAGACCGCCAGGCGTTCGCCCAGAAGATGACGGATGAAGCGGCCGTCGATCTGAAGAAGATGGGCGTCAACATCGACATCCTGACCATCCAGCAGATCAGCGACGAGATGGGCTACCTCGACGCGCTCGGCAAGAAGAGAACCGCCGAAGTGAAACGCGACGCCATCATCGGCGAGGCGCAGGCGCAGCGCGACGCGACCATCAAGTCGGCGATGGCCGACCAGGAAGGCAAGACGAAGCGGTACGAAGCGGACGTCGCGATCGCCCAGTCGCTTCGAGACAAAGAATCCCGGCAGGCCGAGTTCGACGCCGCCGTCAAAGCCAAGCAGGCCGAGGCCGACCAGGCCGGACCGCTCGCGACCGCGACCGCACGCCAGAAGGTCACCGAGCAGGAAACGAAGATCGATCAGGTCCGCAAGCAGCAGGAAGTGCTCGTGCAGACGCAGGAAGCGGCGCGTCGCGAGCAGGAGCTGCAGGCGACCGTCGTCAAGCCGGCCGAGGCCGAACGACAGGCGGCGATTCTCAGGGCCGAAGGTGAGAAGCAGTCGACGGTCATCAAAGCCGAGGCGACGCAGAAGGAGCTCGAATTCGAAGGCGCCGGCGAAGCCGCCAAGATCACCGCGATCGGCCGAGCGGAGGCCGGGAGGGTGCTCGCCGTTGGTGAGGCCGAGGCGTCGGTCATCAAGTTGAAGCTGCTCGCCGAAGCCGAGGGTCTGCAGAAGAAGGCCGAAGCGTGGAAGAACTTCAACAACGCGGCCGTGATCAACATGGTCGTCGATAAGATGCCGGAGCTCGCGCAGGCGTTCGCGACGCAACTGGCCGGCATCGACAAGATCAACATCATCGAGATGGGCAACGGCGGCGCTGGCGGCTCGGGTGGCGTGAACAAGATGATGGGCACGGTCGGCGGCGGCATGACCGCCATGCTGTCCATGCTCAAGGATCAGTTCGGCGTCGACATTCCCGCGCTGATGGCCGCCAAGACCGACGGCGCCATCGCCGAGGCCGAGAAGAAGATCGGGAAGAACTGAGATGGCCGGCGAGATCGTCTACCAGAGCATGCTGCCCTGGGATCCCGAACGGCCGGACACGACGATCATCACGTGCGTCGACGGCCGCTGGTACCACCACTTTCAGGAATTCGCGCGCGAGCATCTGAAAGCCGGCCACCGCACGGACTTCCTCGCGGTGCCGGGCGGCATCGAGCCGATGACGCTGTTCGATCTGATCCCGAAGGACTTCAACTTCTTCCGGCGCCGGATCGAAGCGCTCGTGGAATCCCACGGCACCTCACGCATTGTCGCGATCGCGCACCAGGATTGCGCCTGGTACAAGACCCGCAAGATCGGGCCCTTCACGATCGATCTGCGCGAGCGGCAGATCACCGATCTCCGGCGATCCGCCGCGCGCCTGCGCCAGATGTTCGACGGCGTCACCGTCGAGACGTACTACGCGCACTTCACGGGGACGGAACCGAAGAAAGTGGTTTTCGAGAAGGTGTAGGGGCCGGGCATGCCCGGCCCCTACTCTTCTATTTCTTTTCCGGGAACAGCGCCACCTGCACGTAGTTCTTCGTGTCCAGGTACGTCTTCGCCGCGTTCTGAATGGTCTGCGCCGTCATCGCGCGGTAGAGGTCCGGGATCGCGAAGAACTCTTTCAGATCCTCTTTGTACTCGTAGCGCGATGAGATGTTCGAGAGCAGGTAGCCGTTCTGTTTGCTCTGCGTCTCGAAGTCGCGGAGCATCGTTTCCCGGACGTCGGCCAGCTGCTTCTCGGTCGGCCCTGCGGTCTTCAGCTTTTCGATCTCCTCATAGACGCGCTTGACGAGCGAGTCGGTCCGGTCCGGCGCGCAGCCGAACTGAATGTACATCGTGTACTCGGACTCAGGAACCTTGCTGTAGCTCGGGCTGACGTTCACGCTGTAGGTGCCGCCGAGTTCTTCCCGCAGCGTCTCGCGCAGCCGCATCTGCAGGATGTCCGCCATCGAGCGAATCGCGACCCGGTTCGCCGGCGCCCACTGGAACGGTCCCGTAAAGACAATCGCCACCTGGCTCTTGGGCTCGATGCCCTTTTCCACCCGCTTCGTGATCACCGCGCTACGGGGCGATTTCGGACCGTTGTCCTTGAACGTCTCGGTTCGGCGCGTCGCCGGCAGGGCGCCGAGGTAGCGCTCGACCAGCGGCTTGATGCTGTCGACGGTGAAGCTGCCGACGAACACGAACGTGAAGTCGCTCGCGTCGGCAAAACGGTCCTTGTAGAAGTTCATCGACTTCTCGAGGCTCATCTCGTCGACGATGGCGGGCGTGAAGGGCCGCGCGCGGAAGTGATTCTGCGACAGCGCGCTCTGCAGCGTCGTCTCGAACGCGTACTCCGGCGTCGCGTCCTGATTGGCCATGCCCTGCTTCGCGTTGCTCGTGAGCACGCCGAAGAGCGTTCGGTCAGCCCGCGGTTGAGTGAAATCCATATAGATGAGCTGGAACATCGTCTCGACGTCCTTCTTGTTCGAGCCGCCGCGGAGGTTCTCGCTCACCGACGTGAAGTACGGCGTGGCGCTGGCGGCCTTGCCGGCCAGCTGCTTCTGCAGATCCATCATCGTGAAGTTGCCGAGGCCGCTGTTGCCGATCACCTGCGGCGCCGTCACTGCGGCGATGAAATCGGAATCCGCCGCGAGCGACGTGCCGCCGGGACTGAAGGCGGCGAACAGGATCTCGTCTTCCTTGAACGTCGTCGGCTTGAGCACGACCTTGACGCCGTTGGACAGCTCCCACTCGGTAATGCCGAACTCCGGCTTCGTCGCGGTCTTCGCAATCGTCCCCGGCGTCGGCAGGCTGTCGAGCAGCGGCGCGTCGGCAGTGTTGTCCACGTACGCCGTCAGCGGCTTGCTGGCCGCGCCCGACATGATCGACGCCAGCCGCGCCGGCGTCGGCAGCGTGAGACCGGGCTTGTCCGGTCCGTTGACCGTCACCACGCGATTCGCGTCCGGGCTCCAGTCCTTCGCCAGCGCGTTCACTTCGGCGAGCGTGATCTCCGGCATGAAGCGCTGATTGAGCGCGTGCTCGTAGGCAATGCCCGGGAGGGGCTCGCCCTGCAGGTAGCCGCGGATGAACTCCGCCGCCAGCGATCCGGACTCACTGTTGTCCTTCTCTGC
>Ga0105340_1000853_pt1 | contig 14145 bp, 11 predicted proteins | sample EasRivMeERMLT700_FD_89676 | JGI IMG/M metagenome (GOLD analysis project Ga0105340, IMG submission 89676) | Soil microbial communities from meander-bound floodplain in the East River, Colorado, USA - East River MetaG ERMLT700 | ecosystem: Environmental > Terrestrial > Soil > Floodplain | place...
GCGGGGCTGCTCGCGGGGGCGCCGCTGCTGCTGCTGCTCGGGTGCGCCTCGACGGAGCCGTCGGGCACGCTGGTGCAGGTGAACGAGTTCGGCGCGACGATCGCGCGCGTGCAGGCCGACTCCGACGCGGCCGGGGAGAAGGTGGCGCAGGTGGCCGGCCGGTTCGGCGCCCTGCTCCACTTCGACTTCGAGCACGACGCGCTCGCGACCTTCACGGAGTTCCACGCGGCGCAGGAGGCTTCCGTCGCCGCGCTCGCGAAGCTCCGCGACGACGTCGCCGCCATGAAGGGAGCGGCCGACCCCTTCTTCAAGCACTGGCAGCAGGACCTCGAGCGCATCGCCAGCACCGAGCTGCGCCTGCGCAGCCAGCAGCGCATGACCGAGACGCGCCGCCGCTTCGACGCGATCGTCGCGTCGACCGAGTCGGTGCAGCACGGCTTCGAGTCGTTCAACTCGAAGATGCGCGACTACGCGCTCTTCCTCGCCCACGACTTCAACGAGGAGTCGTGCGCGGCGCTGCGCGGCGACGACGCGCGCATGAAGGACGAGGCGACCGCGCTCGCGCAGGGCTTCGAGAAGTGCTCGCAGTCGGCGCGCGAGTACGTCCAGACCGCCTCGATCCCGACGGCGTCGTCGGCGGCCCCGGCGGTCGACGACAAGACGGCGCTCCGCAACGCGCGCACGCGCTCGGGAGGTTAAGAGCCTGTCTCGGTAGGCACTCGGTCGCCGTTCGGGCGGCGGGCCCGCATCTGCTTCGTTGCGCCTCCTCGCCGAATCTCTCCATTGATTCGCGTCGTCGGCGCGCCTCGCATCTGCGGGCCCGGCGCTCCGAACGGCTCGGTCGCGCCTACCGAGACTGGCTCTAACGGACCCCGCTCGCCTTGGACTTCCGCCGGCGATCCCGCGGGGTGACAGCGCCGCGGGATCGCGCTAGGCTCAGCGCGTCGTCCGCCTCTTCGTTTCGTCGGACCTCGAAGCAACCCCTTCGAATCCGGCCGGGCAGACCGAGGAGGCGGGCGACTTCTTTTTCTCCGCGCGCGCGAGCAGCAGCAGCGCGACGCCCGTCGAGATGGCCAGGTCGGCCCCGTTGAAGATGCCGGTTCGCAGCGGCCCGACGCCCACGTTCAGGAAATCGCGCACGGCGCCGAGCGCGATGCGGTCGACCAGGTTCCCGACCCCGCCGCCGATCACGAGCGCGAGCGCGACCAGCCAGGCCCGGCCGGCGCCGCCCCGCTGCAGCGCGACGAAGGCCATGCCCGCCACCATCGCGAGCGTGACGCCCACGAACAGCGCCATGCGCAGCGGCGCGGGCCACGTCGCGCCGAGGCCGAGGAAGGCGCCGCGGTTCTCCACGTAGGTGAGGCGCACCATGCCGCCCAGCATCAAGAGGGGCGGGCGGCCCTCGAGGTGCGCCGCGGCGATCCCCTTCGTCACTTGGTCGCAGCCGACGCACGCCGCCGTGATCGACGCGAGCAGCACGGCGCGCGCGACGAACCCCATCGGAGGCTCCGGACGGGAAGGATGCGGCGGGACGGCGGGCAAGATAGCGCGCGCTGGTGCGTCGCTCCGGAGCCCTGACATGCACGAGCTCGCCGAGCTGCTGCCGATGGCGACGCTCGCGCTGACGCAGGAGGATTTGCGGAGCCTGACCGCTGCGTGACGGCGATCTGCGTTTCGCGCGAATCTCATGATCCGGCGCGCGCCGCGCCGACATCCTGGACGCATGCAAAACACGAAGGCGCCCGGCCGGCGACGGCGATTCCTCCTCCGCGTCGCGCTGCCGGCGACGTTGACCGTCGCGGCGCTCGGGATCGCGTGGGACTCGGGCTGGTGCAGCATCCGCGACCGCTTCCTGCCGCGCCGCTTCGTCGCGGTGATCCCGGGCCAGCTCTACCGCAGCGGCTGGATCGACGCGCGCCTCGTCGAGGACGTCCTGCGTGACCACGGGATCGGGCTCGTCGTCGACCTCACCGCCGACGCCGCCGACTCGCCCGACTCTCCCGAACGCGCCGCCGAGCGCTCCGCCGTGCGCCGCCTCGGCATCGACTACCGCAGCTGCCCGCTGCGCGGTGACGGGACCGGCGACGTCGAGGAGTACGCCAACGCGGTCGCCGCGATCGCGCATGCGCAGGCGCGCGGACTTCCGGTGCTCGTCCATTGCGCGGCCGGCGACAAGCGCAGCGGCGGCGTGGTCGCCGCCTTCCTGCTGCTCGTGGGCGGCGCGACGACCGACGTCGCGAGGGGAGAGATCGGCCGCTTCAGCAAGCGCGGCGTCCCGTCGGAGACCGTGCTCCACTACCTCGACGACCACCTCGCCGAGATCGCCGAGCGCGTCCGCGACGAGGGCTGCGCCCTGGCGCCGCGCGGCGCGCCGCCGCCGGTGCTCGGCGGCTGAGCGACGCCGCGCGCCGCCGGCGTCACGCGGAGAGGAGCTTCGCTGCCTCGGCGCAGCCGGGCGCCGGGAAGCCGCAGCTGCTGGTCACGACGCGCGTCAGCGCGGCGACGAGGCGCGCGCGGTGCGCCGGCCGGGCCGCCGCGTGCTCCTCCTGGATCGTGCGGAAGAACTTCTCGTTGTGGAGCGCGCCGTCCTCGCTGACCGCGTAGCGAAGCAACAGCGCGAAGAGGTCGGCGGAGGGGTGCCCGAGCTCGCAGAAGCGGCGCGCGGCGACCATCGCGGCGACCTGGTCGCGCTCGCGCATCTTCCCCTCGAGCTCGCGCAGCAGCTCAGCCGGCTCCTTCAGGACGCACGGGGCGGCGGAGGCGTCGATCGGCTGCGCGCCGACCTGCTTCGACTGCCCCGCCGTGTGGAACGCGCCGGCGAGCAGGCTCGCGTGCTGCGTACCGCCGCTGCCGCCTTGCGCAGCGGTGCGTGCAATGTGGCGCCACGCGTTCGCGGAGTCGGAAGCGTGCACGCCGACCGACGCGCCGTGCACGCTGCCCTGCGGCTTGCCCGGCGACTCCTTCGTCTGCCCCGGATCGCACAGGACGAGACGCGCCGCCGTGAGTGGCAGCGCGGCGCCGACCTCTCCGGATCGAAGCCGTCGACGAGCGCGGCCGCGACTGCCTCGGCCGCCGTCTTGCCGTCGCCCGCGTAGATCGTCTCGGCGAGCTTCTCGAGCTGCGCGTCGTCGAGCGCCTTCGTGCCCGCGGCGCGCTTCGCGAAGCCGTGGCGCTCCATGAGCTCGCGCACCACCGTTCCGATCGGCGGCGCCGCGCGCCCGTCGTGGGCGCGCCGGCCGTCGTCCTCGATGCAGTAGCGCACCGACTGCCGCAGCAGCGTGAGCGCGTGCTGCTCGCCGGTGAAGCGCAGGAGGTCGACGGCGCGCCACGAGAGGACGACGCGGTGGACGTTGCCGTCCTCGCGGACCACCTCCTGCACGCGGTCGAAGGCGGCCGCGCGCGACTGCGCGAGCGAGGCCGCGAGGCGCGCCTCCGCCGCCGGCACCTCGAGCGCGTGCATCGCGTCGACGAGCCCGCTCCCGTCGGCGGCCGCGTCCGGCGGCAGCGGCGCGAGCGCGTCCTCGTGCGTCCGCCCCGCGTCCCGCACGAAGCGGGCGCTGCGATGGACGACCTTCAGGACCGGCAGCGCGCCGAGCGGCGGCGCCATCTGCTCCCCCATCTCCGCGCTCGGCGCCATCGCCATCAGCGCGTGGTAGCCGTTGTAGTGGGTGCCGCCGAGCGCGCGCGCGTTGGCGAGCGCCGCGGCGCCGATCAGCTGCGAGGTCGTGACGCCCGTGCGCAGCCTGGCGATCAATTGCGCCACGAGCTCGTCGGCCGGGGTCTCCTGCATCAGGTCGACCAGCGGGTCGAGCGCGCCGAAGTGCAGCCGCTCGCCGCGCGGAGCGAAGGCGGCGAGCGCCTCACCGAATCCGAGCCGGTCGAGCAGCACGCTGCCGAGCGCGGCTCCGCCGATCCCGCACCCCACGCGACCGAAGAACTGCCGCCGGCTCACGCGCTGACCGCTTCTCATGACGACTCTCCGCGAGAAGGGAGGTCGCAGACTATCCCCGCCGCAGGGAGCCGTCGCGGTCGTTGCCGCACCCGGCGCGACTCAGGCGTCGGGCGGGGCGCGGCGGCGGCGGTCGGCGGCGTCGCGCAGCGCCGCCGGCACCCCCTCGCGCGCGAGGCCGCGCAGCAGGAGCGCGTCGCGGACGGTGCGCGCGACCTGCAACGGGGCGCACGGCTTGACGAGGAAGCGGTAGATCTCGCCGTCGTTGATGGCGCGGATCGCGCCGTCGAGGCTCGCCTGGCCGGTCAGGATGATGCGGATCGTGCGCGCGTGCTTGCGGCGGACCTCGGCCAGGAAGGCCGACCCGGTCATACCGGGCATGCGCTCGTCGGATACGACGACGTCGATCGGGCGGCTCGCGAGGATCGCGAGCCCCTCCGCCGCGGAGCCGGCCGTGACGACCTCGTAGGGCTCGCGCCGCAGGCTGTCGCGCAGCGCGTCGAGCATCTGCGGGTCGTCGTCGACGAAGAGCACCGACTCCTTCATCGCACGCCCTCCGGCCTGGGCGCGGGCGCCGGAGCCAGAGCCGGCGCGACGATCGGCGCGAGGCCGGTCGAGAGGACGACGCGCACCGGCTCCTTCACCGTCCCCGGCGAGAAGTTGCGGATGCGCTCGAGGAAGCCCTGCGTCACCTCGTAGCCGCGCGCGACCAGCAGCGTGCCGCTCGCGAGCCGGACGTCCTCAGCGAAGACCATCCCGAGGCCGACCGCCGCGATCGGGACTTCGCGCACGTGCTTGCGGCGCGTGGCCGCGGCGCGCAGCGCGACGAGCGCGGCCACCACCGCCGGGTCGTAGTGGTCGTGGCGCCCGCGCAGCGTGTCGACCGCGATCGCGGAGTCGTGGCCCTGCGACTCGAGCAGGTCGAAGTCGACCGCCACGCGCAGCACGTGGGCGGCGCGCTGGAGCGCCGCCTTGCGCGGGTCGTCGGGCGGGACGTCGGCGCGGAACGACCGCGGATACGCGGCGAGGATCTCGCGCACCGGCTCGAGGCGCGGGATGTTCGCGAGGAGCTGCTCGGTCACGGCCGGCACGTGGGCGACCATCGCCTGCTCGGCCTCGGAGAGCGGCTAGCCGTAACAAACACGCTCGACGATGTCGGCCAGCAGCGTGATGCAACCGAGCTGCGAAAGCAGCGCCGCCACCTCGAGCTGCCAGCGCTCCTCCATGCCGAGCTGGACCGCGATCTCGCTCGCGTGCTGCTGGATGCGCGTCGCGCGTCCGAACGCGGCGGGGTTGGTGATCGCGAGCACGTCGACCAGCGTCTGGATGCTGCCGCGCAGCGTCTGCTCGAGCAGGACGCGCTCGGCGGTGACGAGGCGGTGCTGCTCGGAGGCCGCGGCCAGCGCGGCGAGCAGCGTCGTCGGCGGGCACGGCTTGGTGAGGAAGCGGAACACCTGCCCCTCGTTCACCGCCGCGATCGCCGCGTCGAGGTCGAGGTGGCCGGTCAGCAGCAGGCGCACCGCGTCGGGCCGCAGTTGGCGTGCTTTCGCGAGGAACTCCGCCCCGCTCATGCCCGGCATGCGCATGTCGGAGACGACGATCGAGATGGCCGGTTCGCGACCCAACGTCGCCAGCCCCGCCGCGCCGCTCGTCGCGGTCACGACGTCGTAGCGGCGGTGCAGGTGGACGGAGAGCCCGGCGAGGACGTTCGCCTCGTCGTCGACGCACAGGATGCGCGCGCGCGTCGCAGTCGCGTCCATGGCGTCGTCTCCGTCGCGGCGGAGCGCTACACCTCGACCTCGAGCTTCGCACGCTCGGCCGCGGCGATCGCCCGGAACTCCGGCAGCCGCGCTGCGAAGCCGGCGCGCTCGAGGAACGCGAGGTCGAGCCGCTCGTCGCTCGGCAGGTCGCCCTCGCCGCTGCACGACGAGTCGAGCAGCGCGTCGGCGACGTGCACCGCCGCGAGCACCTCGCACGGCCCCTGCGAGACGGCGCCGGGGAAGTGGTGGAACGCGGCGGCTTCGACGACCGGCGCCGGCAGCCCCCACACGCCGAGCAGGTAGGCGCCGAGCTCCCCGTGCGACATCCCGATGTGCGCGCGTTCGACCGCGTGCAGCGGCTGCCGCGGGTCGGAGCGGCGCACCTCGTCGACCACCTCGTGGAACTGCCGGGTGAGGTTCTTCGCGATGATCAGCTTGCCGATGTCGTGGACGAGGCTGGCGGTGAAGGCGTCCTCGGCGCGCGGCGAGTCCTTCAGGAACGCCTTCGCGAGCCGCGCGCAGAGCAGCGAGTGGGCCTGGAAGCGGTCGAGCGAGAAGCCGACCACCGCCGCCTTCTCGAGCGACGAGAAGACGTGCGCGACCAGCGTAAGCCCCTTCAAGAGCTCGATCCCGAGGTAGACGACGGCGCGCTGGATCGAGGTCATCTTCTGCGCGAGGCCGAAGTAGGCCGAGTTGACGATCTGCAGCACCTTCACCGACATCGCGGCGTCCTTCTCGACGATGCGCCCGATGTCCCCGATGCTCGCATCGGGGTCGGCGGTCGCGCGCATCAGCTCCTGGTAGGTGCGCGGGATCGACGGGAGGTTGTCGAGGCGGCCGATCACCTTGCGGACCGCGTCGTCGGAGAGGAGCGCGCGCAGCTGCAGCGTGCGCTCGATCACGACGCGCAGCGAGTCGGCGTCGCACGGCTTGGCGAGGAAGCGGTGGGCGACCGCGAGCGCGCGCACGGACGCCTCGTGCTCGGCGTGGCCCGAGAGCACGATGCGCGCGGTGCCGGGGTGGAGGTCCTTCACGCGCTGCAGCAGCTGGGCGCCGTCGAGGCCCGGCATGCGCATGTCGGAGACGACGACGTCGAAGGGCGCCTGCTCGATCTCGGCGAGCGCCGCCTCGCCGCCGTGCGCGAAGACCATCTCCCAGCGCCGGCGCTCCTTGCGCAGCAGGTTCTGCAGCCCGTCGAGGACGTTCGGCTCGTCGTCGACGAAGAGGATCCGCTGCAGGCTCACGGCAGCGCCTCCGCCAGCGGCGCGACCACCCGCTGGACCGGCAGGCGCACGAAGAAGGTCGTGCCGCGGCCCGTCGCCGTGTCGAAGGTGAGCTCGCCGCCGTGCTTCCCGACCACGACGGAGCGCGCGATCGCGAGCCCCTGGCCGGTCCCGCGCCCGACCTCCTTGGTGGTGAAGAACGGCTCGAAGACGCGGTCGCGCACCTCGTCGGGGATGCCGGTGCCGTCGTCGGAAATCGAGATCACGACCGCGTCGCCGTCGGCGCGCGTGCGCACCCGGATGCGCCCCTTGCGGCCGCTGCCGCGCACCGCGTCGGCGATCGCGTGCGCGGCGTTGACGACGAGGTTGAGCAGCGCCTGGTTCAGCTCGCCGGCGTGGCCCATGACGGGCGGGATCGCACCGAGGTCGGTCTCCACGTCGGCGACGTACTTGTACTCGTTGCGCGCGATCGTGAGCGTGCTCTGGATCGATGCGTTCAGGTCGACGAGCGCCTTCTCCTTCGGGTCGGGGTGGGTGAACTCCTTCATCGAGCGCGCGATGGTGGCGACGCGACCGAGGCCGTCGAGCGCGCGCGCCAGCGCCTTGGGGAGGTTCTCCACGAGATAGGGCAGGTCGAGCGACTCCTCGGCGGCGGCCGCGGCGCGCGCGGGCGCTTCCGCCGGCGCGTGCTCGAGGACGGCGCGGCGCACGGCGCCGAGCTCGCCGATCAGGGCGAGCAGGTCCTTCACCGCGTCCTGCACGAACTGGACGCTGTCGCTCACGAACTGGACCGGCGTGTTGATCTCGTGGGCGATGCCGGCGGCGAGCCGGCCGATCGATTCGAGCTTCTGCACCTGCTGCAGGTCGGGGCCGGCCGGGCCGCGCGCGGCGGCGAGTTCCTTCGCGCTCTCGGCGACGCGCTGCTCGAGGTGGGCGACCCACGCCTCGAGCTCGGCGCGCTCGAGCGCGCGCGCCCGCTCGCGCCGCCGCGCCTCGCCGATCGCGAAGAGGAGCGCGGCATCGAGGACGGTGACGCCGAACGCGAACGCCGCGAGGCCGCGCCCGTCGAAGTCGGCGACGCCGTGCAGCGCGCCCGGGGCGAGCCGCCCGCTGCAGAGCAGGTCGGCCGCGACCACCGCCGTCGCGGTGAGGAGCACCCGCCCGTCTCGGTAGAGGGCGAGGAGCGCGAGCGAGGCGAAGGCGAGAAGGTGCGCGTCGAGGCGCCCGCCCGCCAGGTGGACCAGCAGCCCCGGCCAGAGCATCTGCGCGATCGCGACCGCGTGGCGCGTCGGCGCGCCGCCGGGGCGCAGCCGCGCGAGCACGCAGATCGGCACGCACAGCGCGCTGCCGTAGAGCAGCACCGCCCCCACCCCGATCGGGAGCGCCGGGACGCGGCCGGACCAGGCTTGCGGCGCGACGAAGAGCGCGAGCGCGACGGCGACCGCGCCGCAGGTGAGATGGAGCGCGGCGAAGAGGCGGTCGGATTCGCGTCCGATCTGGATGCGCCGCTCGTCCTCATGGAGCGCGGCGGCGCGGTGGAGAGCGGCGCGCTCGCCCGTCTCCTTCGCTTCGGCCGGTGGAGCGTTGTCTCCCTGCGTGACCATGACTGCGCGGTGCACGCCTCCCCGGGGCGTATCGGGATTGCGCTCCCCCGGGCCGAAATTCGATTCCCCGGGGGGAACTACGGGAACTCCCCGACCCGATCGGCGCGCCCGGGAGCGGCGCGTCAGACGGGGAGCGGCGCCCGGGAGCCGTCGATCGGGAGGCGCAGGAAGAAGGTGGTCCCCTTCCCCTCCTCCGTCTCGAAGGTGAGCTCGCCGCCGTGCTTCTCGACCACCACCGAGCGGGCGATCGCGAGCCCCTGACCGGTCCCCTTCCCGATCTCCTTCGTGGTGAAGAACGGCTCGAAGACGCGGTGGCGGATCGCGGCGGGGATGCCGGCGCCGGTGTCGCGGATCGTCACGACCACCTCGTCGCCGTCGCGCGCCGTGCGGACGACGATGCGCCCCTTGCGGCCGCTCTCCTGCACGACGTCGGCGACGGCGTGCGCCGCGTTCACGACGATGTTCAGGATCGCCTGGTTCACGTCGCCGGCGTGGCAGCGGACCGGCGGGAGGTCGCCGAGCTCGGTCTCGACGTCGGCGACGTACTTGTACTCGTTGCGCGCGATGGTGAGCGTGCTCACGATCGCCTGGTTCAGGTCGACCGGCGCCTTCTCGCGCTGGTCGGGGTGGGCGAACGCCTTCATCGAGCGCACGATCGTCGCGACGCGCTCGAGGCCGTCGTGCGAGCGGTCGAGCGCCTTGGGAAGGTGCTCGAGGAGGTAGGTGAGGTCGACCTGCTCCTCGGTGCGCGCCGCGGCGGCGGCCGCCTCCGCCGCGCCCGCGCCGGCCTGGACGGCCGACCGCACCGCGCGCAGCTGGCCGATCAGCAGCGTCAGGTCGACCACCGACTCGCGCACGAACTGGATGCTGTCGCTCACGAACTGGATCGGCGTGTTGATCTCGTGCGCGATGCCGGCCGCGAGGCGGCCGACCGACTCGAGCTTCTGCGCCTGCTGGAGGTCGAACTCGAGCTGCCGGCGCTCGGTGACGTCGAGCAGCATCCCGCGCAGCCGCTCGCCGTCGCGCTGCGCCGAGACGATGCTGCGCACCCAGACGGTGCGTCCGTCGGCGCGCGTCAGCCGGAACTCGAGGTCGCGCTCGGAGCGCGACTCGGCCGCCTCGCGGTATTGCGCGAGGACGGCCGCGCGGTCCTCGGGGTGGAGCCACGCCGGGAAGAAGCCGGGCTCGAGCCAGCGCTCGAGCTCGAGGTCGAGCAGCCGCCGCGCGCGCGGTCCGACGTAGACGAAGCGGCCGCTCGCCGCGTCCATCTCCCACGGGATCGCCTGCGTCGTCTCGATCAGGGCGCGGTACTGCTCGCGGCTCGCCGCGATCTCGTCGTTGCGCGCGGCGATCTCGCGGATCTGGCCGCGGATCGCGCGCGCCACGATGACGGTCAGCACGCCGACGATGAGCCACGAGCCGACCATCACGCCGAGGATGCTGCGCCAGGCGTCGTCGAGGGCGTCGCCCGCGAGCTGCTGGTAGGTGCTCGCCTGCTTCGCGGTCGACTCGATCACGCGGCCGCGCACCTCCTCGAGCCGCGTGAAGGCGGCGTCGACGGCGCTGATCAGCGCGTCGCGCTCGGCGTCGAGCACGAGGCGGCGGCTGCACGCCCCGAACAGGCTGTCGCGGTCGGTCTGGATGCACTGGTGGGCGGCGTCGAGGACGTGGTGCGCGCCGAGCAGCGCCGTCTGCAGCTCGTTCATCACGTCGGGGTCGAGCGACGCCGCCGCGTCGCCGGCCGCCGCGCCGCGCGGGCGGATCGCGGGGCGCAGGCGCAGCAGCGCGCCGAGCACGCGGTTGTTCAGGAGGTCGGCGAGCTGGTCGTCCGACGTGGCCCAGAGCAGCCGCTCGCAGGCGAGCGCGAGCTCGCTGATCTCGATGCGGATGCCGCGAGCGCGCGGGTCGCCGTCGAGCTCCTCGAGGAGCCGCCTGGCGAGCGCGACGGCGTCGTCGCCGGCGGCGCGGCGCAGCTGCGCGATCGAGCGGGCGCGCGCGAGCGCGGCGTGCCCCTCCGCCGCCTCGAGCGCGGCGCGCAGCCCTTCGAAGGCGTGCTCGATGCGGCGATGCGTGGCCTGCAGCGTGGCGCGGTTGCCCTCGTACGCGACGCGCCACGCCGTGCTGCGCGCCAGCAACGGCTCGAGGTCGCCGCGCACCGGGTCGCCGCCCTCGGGGCCCGCGAGCCAGCGCGCGAGCTCGTCGAGGCGGAGCGCGTCGGGGGCGACGGCCGCCGCGGGGTCGAGGATCGCCTTCATGGCGTTGCGGGCGGCCGAGATGCCGTCCTCGATGCGGTTGATGCGCAGGGAATCGACCGACTGCGCCTCGAAGAGGCGGGCGCGCTCGGCGTCGATGGTGCGCAGCGCGTGGCGCAGGAAGCCGGTCGTGGCGACGCCGGCGAGGACCGCGACGCCGGCGACCAGCCATACGAGGCGCGCCGCGAGGCGGCGGTCGATCGGCGGGCGCGGAAGAGGGGCCGCGTCGGTCATCGCGGCCCGCCGGACGCCGCCTTGCGCCGCGCGGCGAGCTCGCTCCACTCGAACGGGACGATCCGCCCGCCGCGGATCACGGTCGGCCAGACCTCCCGGCACGCCTGGTGGCGCGTCGGCGAGAGCTCGAGCGGGACGCCGAGCCCGAGGTCGAAGGTCCCGAGCCCCTCGAGCGCCCGGATCACCGACGCGCGGTCGGGCCGCGCCTCGAGCGTCGCGAGGCCGCGGCAGAGCACGCGCGGCGCTACGTAGCCCTCGAGCGAGATGAAGTCGGGCCGGCTCTCCGCGTCGAGCGCCGCGATCGCCGCGCGGTACTCCTTCACGATCGGCAGGTCGGCGTCGAAGTGGGGCACGACCTGCGTGATCACGACGCCGTCGCCGCGGTCGCCGAGCTCGCGCAGGAGCGACATCGAGCCGACGAAGGAGACGCTGAGGAAGAGCGCGTCGACGCCGTTCTCGCGCGCGAGCTTCACGAAGGCCGCGCACGGCCGGTAGGCGCCCACCATGATGATCGCGCGCGGCGGCGGCTGCGCGAGGAGGACGTCGGCGAGCGCGCGCTCGACCGCGACGGTGTTGCGCTCGTAACGGGCATGCAGGACCTTCGACGCGTCGGAGAGCCCGTGGCGCCGCAGCGCCGCGGTCCCGCCATCGAAGCCGGCGTCGCCGTAGGCGTCGCGCTGCGTGAAGAAGGCGACCTCTTCGGGCGCGAGGCCCGCCTGCGCGATCAGCGCGTCGACCATCGCCGTCGTCTCCTCCGCGTAGCCCGCGCGGTAGTTGACGACGCAGGCGTCGGGCGGCTCTTTGCGGAGCAGGCCGGCGCCGGTGAAGGCGCCGTAGAACGGCGTGCCGCTCGCGACGGCGATCGGCAGCGTGGCGACCGCGGTCGGCGTCCCGACGTTCCCCACGATCGCGAGCACGTGCTCCTGCTCGATCAGGCGGCGCACGTTGGGGCCGGCGACGTCGGGTTCGTAGCCGTCGTCGAGCGCGATCAGGCGCAGTTTGCGTCCATGGATCCCGCCGCCGCGCTCGACCTCGGCGAGCGCCGCCTGGACTCCGGCGAGCATGCGGTTGCCGAGGTCCGCGGCCGGCCCGCTGAGCGCGGTCGACATGCCGAGGACAAGGTCATCGCCCCCCGCCGCCGGGTCGTCGCGCACGGGCGTCGCGCCGGGCGCGGCGCCGGGCGCGGCGAATGTCGCGAGCACGGCGAGACCGACCGCCGCCGCGAAAGCGGCGACGGGGCGCGCGATTCGGGGACAGCGCCGCCGCCACCGGTTCTTCGGGCCATCCGCCATGGCGACTCCCGCCGGTCCCGACTCCCGGGACTCGTCCGCCTCGACATCGACGGTCGGGCCGCGGAGCCTTGAAGGAGCGGCGTCTCGACGAGCAACTGCGACGCAGTCTCGATGAAAGAGCGGGCGCGGGACGGCCTACGGGAGAATCGCGTGGCACGTGCGCCCGGGGCGCAGGCCCCAGGGGAGAACGAGAGGGCGGCGCGTTGTTGCTTTTGAGACTCTGTCTCATTACGTTCCCGCGCCCTGCTGTTCCACATCTCCAGGAGTCTGCATGCCCGGCCGACTGTCGTCCCTGTCCGCGTGCGCCCGATTCGGCGCTGCGCTGTCCTTCGTCGCACTCGCCCGCCCCGCTTCCGCCCAGGACTCGAAGCTCGAGGAGAAGGTCGACCGGCTCGAGCGCGAGAACGAGGAACTGAAGAAGAAGGTCGACGCGATCGACAAGAAGCTGAGCGGCGGCGAGGCGAGCTCGCTCGACCAGGAGCTCGGCGAGCTCGGCGCGCCCGGCGCGAAAGGCGCGACGAAGCTCCCGGCCGGCGGCCAGAGGCTCGCCGAGGCCGGGCTCAGCCAGGCGTTCGGCGGGGTCTACACCAAGCCGTTCCTCTCGCGCGATCAGGGCATCACGCTCGGCGGCTACGCGTCGTGGGTCTACAAGGACGCGGGCGACGAGCACCGCTCGTTCGACTTCCCCCGCCTGGTCCCGTTCATTTACGCGCAGGTGAGCGAGCGCATCACGTTCGCCACCGAGATCGAGATCGAGGACGGCCACGAGGTCGAGGTCGAGTTCGCCTTCGTCGACTACCACCTCTCCGACGCCCTGAACCTGCGCGCCGGCGCGCTCCTCGACCCGCTCGGCAAGTTCAACCTCGTCCATGACGACCCGGTGAACGAGCTGACCGAGCGGCCGCTCGTCGACACGACCGTGATCCCGACCACGCTGCGCGAGGTCGGCGGCGGCTTCTTCGGCACCCCCCTCTCCGCCGACTCCCCCGTCGGCCAGGTCTCCTACGAGGCTTACGTCACCTCCGGTTTCAAAGGGCTCTTCAACGACGGCACCGTGACGTTCGACACCGGCGACGGCCTCCGGGGAGGGCGCGCCCACGAGGAGGTCGGCGGCACCAATCCGTTCGCCGACAACAACAACAACCTGGCGCAGGTCGGCCGCCTCGAGTGGAGTCCGGCGCTCGGCGCCGCGCTCGGCGTCTCGGCCCACCACGGCAACTACGACGAGAGCGACGACAACGAGCTGCTGATCACGGCGATCGACGGCGCGCTCGACGGCAAGGCGATCGCGCGCTGGATCGGGGCGGACGGGTCGTTCGGCCGCGTCCTCGGCGACTTCGAGCTGCTCGGCGAGTGGGCCAACGCGCACATCAGCCGGGACGCCTTCGCCATCGCGAGCGGCGTCCCCGGCTCGATGCACGGCTGGTACGGCCAGGTCAACTACCGCATCTACCCGTCCTTCCTGAAGGACCTCGAGCAGTCGGGCTGCCTCGGCGCCGGCAGCCGCTTCACGCTGGTCGCGCGCTACGACGCGGTCGACCTCGACGGCTTCGGCCGCGAGCGCTGGACCTTCGGCGTGAACTTCCGGCCGAACCGCTTCCAGACCGTCATCAAGTTCGACTACCAGTTCAACTCGGAGAGCGGGCAGCAGGCGGGCGTGGCGAACGACGCGTTCCTCATGTCGATCGCGACCTACTTCTGAGCTTCACCGTGCAGCAGCGCGCGACGACCTTGCAGCGGATGCGGCGGATGCGACGGGCGGCGGCGGCGGCGCTGGCCGTCGTCGCCGCCTTCAGCGCTCCGGCGTCCGCGGCGCCGCGCTCGGAAGGCC
>Ga0105340_1000854_pt1 | contig 14133 bp, 9 predicted proteins | sample EasRivMeERMLT700_FD_89676 | JGI IMG/M metagenome (GOLD analysis project Ga0105340, IMG submission 89676) | Soil microbial communities from meander-bound floodplain in the East River, Colorado, USA - East River MetaG ERMLT700 | ecosystem: Environmental > Terrestrial > Soil > Floodplain | place...
ATGCTGTGCGGCTCGTCGAACTTTCCGGGTTCGGTGCCTTTGCCGCCCCACCAGGTGACGAACTTGCCGTCCTTCGAGTACTTGACGACGCGCGTGTTGGTGCTCTCGCCGTCGGCGATGAAGATATCGCCGTTCTTCGCGATGACGAGATCGGCGACGCCGTTGAATGCGTCATGTGATTCGTTCTCGCCGACGACCCCCTTCTTGCCCAGCGTCATCAGCAGCTTGCCCTCGGGGCTGAACTTGAACACCTGATGATCGCCGCGATCGGTGACCCAGACGTTGCCGTCGCGATCGGTCCTCAGGAAATGCGTCGTCTTGAACATCCCCTGTCCCCAAGCGCGCAGGAACTTGCCGTTCTTGTCGAACGCCATGATGGGCATCGAGGTGTTGCGATGGAAGACGTAGATGTTGCCGTTGCGAGGGTCGATGTCGACCCCGGTGGCGCCACTCCAGGCTGTCACTCCATCGGGGAACGTCGCCCAGTTCTCGACCACTTGATAGTGGCTCTCGGTGCTTTGCGCGCGCGCAACACCGGCGGAAGCCATTAACAGCACAGCAAGCGTGATCGTTATGCGTTTCATAAGAGTTCTCTCCATGTCTTCACCGCAGGGACGGCGAGTCGCATTCTAATCGTTTCCGCCCCACGTTGTCTTCACCGCAGAAACGCGGGGGCGCGAGAATCCCATCGGTCGCTGCGTCCCAGCGTCTCCGCGGTGAGACCTAGCAAACGGGACCTGTCACAATGCCAGTGTGGGCGTTGTACTCACTCCTATCATCACCAAGGACCAGACGCCGCTGGCCGAGCTGGCGGGGCGAACCGTCGCTGTCGACGGCAATGGAGAGCTGTATCAGTTTCTCGCCCTCATTCGGCTGCGTGACGGCACGCCGCTGAAAGACTCGAAGGGACGCATTACCTCTCACCTTTCGGGACTCTTCTATCGAACGACGCGACTGATGGCCGACCATGCGCTGAAGCTGGTCTTCGTGTTCGACGGCGCACCGCCGACGCTGAAGGCGCGGGAGGTGGCGAAGCGGCGCGCGGTTAAGGCGAAGTACGAATCCGATCACGCCGCAGCTCTGGCGCGAGGCGATCTGGACGAAGCCTATTCGAAGGCGACGATGACATCGCGCCTGACGCGGGAGATGATCGCTGAAGCGCGGGAACTGCTCCGTCTGATGGGTGTGCCGACCGTTCAGGCGCCGTCGGAAGGAGAAGCGCAAGCCGCGCACATGGCCGTACGTTCTCCTGATATCTGGGCGGCGAGCAAAGATTACGATTCGCTGCTCTTCGGCGCGCCGCGGCTGGTGCGGTTCCTCTCGATATCCGGCAAGGAGTTCCTGCCGAGCAAGGGCACGTTTCGTCCGATCGTGCCCGAGACGATCGTGCTCGACCGGCTGCTCGCGGGTTGGGGGATCACGCGAGAGGCCCTCGTCGATCTCGCGATGCTCGTGGGGACCGACTTCAACGAGGGGATCAAAGGCATCGGCCCGAAAAAAGCGCTGGCGCTCGTGCAGCGGTACGGCCGCATCGAAGACATGCCGGCGGAAATCCGCGACAGCCTCGGAGATCCCGACACCATCAACGATGTCCGGCGCATCTTCCTGCAGCCGGATGTCAGTGACGAGTTCGACGTGGAACAGCGCGAGCCCGATCTCGCGGGCATCGTCCGGTTTCTGTGCGACGAGCGAGAGTTCGGTCGAGACCGGGTCAGCGCAGCGCTGGAAAGGACATTCCGCGAGCGGACGTTGTGGTGACGGTTTGTATCTCAACGCAAAGACGCGAAGACGCAAAGAAGACTCCTTCTCTTTAAGAAAGAATTTCTTCGCGACTTAGCGTCTTTGCGTTGAGACGCCTACAGTCTCCGGATCTGCACGTTGCGGAACTTGATATCCCCGCCCTGATATTGCAGCGCGATTGGGCCGCTCTTCAGCGTGCCGTCGTGCGCATCGACCGTCTTCGTGCCGTTCAACACTACGACGATGTGGTCGCCGCGGACGGTTATTTCGTACGTGTTCCACTTACCTTCTGCGTTGACGATCGCGATCGGCGGCGCGTAGTTCGGGATGCCGCCGGTACGGCCGGATTGATCGGGGCGATTGTCGAAGACGTTCGCCTCGTAGCAGGTTTTGTCGGTGATCTTGGAGCCGTCGAGGCAGCGCATATAGACGCCGCTGTTGCTTTTCGGCCCCGCATAGAACTCCACCTTGATCTCGAAGTCGGTGTAGCTCTCCTTCGAGACGAGATGCCCGGCGCCCATGGTCGCCTGGACGACGCCGTCGACGAGTTTCCAGTCGGCCGTACCGACCTGATTGAAGCTGTTCAGATCCTTGCCGTTGAACAACGTTACCCAGCCTGTGCTGGTCTGCGCGGACAGCGCGAACAGCGCGAGCGCGATGATGGACAGTCGTTTCATGCCTTACCTCCGTTTGTTGGCGGGTTTTTTTCGGCTCGCCTGAAGGCGAGCACTGGGTGCGGATTTCTTCTTCGCGCCGGCTGCTTTCTTCGCGGCCGGCTTCGCGGCTTTCGCTTTCGCGGCTTTCGTCTTCGTGGTTTTTTTCTTCGTGGTTTCTTTCTTCGTCGTCATCGGCGCCGCCACGCGTTTCTTCGAGTGGACGGCGAACATCGCGCCTTGCGGGTCGATGCCGGTGAACACCCAGTCGCCTCCTGGCACTTCCGACGGCCCATGCGCGATCGTGGCGCCGCTCGCCTTCGCCGATTCCGCGGTGCGTCGAGCGTCGTTGACCATGACGTACGGTATCCACATCGGCCCGCCCGGCGGCAATCCACCAGGATGGAACATGCCGCCAAACTGATGGCCGCCGGCGCCGAAGATCTGATACATCCCCTGCGACCCCATGTCCATCGACTCCATCTTTTCCCAGCCGAACAGCTTCGAATAAAAGTCGAATGCGGTCTGCCAGTTGCTCGTCAACAGCTCGTGCCACGAGAAATCGCCAAGCTGCGGATCCTTATATCGGGAGCGCTGCTCCTGCGACGAGACGGCGAATGCCGCGCCCTGCGGATCCTGCAGGTGCGCCATGCGGCCGACCGACGGGACGTTGTACGCCGACACAAGCACTTTCCCGCCGAGCTCGACCGCCTGCCGCACCGTCGCATCGACATCCGGCGTGCCGATGTAGGTGAGCCAGCTGGGCGGCGTCGGAACGGCGTTGACGGTCTCCGCGATGAGATAGAGACCGGCCTTCGCCTCGCGTCTCGCAACGAACAACTTGTAGGAAGGATTCTGGCTCCAGCTTTCCGCTTTCCAGCCGGCGACCTTCGCGTAGAAGTCTTCGCCGGCGCGCAAATCGGTGGTGCCTACCTCGTGCCACACAAACAAACCGCGATCGGAGGATGTAGACATGGGCAGAGATTATAATGACCATCTTCGGCGCGATCTGCGTCTAAGACTACAGGGCTGAAGCTACGCGCCAACCGCGACTGACCGCAATTTGTCCTACATACAATATGCAAACGGACCGAAACCGCATCTTTCTCGTTACTTTTCTGCTATTTGCGACTGTTTCCTGTGGAGGCGGGGGCGCAGCCGGAGGCGCGGGAGGGGCCGGACGCGGGGGCGGAATGCCTGCCATGGCCGTCGACATCGCCACGCTCGAAGCGAAGCCGCTCGAGCAGACCACCGAGTTCGTCGGCACGGTGAAGTCACGCCGCTCGACTGACATACAGCCTCAGGTCGAGGGATTCATCACCCGCATTACGGCAAAACCGGGCCAGCGGGTCGCCGCCGGCGCGTTGTTGATGGAAATCGATTCTCGCGTGCAGCAGGGCCAGCTCGCCAGCCTCGAGACCGTCCGTGCGCAGCGCGAGCTCGACGTCACGTATGCGCGCCAGGAAGCAGAACGGGCGAGCAAACTGCTGACGGCCGGCGCCGGAAGCCAAATGGAAGCCGATCGCGCGGCAAACGCCTTGAAGGCGGCGGAAGCGCAATTGCGTACGGCGCAAGAGCAGATTCGCACCGCGCACACCGACCTTGCGTACTACCGCGTCACCTCGCCAACCGCAGGCGTTGTCGGCGACATTCCCGTTCGCGAAGGCGACCGCGTGACCAAGGCGACAAAGCTGACCTCGATCGATGCGAACGCCGGCCTCGAGGTGTACCTGAACGTTCCAGTTCAGCAGGCGACGAAACTCAAGGTCGGTCTTCCCGTGCGCATCGTCGACGACACGGGCACCGCGATTGCGGAAGAGAAGATCGCGTTCATTTCGCCGTCGGTCGATGAGCGCACCCAGACCGTGCTGGTGAAGACTCCCGTCTCGGTCCCCGGCACGCTGCGCACCGATCAATACGTGCGCTCGCACGTCATCTGGTCGACCGAGCCAGGCCTGACGGTGCCCGTGACGGCGGTGACGCGCATCAACGGCCAGTGGTTCGCATTCGTGGCGGAGCCGGGCGAAGGCGGCAAAGGGCTGATCGCACATCAGCGCACGGTCGCGCTCGGACCGGTGGTGGGCAACAACTACACGGTCGTGAGCGGACTGAAGGCGGGCGAGAAATTGATCGTCGGCGGTATTCAGAAGATCCGCGACGGCGCACCCGTACAAGCCGCGGCTCCCGCCGCTCCGGCGCGCCAGGGCGGGGGCGCGTAATGGTTACCGACGTCTTCATCAAGCGGCCCGTCCTCGCGACGGTCTGCTCGGTCCTGATTACGCTCGCCGGCGCGATTTCGATTCCGACCCTGCCGATCGGCCGCTATCCCGAGCTTGCGCCGCCGACGGTCAGCGTTGGTGCGTTCTACACCGGCGCCAACGCGCAGGCCGTGGAAAGCGCGGTCACGACTCCGCTCGAATCGGTCATCAACGGCGTCGAGGGCATGCTGTACATGACCTCGGCATCGACCAACAACGGTTTCTCGTCGATCACGGTCACCTTCGAAGTGGGCCGCGATCCCGACCTTGCGGCGGTTGACGTGCAGAATCGCGTCAACTCTGCCCTCGGACGCATGCCGCTCGAAGTGCGCACCAACGGCATCACGGTGTCGAAGGGATCGGCGGGCTTCCTTGCCGGCATCGGGTTCTACTCCGACAACAACCGGTACAGCTCGCTCTTCATCAGCAACTATCTCGACCGTTACGTGCGCGACGCGCTGAAGCGGGTTCCGGGCGTCGCCAACGTCATCATCTTCGGCGAGCGCCGCTTCGCCATGCGGCTGTGGCTCGATCCGAATCGCCTCGCCGGCCGCGGGCTGACCGCAAGCGATGTCACCAACGCGCTGCGCGAGCAGAACGTCCAGGTGGCGGCGGGGTCGGTTGGCGCAGAGCCCTCATCCGAAGCTCAGATGTTCCAGCTCAGCGTGCGCGCGGCAGGCCGCCTGACCGAGGTGAACGAGTTCGAGGACATCGTCGTCAAGGCTGGACAGGACGGCGCGCTCGTGCGCGTGCGCGACATCGGCCGCGTCGAGCTCGGCGCCGAGGACTACTCGTCGCGGCTGCGGTTTGCCGGCGTCGAAGCGTCGGGCATCGGCATCATGCTGCTGCCGACGGCGAACGCGCTCGAAGTGTTCCGGGGCGTCAACGCCGAGATGGATCGCATGGACGACCAGTTTCCGCCGGGGCTGAAGTGGCAGCTGGCGTTCGACAACGTCGTCGTCGTGCGCGAGTCGATCATCGAAGTGCTCAAGACGCTCGCCGAGGCGATTGTCCTGGTCATCCTGGTGATGTTCCTCTTCCTCCAGAATTGGCGGAGCACTCTGATTCCCGCCATCACCATCCCGGTGTCGCTCATCGGCACGTTCGCGTTCGTGAAGCTGCTCGGCTACTCGATCAACACGCTGACGCTCTTCGGCATCGTTCTCGCGACAGGCATCGTGGTGGACGATGCGATCGTCGTGATTGAGAACATCGAGCGCCATATGCGCGAGGCCGGCAAGAGCGCGCATGAGGCGGCGGTCGATGCGATGCGCGAAGTGTTCTCCGCGGTCGTCGTCATCGGCATCGTGCTGGTCGCGGTGTTTCTGCCGGTCGCATTTTTTCCGGGCACGACCGGGCGGATGTATCAGCAGTTCGCGATGACGATCACGTTCGCGGTGATTTTGTCGGTGTTCAACGCCGTCACATTTACACCGGCGTTGTCCGCGTTGCTGCTCGACAAGGAAACCCACACGCACGGCCGCTTCTTTACGGGCGTCAACCGCGTCATCGACGGCGGCACGAATGTCTACGTCCGAGCGGTGAGCGGCGCCATACGATGGAAATGGGCGATGGCGCTCGTGTTCGTCCTGTCGCTCGGTGCGACGTGGTGGGTGTATCGGGCGGTGCCCGGCGCGTTCGTGCCGGCCGAGGACGAAGGCTACTTCATCACCATCGTGCAGGCCCCGTCAGGCGCGTCGATCGAATACACCACAAACATCATGAAGGACGTCGAGCAGATCTACTTCAAGCAGCCGGAAATCGCCGGCGTGTTCTCGGTTGCCGGCTTCAGTTTTAGCGGCGCGGCGTCGAACAACGGTTTGATGTTCGCGCGGCTGAAGGGCTTTGAAGAGCGCGAGGGCGCGGAGCATTCGCTCGATGCGGTGCTGAATCGACTGCGCGGCCAGGTGTTCGGCATCCCGGGTGCGATGGTGATTCCGGTCGCGCCGCCGTCGATTCAGGGCGTGTCGTCGTTCGGCGGCTTCCAGATGGAAATTCTCGACATGGCTGGCGGCGACATCACCGAACTGGCGGGCGTGACGCAGCAGGTGGCGGGCGCCGGAAATCAGTCCGGCCGCGTCGCCGGGCTGTTCTCGGCTTTTACCGCGAACGATCCGCAGCTCGTCGTCACGATCGATCGCGACAAGGCGCGCTCGCTCGGATTGCCGATCCGCGAGGTGACCGACGCGTTGTCGGTATTGCTGGGCTCTCAGTATGTGAACGACTTCGACTTCAATAACCGCGCGTATCGCGTCTACGTGCAGGGCGATCAGCAGTTCCGCGCGCAGCCGGCAGACCTCAGCCAGTACTACGCGCGCGCGACCAACGGAGATATGGTGCCGCTCTCTGCGGTCGTGCGCACGTCAGAGACGACTGCGCCCGCGGTCATCAATCACTTCAACCTGTTCAGATCGACGGAAATCACCGGTTCCGCCCTGCCGGGCGTGAGCTCGGGTCAGGCGCTGCAGCAGATGGAGCAAATCGCCCGCGAGACGCTGCCCCAGGGCTATGACTTCGCATGGGCGGGACTGTCGCTCGAAGAAGTGAAGTCGGGCAGCCAGGCGGCCTATCTGTTCGGCCTCTCGATCGTGCTCGTCTATCTGGTGCTCGCCGCGCAATACGAAAGCTGGATTCTTCCGTTCATCATCCTGCTCGGCGTGCCGCTCGCCGTATTTGGCGCGCTGAGCGCGCAGTTGATTCGAGGATTCTCGAACGACGTGTTCTGTCAGGTAGGTCTCGTCATGCTGATCGGGCTGGCCGCCAAGAACTCGATTCTGATCGTCGAGTTCGCCGAGCAGCTTCGCGGACAGGGCCGGTCGATCGTCGACGCGGCGACTGAAGCCGCGCGCATCAGGCTGCGGCCGATTCTGATGACGTCCTTCGCCTTCATCCTTGGCGTGCTTCCGCTGGCGTATGCGACTGGCGCGGGCGCCGGGGCGCGCAACTCGGTGGGCACGGCGGTCGCCGGCGGCATGCTCGCCTCGACCTTCCTGTCCATCCTTTTCATTCCGGTGCTCTACGTGATTATTCGAACTATCGCGCCAGGGAAAGTCAGATCGGGTGCAACGGGTGCGATCGGTGCAACAGGTGCGGCTCATGGTTAAGGCTTCGACTCTCACGCTCATCGCGACGCTGTTTGCCGGCACGCTTCACGCGCAGACTCCTCCTCCAATGGAGACCCTCACGCTCGAGCAGGCGGTCGAGCGCGCGATCAAGAACAACCCGACGTTCGCGCAGGCAACGCAGGACATCCTGCGCGCCGAAGGCTTGCTGCAGCAGGCACGCGCGGCGACGATGCCGTTCATCACCGCTGGCGTCAGCAGCCTGGTGAATAGCACCGAGCGGCGGTTCGACGATGTGGTGACCAGCCCGCAGACGCAGGCGACGCTGTCGGCACAGGTCGGCATGCCGGTGCTGGCCCCGTCGAGATGGGCAGCCAAGGCACAGGCGCAGGACCAGGTCGAAATTGCGAATCTCTCGACCGCGGACGCACGTACCCAGATCGCCGTCTCGACGGCGCAGGCGTACCTCGCCATCATCGCGCTGAAACGCGAGGTCGAAGTGACACAGCGTGCGCTCGAGACGTCGCAGGCCCACCTCGACTACGCGCGGCGCCGTCTCGAGGCCGGAGCCGGCACCCGCGTCAACGAGCTGCGCGCCGGCCAGGAAGTTTCGACCAATGAGGCGCGGCTCGAGACGGCGCAGCTGGGCGTTCGTCGCGCGCAGGAAGCGCTCGGCGTGCTCATCGTCTCCGACGGTCCGGCGGACACGGCCGGCGATCCCGTGTTCGTCATCCCGCCCATCGCCGACGAAGCCGGGTGGATGGCGTTGCGCCCTGATATTCGGCTCTTCACCGCAGATGAACGCGCGGCCGATCGTGTCTGGAAGGACAGCTCGAAGGACTGGTTTCCCACCGCCATCGCGACGTTCGATCCGCAGGCCATCGTGCCTGCGAGTATCTTCACCTCGGCGCGAAGCTGGCGGTTTGTCGTGACGTTTTCACAACCGGTCTTCGACAGCGGACAGCGGCGCGGGGTGAAGCGCGTGCGCGAGGCCAACTACAACGTGTCTCGGTTGGCGCTGACCGGCCTGCAGACTCAAGCGCGATCGGAAGTGCGAGTGGCGCAGGAAACCGTGCGCCGCTCGGAACGCGCACTCGCCAACCTGCGCTCGGCCGCCGATCAGGCCAACGAAGTGCTGAAGATCACGACGTTCGCTTTCGAGGCGGGCGCCACGACAAATCTCGAAGTGATCGATGCGCAGCGCCAGGCGCGCGATGCGGATACATCGGCAGTAATAGCAGAGCACGTTGTGCGGAGATCCCAGCTCGATCTGCTCACAGCACTCGGGCGGTTTCCGCAGTAGGTTTCCTCTATGCCTCACCGCAGAAGCGCTGAGACTTAGAGCGTCATTCTCCTAAAAGAGTTCTCTGCGCCCCTGCGTCCCCGCGGTGAGGACATAGTGAAACTTATCCTGGTGAGGCTCCCTGAGTATTCGTGTACACCGCGTAAAGCGACTGCCCCGCGGCCATGAAGAGCCTGTTGCGCTTCCGGCCTCCGAACGCCACGTTGGCGCACACCTCCGGTAACCGGATGCGGCCGATGAGCTTCCCTGCCGGATTCCACACCGTCACGCCGCTGTAACCGAGGTTTGTACCGGCGTTGCTGCTCGCCCACAGATTCCCGAACACGTCGGCGCGGATGCCGTCGGTGCCGCAGCGTATGCCCTCGACCATGAAATCGGCGAACTGCTGCGGCTTGCTCACCTGATGTGCCGGACCGACGACGTCGAACATTGAGACAAGACCCCTGTTGACGACGTACAGCCGCTTGTAGTCCGGCGAAAACGTAATGCCGTTCGGAATGCCGCCGAGCGCTTCTTCGCTGACGACCATGTCGATGCGCCCGCTCGGATCGACGCGATAGACGTTGCAGCTCAGCTCGCGCTTCAGCACTCCCGAGCCAGCGGGCTGCCCGACCTTGGCGTTCAGGCGTCCCTCCTTGTTGCTGGGGCCACCCGCTGCATCCGGCATCCCCTCGTAAACCGATCCACCGTACGGCGGGTCGGTGAACCAGTAGCTGCCGTCGGGATGGCACGCGACGTCGTTCGGCGAATTGAGCCGCTTGCTCTGAAATGAATCGGCGATGACCGTGACCGATCCGTCGTGCTCGTACCGCACCACACGGCGCCCCGAGTGCTCGCACGACAGCTGGCGGCCCTGATGATCGAACGTGTTGCCGTTGCTGTTGCCCGACGGCTGGCGAAACACGGTGACCCGCGCGTCGTCTTCGATCCAGCGCATCTGCCGGTTGTTAGGGATGTCGCTCCAGATCAGATACTGTCCCTGCCCATTCCACGCCGGTCCTTCGCACCACATCCCGCCCGTCCACAGCCGTTGGATGGGCGTGTTGCCAACGCGGATCGCGTTGAAGGACGGATCGTGCGTGATGATGTCCGGATCCGGATACGTCACCGGATTCGAAAAATCGCGCGGCGGATTCGAGACGACGCTCGGCGGCTCGGGTTTTCCTGGCGCCTGCGCGCGGGCGTTTCGTGGTGTCAAGGCAGCCACACCAGCGGCGCTGCCGATTCTGATTAGAGCCTCACGGCGCGAAAGCATCCTTCCCCCCCTCGTCCTTGTACTTTTTCTGTATCGCAAGAATCTCTTCGAGGCACTCGAAGAATACCTCGACGACGCGCGGATCGAAGTGCTTTCCCTTGCCGTCGCGCAGGATGTCCAGCGCCTCGCTGTTCGGAAATGCCGGCTTGTACGGGCGCTCGCTCGTCACCGCGTCGAACACGTCGGCGACGGCGCAGATGCGCCCCCACAACGGAATGTCGCTCCCAGCGAGACCGGAAGGATACCCGCGCCCATCCCAACGCTCGTGATGATGCAATGCGATCACCCGGCCGGCCTGCAGGATCTGCGACGAGGAGTTCTCGAGAATCCGGCTGCCGATGGCTGAATGCTGCCGCATCAGATGCCATTCATGCGGCTCGAGCTCTGCCGGCTTTTTCAAGATCGCTTCCGGCACCGCGATCTTACCCACGTCGTGCATTCGGCTGGCGTGGAGGATGAGCTCGACCTCGGACGGAGGCAGTTTGAGGCCGCGCGCGATCACGGCGCTGTACTCGCTCATCCGCTGGATATGCCGGCCCGTCACCTTGTCTTTGTACTCGGCCAGGATGGCGAGCCGCTCGACCGTCTCCAGTTGCGCCTGATAGGCAACACGCTGCGCTTCGGCCATGTGCTCGAGCGCCTTTCGCAGGCTCACCGTGCGCTCTTCGCACATCGTCTCGAGGTGCGCCTGATAGCGCTTCACTTCGTCCTGCGCCGCTTTCATCCTTAATAGCGAGGTGGTCCGGACCCGCAGCTCGGTTTCGTCGACCGGCTTCGCGATGAAGTCGTTGGCCCCTGCTTCGACCGCATACAGCCGATGCTCGCGCGTCGAGAGCGTCGTCACCATGATGACGGGAATATCGCGGCCGGCGGGATCCTGACGAATACGGCGGCAGACGTCGAACCCGTCGAGTCCCGGCATGACGACGTCGAGCAGGACGAGATCGACGCCGAGGTGAAGCTTGGCGAGCCCTTCGATGCCATCGCGCGCGGCCTCGACGTCGTGGCCGAGCCCTTCGACGAGCATCTGTGTAATTCGTCGAATTCCCTCATCGTCGTCGATGACGAGCACGCGCTTGCGAGCGACACCCATGGCCTGCGGCGCCTGCGGCGGCGGCAACACTGTACGGGTCGACGCCCCATCGCCCCAGCCGACGAGCGCTTTGCGGATGGCCTCGATGCCCGATTCGAGCTCCGCCACGATCGGCGCCACATGCTCGAACGAGCCGTCGCGAGCGGTCCTGACGAGCTCGGCGCACGCGCGTGCCACTGACTCGGCGCCGACGATCGCGACACTGCCCTGCAGCGAGTGCGCGGCGCGGTAGAGCCCTTCGCGATCGCCGCTGGCGGCAGCCTTCCGGACGGCTTCCATCTGTCCGGAGCTCTCGCCCATGAGCGAGTCGATCAGCTGCGCGACGAGCGCCTTCGACCCTCGCGCTTCGAGCCCGCGCAAGTGACGGATGACTTCGGCGGCCGCATCGGACTGCGTGATATCAGACATTTTGAAGGCGGTCGAGGGTGTCCCTGCAGAAGCCGACGAGCTGCTCTGCGGTCAGATCCGACGCGAACTCCTCCGTAAGCTGAAGTGTATGGCGCTCCCAGTCGCGTACGACATTCTCATACTCCTGGCGCGCGCGTGCAACATCGCCACGCTCGCGATACAGATTGCCGAGCCAGAAGTGCGCAAGCGCGAGCGAATCGTCCAGGTAAAGCGCGCGGCGGAGCGACTGGAGGGCTTCGTCCGGGCGACCGCGGCGCTCCGCAATCATGCCGACGAGCAGATGCGCGCGAGGCTCGAGATCGCTGACCTTCAATACCGCCTGGGCCTGCCGCATTGCATCATCGAACCGGCCGCGATGCGCGTACACGCCGCCGAGGAGGAGTAGCGCCGGCGCGAACGTGGGACATGACGCCCCCAGCGCCTTGAGCGCGCATTCGGCTGCGTCCCAGTCTCCCGCGCGAAAAGCCGCGAGGCACGAGTCGTATTGCGCCGAAGGATCGGGCCGATCCACGGTAGTGTCCGCCTTTAGGCGGACCGGGGTCCCGCTGAAGCCGGAAACTACGGGTTTTGAAGATTTCTTCCTGTAGCAAAAAGTCCGATCGCGCTCGACGAGCGAGAACATATCCGACATCTGCCACAACGACTCGGCATGCCCCATAAGCAGATAGCCGCCGGGCGTGAGCGTGTCGCGAAGTCCTTCGATCAGCTTGCGGGTCACTTCGTCGCGGAAATAGATCGCGACGTTCTTGCAAAACACGACGTCCTGCGGGCCGGTCGAGGGCATCGGCGTACGTGTGAGGTTGCCGAACTCGAAGGTGACCCGCGCCTTGATGGCGTCCTTGAGCGCGAATGTCTTGCCGTCGCGTACGAAGTACTCGTCGAGCAGCGCCCCTTGAACATGGCGCACGGCGCGCTCCGCGTAAACCGCGCGGCGGGCCTTGTCGAGCGCTTCGGTATTGAGATCGGTTCCGGTAATCTCGATGCGCCAGTCGGGATGCGACCGGTAAATGCCCATCGCGTCGAGCGTGATCGCGATCGAGTAGGCTTCTTCGCCGGTCGAGCAGCCGGCGCTCCAGATACGAATCTTTCTCGAGCCGTTCCCGTTCCCGTCCGCGCGCGCCCCCATCAACGTCGGCACGATGTGCTCGCGAAAAAGGCCGAATTGCGCGGCGTCGCGAAAGAAGCAGGTCTCGGTGACCGTGACGAGGTTGAGCAGATGACGCAGTTCGGTTTCCACCAGCGTGGGAACCGCGCCGCGCAGACGGTCGAGATACTCGTCCTCGTTTACGAGGCCGAGCAGCTCCATCCGGGCGGCGACCGAGGAAGACAGCGACCCGCGCTGGCTGTCGTCGAAACGAAGCCCGCAGCGCGACTCGATGAGGTCTCGCACAGCGGCGAACGAGGCTAAATCAGCGATCGCACACGCTCCACGTGCAGTGCGTTCAGGTTGCGGATGATGCCGGCCGGCGACAGCACCTGCTGCGCTGCGCGCAGTTCGATTGCGGCGCGCGGCATGCCGAAAATCGAGCAGCTCTCTTCGTCTTGCGCCATCGTCACGCCGCCCGCGTTTCGGATAGCCAGCAGTCCCTGCGCCCCATCCGAGCCCATACCCGTCAGCAACACGCCTGCGGACCGGGCGCCGTACACGCGGGCGACGGACTGAAATGTGACGTCAATCGACGGCCTGTGGCCGTTGACCGGCGCGGAATCTGACAGATGCACGCGGCCGCCGATTCCGACCACCAGATGCGACGTCTCAGGCGTGAAGAGCACGCGGCGCGGGATAATCGCATCGCCTTCTTCCGCGACCTTAATCGGCAGCGAGCACCGTTCGCGCAGCCACCTCAGCATGCTCGTCGTGAATCCGTCGGACATGTGCTGCACGACGACGATGCCCAGGGCGTATGTCGACGGCAGGGTCGAGAGCAGTGCTTCGATCACGCGCGGCCCGCCGGAAGAAGCGCCGATCGCGACGATGTCGGCGGCAGGGCCGATAAACGTTTCCGCCTGCGACGCTTCGTTCGCGAGCAGTTTTCGCGCGCCATGGATGTGCGCGATGACTGGTACTTTGGCGAGCGACTTGACCTTCTGCACGAGCTTGCCGGCAGCGTTGTGCCATCGCCAGTCGGGCATGAGGGCCGGCTTCTCGACAACGTCGAGCGCGCCCGCCGCAATCGCATCCGCACGGGAGTACGTGCCTTGCTTGTCGAAAAACGAGCTGAGAAAGAGCACCGGTGTCGGGTTCCGCGCCATGATGCGGCGGGTGGCTTCCATGCCGTCCATGCCGGGCATCATCAGGTCCATCGTGACGAGATCCGGACGAAGGGTTGCGGTCAGCTCGACCGCTTCCGCGCCGGTCGC
>Ga0105340_1000857_pt1 | contig 14122 bp, 23 predicted proteins | sample EasRivMeERMLT700_FD_89676 | JGI IMG/M metagenome (GOLD analysis project Ga0105340, IMG submission 89676) | Soil microbial communities from meander-bound floodplain in the East River, Colorado, USA - East River MetaG ERMLT700 | ecosystem: Environmental > Terrestrial > Soil > Floodplain | place...
CGGGATCGAAATGCGGTGCACGGTGACGATCATGAGTCCTCCGAGAGGTTGGAGAAGCCTGCGGCTTGAAAGAAGCGGGCAGCGTTGAACCGGGGGTTCTCCTCTGCCAGAGTCTGCGTGATGCATGCCACGGCCCAACCGACACCTTCGATCTGTGAGCGTGAGGCACACTGATTGCGCGCTTGCAGGATGGCAGCCGCCAGCCGTTCGTAGTCCTTCCGAGTCATTCGCTCTCTCCGTTGTGAATGGTCCGCAGCGGTTCCGCAATCAGCGCGAGTCGCTGGCGACGCTCCCCATCAGCGAAGGTGTTGTACACGATCCGCACGAACTGGGACTTCGTGATGGGTGCAGTGTTCGTGCCCATCCCGATCATCGAGTACACCTGCTCCCGCGTCAGGGGCAAGTCGGTCCCGGCCTGCTTGTACAGGGTACCGTGCACCTTCTGGTGAAACGCGATCCGATGCCACGCATCCTCGGCATTCTCCTCGGTAAGTTGCCCACCCCACCCGATGAACATCGAGTACCAGATCATGCCGTCCCTGACGTGCGGCTCGATCTTCTCCCAGTCCTTCACTTTCGTCAGGTCCCATTTCAGAGCCATCACTACCTCCGGGTGTCAAGGAGCGCGTTGTACAGAATCTCGTAGGCGCGGCTGCGGTCGCATCCGGCATCGAGGAGAGTGTCCCATTGTTCATCAAGGCGCTGGCGTAGTAGTTTGAGGTACTGGTCCATGCTACCTACCTCCCGGCCGCTTCGAGAGCGACCAACAATTTGACTGCATCCTCGGCCGTGCAGGCCCAGTGGACCTCGCCACCCTTGGATACCTTGAAGATTCCATACGCTTGCTGTTCGATCCGCCAACTCATGGCTGAATCCCTCCCTCGGCATGCGCCTGCGGCAGTACTTCGGCTAGTCTCGCCTCGATGGCTGCGATGACCTCGGTGTGTGGAGCACGAGGCTTGAGGCCCAGTTCCTTCCGCATGACGCGGGTCCAGTTGGCATCCCGCGACATTTTGATGCCCTTCGCCTCCAACGCGACAGCGTGCTTCGCGATGGTCAGGCGGAATACGTCGATACCTTTGCCTGTGAACGTTGACATTGTACCCTCTTGGACTCATTCAGGTGCGAGCCTGACTCGCACGACACGGGGGAGTAGCCGTCCTCTTGCGTTCTTGGACATGTCCTCACGCCGGTTCTGGCGTCGTAGCCCCCGTGTTTCGTCCTGTGCTGCTGAACCCTACGCGGCCTTCGCCGGGCGGTAGGCGTTGAGGCCGAGCTTCACGTCCGTGCCCGGGATGGTGATGTTCCCGTGCGTGGTCGCGACCATCTCGGTCTTGCCCGACTTCGACGCGCCGAGGCTGACGGCCACGTCGAGCACGATGGTGACGACGCTGCCCTTGACACTGATCTTGACGTTGTTCATGGCATGCTCCTGTTCGTAGTTTCGCCCTCACTGGGGGCTCATTCAGGTGTGCCAGTTTAGCACACGACTACGACACGTTACAAGGTCGTTCCTCCCGGTCATCGCGTTTCACGCTCCCCGTCCACCTAGACGGATCGGCAGTGCTGTAGCATCCCTCACGTTGCTGCGCTCGGGTTCTGGTTCGCTACAGGTTCGCTCAGAGTGCGTCACCCTGTCTCGTGTTATTGCAGTGTCCCACTCGGGGCACCTATGCTCCCTCGCGGCTGTGTCGGGTGGGACATCCGTGTGCCAAGCATTCCCGCTTGCGTCCGCTTCGGTTGCTTTCAGCGACTATTGTCGTGAGGAACCTGCACACACACGTCCCGCACGTTTTCGCGCTTTGACTCTGCCGTGAGGCTGCGTCGCTGCGCCGTCTATGTCCTGCCTTCGGTATCGTGGGGGGCGTCCCCGCTGCGTCGCGGCCGGTTGAGTTGATCCTGCACCGCTTGCCCGTTGGCTCCGGGTCGCCATCGTTGCCGGCGACGGCGAAGCACAATGCCACTTCCGTGCCACGAGCTAAGTCGTTGTGCCGCAACGGAGGCAGCTTGCCGACAGGGCGAAAATGGGGCAAAACGCCATTGCAGGCGGGGCATTCCGCCCGTTCTCGCCCGCCGCGAGGGAGCGAGGGTGTGTCAAAATTGACACGTTTCATCTTGAAACGTTTCATTCTGGTACGCTGCTATCCGCCCCTCGCCCTCCGTCCCTGACTGGCCCGTGTGTCAATTTTGACACACCTCGGGTACTCCTTGACAAGTGGCTTAGGTCGAACCCCTCGCGGGGTGTAGAGTACGTGGTGACGGCCTTCCCTGCACCTGATGGAGAGGAGAGGTGGAGAGAGGGGGCCTGATCTAGTGGGAGACAGGCGGTCATGGGACACCCCGGGTAGGCTCCCCCCGATGGGGGGACCATAGAATGTGAGGCAGGTCCTATTTCGTCCGAAAAGAAAGGGGTATGCAAACTGTGACAACTCTTGTCAAGCATCGCCACACACTAGCTATGGCGAAAGCTACCGCATTTTATCGACGGAATCCGCAAGCGACACTGAAAGAGGTCGCTCAGGCGTGTGACATCTCAGAGCGGACAGCCCACAAGGCGCGGCAGCAGATGGTTTTTGAGGGCATCTGCAAGCCGAGTCGGAAGAAACAGGGTCGAGCCCCCACTGGTGAACCCACTCCGAGACCGGAGCCACCTGCTCCTCCCTCGCTGCCGGCTGCTCCGGCACCGAACGCACTGATCGACGGGGAGCAACTCGCACTGCTTGGTGCCGGGGACACATCGGGGATCGAAGAAGCGGACCCAGAGACGCGGAAGAAGATGCTTCGTGAGCTTCGCTCTATCGCATTCACCACGACCAACCATCCTGATACGCAGGTGACTGCGATGAAGGCATGGTTCGCTCTCAAGGATGCTGCTGCTGCGAAGGATATAGGGCCTGGGAAGCCTAAGACGCGCGAGGACGTGATCTCGCGACTCGGCTTCCTCGATCAGGCAGTCGGTATCGAACTCGCAATCGACGCTCTTCTCTCCATCTTCGACATCGGAACAGTGCTCCAAGCGTTTGAACGGATCGTCAAGGGGGCTGCCAATGCACAAGCCATGGTCGAGACAGTCGCTCCATCGACATCTCTTCAACCTGTTGAGCAGGCCGACAACGACAGTGGAAGCAAAGAGCCTTCGGGATAGTGGTGCTGTTGCACACTATGATACGGAGTTTCCACCTGCTATGATCCACATCACTGTCAATACGAACGAACATGAAGTTATTCGATATGTAATTCACGAACTTCTTCATGTGACCCTCTCTGAGATCGTCATCGGTCGGTTCGCTCTTGATCTCGAAGAGATCGTGATCCTGGCCATCGAAGAGTACATGACCCAATACGTCTTGAAGTCACGAGCCCGCCTCCTCCGTTGGCGGAACCTGATCGATCAGAAACTCACAACCAGCTACAATGAGAGACCTGACCTTTCAGTCGAAGAAATCATCACGCCGTACGAAAGGGACTCCTCATGAACACTCGGTACTGTCATAACTGTGGTGGAAGCAAGATCAACATCGAAGCTCCCTGGTGCGAGACCTGTCTCACAGCCGTGAATGAGGCTCGTGAGTTCGCCATCAAAGAAGGTGGCGATCCTGGACAGGCTCAGCGCAATGCTCTCTGGCGTCATGGCCATGATCCACATCGTGGCCGTGCTGACTCGCGCACTCAAGTTCAGCGAGTTCAGTTCGACCAGTTCATCAAGCGTATCTCTGTCCAGCCCGGTGCTGTGAACGATCCGAGACGCACAGGCTAGTAGAGGGGAGTTCATGAATGGAAACGAAATCAACTGGGACCTCGACTCCGAACGAGAACTCTGGCGCTCCATCTGTGCCCCCAACTCTTGGTTCTCCGAAGACGGAGCCATTGGAGCAACTCACCCTCGATCTCTCTGGTACTTCATTCAGTTCGCCTGGGGAGTAGAGTTCTACTTTCGTAAGCACCCAGATCAGGTCCGCTGGTTCATTGACTCGATCCACGGACCCTTCATCACATGGCTCCAGACCTACCTTCTCCAGTGGAAGTCCAACTGTCAGAATGGTGGCACTGACCGCATGTATCTCGCCGTCATCCTCCCCCGAGGCTTCGGCAAGACTGTCTCTGCCACTAAGTCCGCCTCGATCTGGACTCACCTTGACGATCCCGACATGAGCACCCTCTATTGCTCTGCCACCTCCGAACTCTCCGAAGACATCCTGAACACTATTCAGCAGGTCGTGGAAGGCAAAGACGAGGACTCATGGTTCGGTTGGCTCTTCGGTAACTGGAAGAAGGGCGCGCGTGAGTGGACGAAGAAGTTCTGTCACCACGGATACCGTCAAGCACGCAATCTCACCGAGCCTTCGCTCGACATCACTGGTGTGGATATCGGCATGACTGGCTACCACCATCGCCAGCATTGGTGGGATGATCCCATCTCCAAGAATAAGCTGCGCGAGGGAGGTGTGTATCTCAGGTCGGTACACGAGGCGGTCAACGCTTCATGGAACGCTCTCCAGACGAACGGCTTGATGGTCTTCGTCCTCACCCGTTACCTCGATGGTGACGTGGCTGGCAAGCACCTCAAAGAAGAGGGTATCGCTACCTGGGATGGGATGCCATGTCCGAACATGACTCTCTTCTCGAAGATTCCGATGGGCCAGGGTGTCTGGCACGTCTACTTCCTTCAGACTGAGAATGAACTGACTGGTGAACCCGTTCACCCGCTCCTCTGGGATAAGAAGAAAATCGCAGAGGCGAAGGCGCGTGATCCTGAAGACTTCGCCTGTCAGCAGCAGAACAATCCGGGCACTGGGGAACGGGCTCCTCTTATCGAGTCTCAACTCCCTGACTTGTTCATGGACTACAAAGACTTTCGTTTCACAGTCCCGATTGAATCTGCCTCAGTCCACCTCGACACTGCCTTCAAGACACTGAAGAACATCCGCACTGGAGACTTCAATGCCATCGGTGTCTGGCTCAAGGATGCCCGTCGCAATGGCATCATGTACCTAGATACCGATCTCCTTCGCTGGTCGAATGAATGGCGAGAAGAGGAGTTCAACGATCAGGTCGTCGCTGTCCTTGTCTCTCTCCGCCGTCGGGCCATCAGAGTCTCTCATCTCACCGATGAGATTGAGCCCGGGGGCAAAGCCGGCACGTACAAGAACCGTCTCATTGCCCTCGCGAAACAAGCGGGCTGTCGGATTCATCCTGACCGCATCCTCCAGTTGAACCGAGGAGGCACGAACAAGAAGGCTAGGATTCGTACGTCAATTGGCCACTGGGCCGAGAACTACGTCCGTATTCTCCTTCACAAGGATATGCAGGGTAAGTGGATCATCCCCCCTGTCGTCCTCGAACTCTTCAACCAGATTCTTCGCATTGATGCTGTCGAACACGAGGACATCGCTGACGCCCTCGCTGACGGCTTCATTAGTGAAATCTGGACACAGCCACAGCAACTCTACATCAACGAATCTGCCTTCGAGGGCGCGACCCCGATGCAGCCCGGAGATGAAGTGATGCGCGACCTCTCTGGTCATCCATTCCATCCTGGCCCTTCCCTCGAACTTTTCAAGCGGTGGGACTTGGCTCAGGAGAATCCCAACGATGGACACCGTGGTACGGATGGCGAACTAATGCCGCGTGACCCGGTGTAGCTCATCCTTCAGAAAGGCCCCATGAATCGGATTGTCTTCTTCGATTTGGAAACTCGACTGCATGCCAAGGACCTCAACCCCAAAGATGAAGAATCGGGGTGGGATGCTCTTCGTCGTGGTGAAGGTGGTATCTCAGCCCTCGTCATCTATGACACGAAGGATCATTGGCTCTACACATACGACGATCACTCGATCCAGGCCGCTGCAAAGCATCTGGAAGCCGCCGATGTGCTCGTCGGGTTTCGCTCCGAGAAGTTCGATGTCCCAGTTGTGGAGGGACTTCTAGGACGAAGCCTGCGTGTCCGCTACCACTACGACATCTACACCGAGATTGCACGTGCAAACGCGCACCGAGGGATCGTGGGACTCAAGGGTGACTTCACTCTTGACTCTGTATGTCGGCGGAACATTGGACGTGGGAAGGTCGAGCACGGGTCGAATGCGAAAGAACTCGCTCGCTTGGGACACTTCGGTCGGCTCTTCTACTACTGCGGTGATGATGTCCATCTCACACGAGACCTCTTCGCTTACATCTGCCAACGAGGTGGGTGCGTCAATAACAATCGTAGCTTTCTACCACTCGACATCCCCACCTGGCTTAGCCGGCTGATGCCGAAGGAGAGTCCCGCATGATGCTCACCATCGAACGTGCTACCGGCGCTGAGGCGTATCGGGAGCAGATCGTGAACATGGTCGTGGATCGATTCCACTATTCGGAATCTGACTCACTGACCACACGCCAGAAATGGCCTAGGTTCTATGATCTCTGGCGTGGAGCATGGACAGGCCGTTACCACCCGCACAAGAACAATGTCCATATTCCGCTCATCTTCAGCGCGATCTGGGCTGATGCTGCTCGGAAGGCTGCCACTTCTCTGAACATGTGGCCCATCGTTACGTTCCTTGGCTACGGGCCTGACGATATGCCCATCGCTCGCAAACGTGAGGCTCTCTGCTCAGCACAGTTCAAGGATGACGACGCTTTCCAGAAGCAGGTTGACTTCATTGTCCAAGCTGACCTCTATGGCAAAGCCGTCATGCAGGTTGGTTGGAAGCGGTTGGAAGAGGAGCGCATTCTCGAATACATCGACCGCATTCCCCTCACTGGCAAGGTCATCAAGTCCATCAAGAAGGGCAGGATCGTTTCATTCGATGGTCCTGAGACCGTGCCCGTGGACCTCCTCGACTTTTTCCCTGAGCCCGGACGCAAGCGGATCAAGGATATGCGTTGGTGCATCCGGCGTTACTTCCTGGACCTCGATGAGGTCCGCTTCCTTGCTGCCGAAGACATCTTCGAGAACCCTGAGTTCCAGAGGATGCTCAATGAAGGAGGTGTAGGTGGTGATGCCGCGCTCGTTGAGGCGATGGTTACTCGTTTCTCTGTGCGTAATGGCATGGACGAGAATACGCTTCGATTCCTTGACAAGTACAATCGCCCTATTGAGATTCTCGAATACTGGGGCTACGTACCGTCGGAACTCTCGCCGGATGGGGTACTGAAGCGCGTTATCACTATCGCGAATCGACGCTACCTCTTCAGGAACCGTCCACTGCCTTTCTGGCACAATGCTCTCCCCTTCCTCGAATACTCACCGACTCCCGATCCCCATTACTTCTGGGCACCGGGCAAAGCTGAGATCGTAGAGAAGATTCAGATCACCGGCAACCGCTACCTCAACCAGACCCTCGATGCGGCCGATCTTGTCATCGACCCGATGTGGTTCTATGATCGAGGTGCGGGCCTCAATACGAAGAACCTTTACGCGAAACCCGGCCGGTTCATCCCTGTCGATGGTAATCCAAATGAGGCCGTCGCTCCGCTTCAGGCCAATCTTCAATCTCTCCTCCTTGGCGATCAAAAAGTCGCCCAGATGCGAGAGCTTGGCAACATGGGTACTGGTATCGTTGATGACGCTATCGCCGGCCTCGAAGGTGCAGATCGCCAGACGGCTCGCGAGTTCATTGGTCGCCGGGAGGCAGCCGGGACGCGCCTCCTCCTCGAATCCCGTCTCTATGAAGAGTGCTTCTTGGAGCGGCTCGCCAACATGTTCATCGCTCTCGACAAGCAGTTCCTTGAGCCACCGATTGAGGTGCTCATCCTCGCGGACAGTGCCATGTTCGATCCCGTCACTGGTGCACCGATCATGGGCTCACGCGAGACCCTCTCTCACTACGACCTCGTACCGAACTACGCCGCGAGGGCTGTCGGTGCGACCTCGGCTCTTTCAAAGGGCATGAAGCAGCAGAATCTGATCCAGCTTCTGACCGCGATGGCTTCACCTCTCGGCCAGATGGTCATGGGGCAGATCAATGTCCTCAACTTCTGGCGCGGTATCTTCCGTGAGTTCGAGGTTCCGAACCTCAACGAGATTTTCCAGCCAGGGGCAGCGGGTGGTGCAGGTACGAACTTGAATCAGTTCGTCCAGAATCTCCAGCAGAACGGAATGAAGGGTGGAATCAACAGCGTTCCCTCGTCGGGGCAGATCGTGCAGGGTATCAACCTTCCCGGTTCACCGGGTATCCCAGGGTCTATTGATCTGAGGAATACGCTACAGGCCGCAGCGTAGAAAGGACCTCGTGGATTTCAGAGATGTATTCGACGTATCGGACCTGACTGATGATGAACTCGGTCACATCGAGTGGGTTCTCAACAGCCCAAGTTACGAGACCGTTTTCAAGCGCTACCTGATGACGATGAGCAACACACTCAACCAGAGACTGAAAGACCCTTCGCGCGAGCGCAAGGACCAATACCCCTCGGACTTCCTCCGGGGAGGTATCTTGATGATCGATGGTCTTGTGACATTCTTCAGCAAGATCGTCGCTGAAACACAGATGGAGCGAATCGCGCGATCCAAGGGTGTTGGTCTCTCACAAGAAGAGCTTTACGAGAAGCTCCGACAAGAAGGAAAGTCACGACCGGCCGGCCAGACTGCGCAAGCAGAGGACGCCTACGATCCGACCCAGGACTTCTAGGAGAATCTCATGCCGTACAAGAGTGATGCACAGCGGAAGAAGTTCCATGTCCTCAAGAAACAGGGCAAGATTTCCGCTACCACGGTCCACGAGTTCGATGAAGCATCGAAGGGCATGGACCTCCCAGAACACGCCCCAAGCCGACCGGACAACCCGGTCCGAAGGTCTCGGAAGAGACGGAAGGAGCAGTAGATGGAACGTGACATGGTACATGAAACCGCTGCACAAGCTGCACTGATTCAGCACCTTATCAAGACCGTTGTCGAGCCTGAAGTCACTAGGCCGATGGAATCTATCGGGTGGGGTCATGGAACTCCTCCCGCGCCCATTTACACTGAGGACAACCCTCAGGGTGGTGGGAACACCACGCCTCTCCCGGCACCTGTGCCGGCTGCACCTGGGGGCGGACAACCCGCGCCCGCAGCCGCGCCTGTTGCTCCGGTTGCAGGTGAGCCCAAACCGGACGCCTCCTCGGACCCGCTCTCGTTCCTTGAGGAACTCAAGGACCCGAAGACGGGCCTGTACGCTGGTAAGTATCCCAGTCGTGCAGAACTTCTGAAGGGGATGGGCCATGTCGTCCAGATGGCAAAGGGTGCGTACACGAAAGCGGACCTCGCGGAGCAGGAAGCTGCGCGACTTCGTGACGAGAACGCACGCCTTCGCCTTACGCCCGCAGCCCCCGCTGCGGTTCCTCAGCCTGCTCCTGGGTCCGGCTCGCAACCGACCCCGGCCCGCAGTGCCAAGCTCGACGCGGTGTTGTCGAAGCTGAAGGAAGAGGGAGGCATCCTCGATGAGGAGAATGTGCAGGCTCTGGTTCAGGGAGTGAGCGAACTCGCTGAGACCCGTGCCGCGCAGATTGCGGATGAGAGACTCAACTCGCGTGAAACCGCCGCGAGGGCAGAGAACGCGAAGTGGATGGGTGTCGATGAGCACATGAGGAAGGTTGCTCCCGAATCCCTCGCTTACGCAGACGAAATCGGACTGCATGTGAAGTCCGACCCACTGGCCGCTGCTGCCGTAGGAGCACTGGTACGGTCGGGGAATCTGAATGAGGCTGCTGAACTCTCGTGGAGACTCTTCCACGCGGCTCATGGCAGCGCAACTCCTTCAGCCGTCACCGCTGCAACGACTCAGAAGTCTATTGAGTTGGAGGCAGGCGATCAGGTTCGTCGTGAAGCGTTGGACAGGGCTCGCAAAGATGCGGGCGTCTCGTCTTCCGCTGCGACTGGTGTGCACACGACTCCAGGTGCGGTCGGGCCGACTCAGGAAGAGATCGATCAAGCTGCGATGGAGATGCACTCCGGCGATGGAATTCGCTGGCGTGCCCTCACCATTGGTAGGTCACTCACTGACCCCATCTTCGGATAGGGTCTTCTGTAACCACTTCTCCTCTCGATAGAGAGGACACCCAAAAGGAGGGAAACCCATGCCGGGTACTCCCATTGGTAACGCGGGTGCGTACAAGTACGGAATGAATCCGGGCGTTGGTGTCAACAAGGAAGACCTCCTTGACCAGATCACCAACACCGATCCATTCGACGTGCCTTGGACGGCCCAGGCTCCGAAGGTTGGATGCCAGCATGTGTACCATCAGTGGCTCAAGGAAGGTCTCGACCTTTCGACCATTGATACTTCAGGCGCTGTGGAAGGAGCCGACTATGCGTACGAGTCGCTGACTCCCCCGGAGCGTGAGTTCAACGTCACCCAGATTCTCCGTCAGGACATCGGTGTCTCCGAGACGCAGCGCGCCATCAACAGCGCGGGCTTCAAGGATGCCTATGCTCACGAGATTCAGAAGGCCACCAAGCGGCTTGCTATCAAGCTGGAGAAGGTGGTCTTCGCTGCGCTGACCTCGGCCTCTGGTGCCTCGGGCGATGCGCGTGTCATGCGCGGATTCCAGCACTACATCACCACCAACACGGCGAGAGCCGGAGACAGCACCGCTGATTCAGGCGACGGGATGCTCACCGCCCTGAACTTCAACGACATGCTGGATCAGATTTACGGTTCGGGCGGAAATCCTGAGCAGGTCTACGTTTCCCGCAAGGTGAAGCGACAGATCAGTGCCTTCACGATCACGCAGCAGAACCGTAACATCGCGGCTGTTGACAAGCGACTTGTCTCGGCCATCGACTTCTACGATTCGGATTTCGGTCTGATCCAGGTTGTTCTGGATCGCTGGATTCCTGAGTCCACCAATGCTGCGGGCGTGACTGCTACGGCGGCTGCGACTGCGACGGGCGGTCAGATGTTCTTCCTCCAGAGGAACATGAACCGTCTCGCGTGGCTGCGTCCGATGAAGCACGATCTCGTCGGCAAGCGTGGTGACTCCGTGGCTGGCATCATCGTGGGTGAAGTGACCCTCGAAGTGCTCAGCGAGAAGGCGAACGGGCGGATCAAGAACGTCAACAACAGGTCTGCCGTAACGTAGTCTACTCAATAGTCGGGTGGGGCTTCGCGGCCCCACCCACTATTCTGAAGGAGAAATCATGGCTCATTTCGGTTCTGGCGACTGGAACAACCCCTCGGGGCTGGTCGCTCAGCTTTCCAAGACCAGTCTCTCGGTCATCAGTGCGGTCGGCACCCACAACGGTGCTGTGGAGGGCTCTAGCCTTCTGACCTACGTGACCAAGCGGGCCGGTCTGTACAGACTCTCGGGCTATCTCCGGGTGCGTACCGCCTCTGATGGCGGCACTCACACTGGTGCGATGCACGCGACGTACAACAACGGTTCTGCCATCGCTCAGGCAACCATCGGTGTCTCCGGCCTCACGCCGGGCACTCTGGACCTGAAGGGTGCTGCGGGAACCAACCTCCGGCAGGAGTCGGTGGTCTTCGCGGCTTCCGGTACGACCATCACGATGTTGCTCCAGGACATCGTTGGTGCGTCGGATGCGGCAGCGGGCGCAGTAGACCTCTTCTTCATCATCGAGGCGCTGTAATCAACCCAGGATGGGGACCCTTCACCGGGTCCCCATTCTTGTCTTAGGAGGTAACGTGGCTTACACTAGTGGAAAACAGCCCAATGACCTGCCGGTGCAGGTTGGTGGGATTGGTACTTCTGGTCTTCAGGAGGAGAACAAGGGTCCGAACAGTCCATTCTCTGTTGCTGATAACCTCTCACCGAATGACGGTGACAATCCGTCGATCTCTTCGAGCGTCATGGCCCCGAGTGGCAAAGACTCGCGGAACAAGAGCGGAGGGAACATTTCGAATCCCACGCCTGCGATGCCGGGTGCGTAGTCATGGCTCGGAGGAACATTCCGACCATCGCTTCGGACCGTCCGCAGTCTCAGGAGCAGCGGATGCTCGATGAAATGCAAGATGCTCTCTACTGTCTTCGTGAAGACATCTCAGAATACTCTGCGAAGCCCGGAGAGAAGCTCCTTCCCTCGGCGCTGTATGAAGAGGGTGGGGCTGAGGGAGCACTGGCGAAGACTCACGTTCGTAAGTTGTACGCAGCCTTCAAAGCTGCAAAGAAGAGGGGGTAACATGGCGAGGAAGAGTCCGAAGGAGAAGGCAGCGGAGCGTGAAAAGAAGCTCCCGCCCTTCATGCAAGAGAAGGCCAGCAAGAAGGCCCCAAAGAAGAAGTCGAACAAGCCCTACTAGCTGTGGCAGGGACGAGTTATAACTATGGAGTAAGCCCCGGCGAGGGAGCCAACCGGGAGGACCTCCGAGGAGGCAGAGTGACGCAGAAGAGGCGGTTGCCGAGTGGTGTTGCCAAGGTACGTGCTGGCAACTACGCGGCTGAGGTGGATACGGCCGGGATGGATCAGTCGATGAAGGAAACCCTGAATCAGACTTCTCCTTCACCGTTCGCTGGTCCGATGGAGAAGATGAAGAAGATGTTCCAGAAGAAGCCGAAGGTGAAGCCTGCGAAGCCTGATACGATGAGTCGTGCGATGGAGGACTCGCTGTCGAAGCGGTATCTGGGTCGGTAGAAAGGAGCCGCCAATGAGCGGTGAAATCAAGATCAACAAGATCAAGCGGGCGAATGCGGTGGGGATGCAACTGCTCACGGAAGTCCTCAAGCCTGAAGTATTGCATTCTCACGTTCCCCGCTTGGGTGATGTAGCCGAAGCTCGTGTCGAGCATCGGAACAGGATGAACACGATCCAAGCTCTAGGGAGCCATAGTCGGGCAACTGGCTTCGATCCAACAACGCACTATCAGTACGTTGCCCAGATCGACCAAGCAGTCTGGTCGGCTGTCTTGGATGTATTCGCGCGTTACGAGTCTGTGAACGCCGATGACCCGAATGCACCTGCGAGGCTGATCGATGACGGCCTGCTCTACGTGACTGACCTTCGTGGGAACGTAGTCCTCAATCGACCCTTCTTCTACGCTCTGCTCGCCGGCCCTCTCAAGGACTACGACATGAGGGGGAAGATCAAGCTCAACTAAGTTGCAACTAAATCTCCAAGTTGCAACTAGAAAGGCCAATACAATGTCCGACAACTTCTACATCTGGACCCTGAACGAAGATCGGCGTCCGAATGCCTGTCAGTACTACCGCATTACTACGCCCCTCTATCAACTCTCCGAGATGTACCCTGAAGTCAAGGTCTACGAGGCGACAAGTGAGCGCCCTCGCGAAGAGATTCAGGCGATGATCCAGGCGGATGTCGTCCAACTCTACTCGATCACTGGTGAAGACATTCTCCACAAGGTCCGTGTCCTGAAGGAGATGAAACCGAACGATCTCAATGAGCGCACGGTCTACCCACCCGCTGTCATCTACGACGTCGATGACAACACGGACTTCGTTCATCCCTTCAACCGTGCCTTCGTCCGTCTCGGTGTCCGTTCTTATCCTGATCTTCACCTCCTCACAAAGGAAGATGACGAGTTGAAGTGGGAGGATCACAAGGGACGGCAGATGATCGGGTGGAAAGATGGAGTCACAGAAGCAGACGGGCACATCTTCAGTATCGAGCGAAACCTCTACGACATGAAGATTCGTCACCGTCTCATCCGTGAATGTCACGGTGCGACTGTCGCCTCTCGCTCTCTCGCCTCTTACTTCCGTGAGGTAATCGGTCAGAAGAACGTCTATGTGTTTCCGAACACAGTCGTCCCATCCGACTACGAGCAAGTCGAGGTCGTCCGTAAGGACCCTGAGTGCGTCCGCATCCTTTGGCAGGGCTCCGAGTCTCACTATATTGACTGGTACCCTCTTCGGGAAGCGCTTGCTGAGATCACGAAGAAGTATCCTCAAGTGAAGTGGGTCATCTTCGGTCAGTGGTTCAACTGGGTTCATGAGATCATCCCCGATGACCGTATTGAGCACCACGGTTGGCGACGATACGAGAGCTACAAGCTGAAGCGCGGTCTTCTCAACGCTGACATCAACCTCTGCCCTCTTGCGGACAACCCGTTCAATCGAGCCAAGTCAGCGATCAAGTGGTACGAAGCCTCTGTCTGGAACAAGCCAGAAGCCACGCTCGCGGCCAACGTTGAGCCCTATCACGAGATCGAGGATGGTGTCACTGGTCTCCTCTATA
>Ga0105340_1000858_pt1 | contig 14112 bp, 8 predicted proteins | sample EasRivMeERMLT700_FD_89676 | JGI IMG/M metagenome (GOLD analysis project Ga0105340, IMG submission 89676) | Soil microbial communities from meander-bound floodplain in the East River, Colorado, USA - East River MetaG ERMLT700 | ecosystem: Environmental > Terrestrial > Soil > Floodplain | place...
AGCGGCGCGCCGGAACCTGGGGTTGGCTCGTCGCCGCTCCCCTCGATTGCCGGCTGGGAGAGCCGGTCGCGATAGCCGAAGTGATCGTGGGCGTGATCGAAGGGGGGTGTCGCGTTCAAGTCCAACGACGAGAGCAATTTGACACCTTCGCAACGCGCGACGAGTTTTTCGTGTTCCGACTGCGCTCGTGCCTTTTCCGCATCGTCGCGGGCGAACAGAATAACGATCGCGTGCAAGTCCGGGCTGGCCAATTCTCCGAGCCAGTGATCCGGGTGGTTCTCTCCGGTGTCGCCGAGCATCTGGGCACGGGCGACCATTCCCTGCTTAAACTCTTCGGGAAACGAGCCCAGCGAAGGCTCGTCCACGCCGACCGCACGCAGCCCGTTCCAGGTGAATGCCACGGTTACCCAGCGCTTCTCCTTCTCAACGGAGGCCCGCATCGCTGCTGCCGACTGTACCGTTTCCAAGATGGCTGCAAGCCACTTGCGTGCGCCCGGTGCTTGACCAAACGAGAGAAACTCGTATCGCCCGGTGAGCGCGGGCGCTCGGGTCAGCAGGATGTGTTGAATATCGTCGAACTCCAGCACGGCATCTCTCCGTCGCGTTATTGCATTTGGTCGAGCATGTTGGAAAACGCCGCCTTGAGCTGGAGGGCCTTCTTGATCTCCTCAGCGCTCACATACGGGTATTCGCCGTATTCCAGGAAACTCGGGCAATGGTGGTCGCGGACGAACTTGATGAACGCCGGAGCGTTGGACTTCCAGTCCTGGGGAAAGCCCTCAAGATTTTCAAACACCGTGTTGAGGCCCGAGCTGGCGAAAATCGCCACCGCATCTTCGGTGTACTTGTCGAAGTCGGTATCGAAGATGCCCTGATACATGAAGTAGGTATCGCCCTTGATGGGGAAGAGCACCCAGCGGAGATAGTGCAACTTGAGGACGGCGAGCACGTCCGGCTGCCCAGCCACCGCCTTTTCGATGTTGCGTGCATACTCGTAGAAGATTTCCTCGCGGCCGGGCATGATCTTCGCCAGGATCGAGAAGCCGTAGCAGGCCGGCGTCTTGGGAAAGATTGGTCCATACCGGCCCTGCTCACCACTGCCCGTAGTGAAGCCCCCTTTCGGAATCGCCATCGCCGCTGGTTTGCTCCAGTCTTGTTTGGAGGCGTCTGACATATTGGTGAGCCCTTCGTGATGAGAAGTTGGTTGACTTACTTTCCCGATGCTTCTTCGTTTGGCGTCGAGTGAACGGGTTGCTTTCCGACGCCAGCCAATCTCGCGATCCGCGTGACAAGACCGCGCGTGACGAGATAGGGGACGACGGCCAGGACCGTCGCTGTTATCAGTAATTCCAGGGTGTAGATTCCTGCATGGACGATGACCTGGTAAATCGAATCCAAAATCAACGCCACGATGAAGACCGTCCCCACACCCTTCCAGATCTGCCATAAACGTTCCTGCCGACGGTCAGATTTCGAGAGCACGGCCCACAGAAACGGCGGCTCGCCCTGGCGAGCGTCCTTCCAGCCGGCGCGAATGGCGAATAGGATCGCCACGGCCGGTTGAATCAAGCAACGAAAACTCATCGGCCCATCCCAGCGGCCTACCAGGTTTTCCCAGCCCCGCGTGAGGGCTTCGTCCAGCATGAACGACATTCCGTCTGCAACAGACTGAAGAGAAAAGCCCGTGGGGGGCGGCGAAGAGGCACAGCAAGATCAGCTTGCTCGTCACTTCAAGTGCCGTAGATCCCGGCGAGCAGAAGAGTGCGAAAAGCTGTACGGTATTGTACCGTTGGGATAGCGATTGCCAGCCCCCCGAGCGATTGGGCCCGATTGTTAACGCTTCCCCCATTCGCCCAACGAAATCCCGGTTCAGTCGCGAGACGAGGAGCGCGGCGTATCGAACTTTCTGGCCAAGACTTGCATCAGTTCGCTAGAATGCCTGGCGCTCACTGGCTTGAACAATCAATTCCGGCGTACGAACGCAGCGCCACGTTTCGGTTGCGCTGCGTCAACAAGCGCCAGGCGAATCCATGATCAACATCTTTGAGTCCATTACCAAACGCCTGGTTGAAGCCTGGAAGTCAGACGAACCAGCGGGGCGCGGCCACAATTATCGCTGCCAGTGCGGACGGGCCATCTTCTTCCGCAATAGCCTTTGCCTGGGCTGCAAATCCGTGCTGGGCTATGAGCCGGAGCTGGCGCGGGTCTGCGCAATCGTGCCCGGGCCGCAGCCGGAGACGTGGAGCTTGCACGGGCAGGAGGAAAGCGCGCCGCTCTGGCGGCGGTGCGAGAACTTTGATTCCCCGGCGGGCTGCAACTGGCTGGCGCCCGCCGAGGAAGAGGAAACCCTCTGCCGCTCCTGCCGCCTGAATCAGACGATTCCCAGCCTGGACGATCCCGACAATCGTCGCTGGTGGCGGCAGATCGAGAATGCCAAGCGGCGGCTGGTGGCGCAATTACTGAGCATCGGCCTGCCGGTAACGTCCAAAGTCAGCGAGGACCCCGAGCACGGCGTCATGTTCGATTTCCTGCGCTCGCCGGAAAAGGGACCGCGCGTCTTGACTGGCCATGCCAACGGCCTCATCACGCTGAACGTGGAAGAGGCCGACGACTCGAAGCGCGAGAAGATTCGGCACGACATGCGCGAGCCCTACCGGACGCTGCTGGGACACTTCCGCCACGAGATCGGCCACTACTACTGGGACCGTCTCGTCGCCGGCACCCCCTGGCACGAGAAATTCCGGGAGCTGTTCGGCGACGAGCGGCAGGATTACGCCGCGGCGCTCAAGCGGAACTACGAACAGGGCCCGCCGCCGAACTGGGCGGATCAGCACATCTCGTCGTACGCCTCCGTGCATCCGTGGGAGGACTGGGCCGAATGTTGGGCCCATTACCTGCACGTCGTGGATAGTCTCGACACCGCACTGGGATTCGGTTTGCGCGGCGAGGATGTGGAAGCCGCGGTGGAGCCATTCTCCGTGCAGGACCTCTACGATCCAGATGCCCCGGACGCGCAGCGCGTCGTGTTGCTGGTGAATTCCTGGGTCCAACTGACTACGGTGCTCAACGAACTGGCCCGCAGCATGGGCCAGCACGACTTCTATCCCTTCGTCCTCTCGCGCCGCGTGCTGCGCAAGCTGCATTTCATCCAGATGATCGTGAAAGAAGCCCGCGGCGGAACTTCGATTGTGTGAGCGAAGCAGTCCAACTCACGCTTGCGTTGGACGGGCTGTCGATCGACAATTGGACCAATAAGGAGCAATGGATGAGTGGAACGTCGGCGTCGGCTCGAATTCTGGCGGGTTTGATCTCGCGGCGGGAGCTCTTTTCGCGCGCGGCGGCGGGATTTGCTGGGGTGGCGCTCAGTTCTCTCTTCGCGAGCGAGCAGGCGAAAGGGGAGGGTAGGGGAGGGGGAGCGAGCCTTGATGGCGAGCGCACAACTCGCACGCACTTCGCGCCGCGGGCGAAGGCGGTGATTCAGTTGTTTCAGCATGGCGGGCCGAGTCATATGGACTTGCTCGATCCGAAGCCAGAGCTGAATGTGCAGAACGGCAAGCCGATGCCGGCTTATTTCACGGATTTGGTAAAATTGACGGCGCACGGAAACTTGCTGGGCACTCCGTACAAGTTCGAGAAGATGGGGCAGTGCGGCGTGGAGTGGTCGGAGATCCTGCCGCACACGCGCGAGCTGGCCGACGACATCGCCGTCGTGCGGTCGATGCACTGCGAGCACAACAACCACGAACAGGCCCTGTGGCAGATCCACACGGGCCGCATCGTCAGCGGCCGGCCGACGCTCGGCGCGTGGGTCAACTACGCGCTCGGCTCGGAGAATGAGAACCTACCGGCGTATGTCGTGCTGCGGAACGATTCGGCCCTGCCGACCGATGGGGCGCGGAACTGGTCGGCCGGCTTTTTGCCGCCGAAGTATCAGGGGGTGCATTTCCGGCATACGGGCACGCCGGTGCTCTACTTGCAGCCGACAACGGCCGTTTCGGAATCGACGCAGCAGCTGCGCCGCGGCTTATTGCAATCGCTGAACGAATTGCACCGCGAGCAGCATGCCAGCTTTGCGCCGGACCTGGAGGCGCGGATTGCCAGCTACGAATTGGCCGGCCGGATGCAGCTCTCCGCCGGGCAGGCGCTGAACCTGGCCGAGGAATCGGCCGAAACGCAGGCGCTCTACGGCATCGGCCAGCCGAAAACCGACAGCTACGGCAAGCGGTGCCTGATCGCGCGGCGGCTGATCGAGCGGGGAGTGCGGTTCGTGCAGATTTTTGTCGAAGGGCAGATTTGGGACACGCACAATGCCAACGCCACCGGCACCAAGAATTGCTGCGAGCAAACCGACCAGCCGACGGCGGCGCTCTTGCGCGATTTGAAGCGCCGCGGGTTACTCGACAGCACGCTGGTTATTTGGGGCGGCGAGTTCGGCCGCACGCCTGTGAGCCAATCGGGCGAGGGGCGCGACCACCACAAGCAGGGCTTCAGCCTGTGGCTGGCCGGCGGCGGGATCAAAGGCGGGCAAGCGTATGGCGCGACCGATGAGCTGGGCTACCACGCCGTCGAGAATCGCATGATGGTCGCCGACCTGCACGCCACCATGCTGCATCTCCTGGGCCTCGACCACAAGCGGCTCGATTACAACGTCCACGGCCGACCGGAGCGACTGACCGATGTGTACGACGCGCGGGTCGTGAACGAGCTGCTGGCGTAGGGTGGGCTATGTCCACCGCCGCTGTAGGGAACGCCCTCCGCGGCGTTCCGTTGCGGGTGATGCCCGGATTCGGAATGACACAAAGGCCGTTCCCGACAGCACTGGCGGGCACAGCCCACCCCACTGGATCTGAGCGCGATGAGCTTCATCCACTCCACGATAGTCGGCCACTTTGATCCAACCACGTTGAATGCCTGGAATCGGGAAACCACTCGTCCACTCGATATCCAGGCGGCCAGGTTGCTGCTGTCCGAATTCCCGGCTCACGTCGCTTCGTGCATCGAGTTCCGCGACGACTATGCGGAATGCTGGTGGGCAGGCGGTTCCGTGCGCGTCAGCGAGGCAGTCCACGATTACGCGTACCGTCTGGCGGAATCGCAGAATTGCGCCGCCGCGGAAACGCCGCTTTGCCTGATTACCTATCCGGAAGAGGCCATCCGGCAGCAGGCGGATGCTTGGAATCACTGGCGCGAGGAACATCCGCCACCAGAACCGCGCCAGCCGTCACCGCCGTTCCTCAATCCACCTAAACCTGGGCCGTGTCCTTATTGCGGCGAACCACTGCGGACCTCGATCGCCCGCCAGTGCCGATTCTGCAAAATGGACTGGCATGACCCACAAGCCGTCTATCGCCGCGGCGAAATCGCGGATACCAATCACAGGCACGACAGGGCGTAAGGGCCGCGGTCGAGGTGCGACTCGCTTATGCACCCTACGGGAGCGCTGGTGGGCACAGCCCACCCTACCGGATTGTCGGCAGGGCGTTCTTGCGGACGCTCGGCTTGGCGGCGGTGCTGGCGGCGGCAGCGGATGTGGCGGCGCGGCGCTGCAAGTCCCAGCCGCTGGTGGTGATCACGAACTCGTAGTCGCCGGGGCCGAGGTCGTAGCGGGCGGTGCCGAAATCGTTGCCGCGGTCGAATTCGACGACGCGCGAGCTGCGTCCGGTGAAGCTCCGCACTTCGCCGTCGCGGAGGGCGACGTCCTGCGCGTCCATCAAAAAGGTCACCGCCACATTCTTGCCGGAGGCGTTCTGCACGGTGAGCAGCGTATCGGCCAAAGGCGGCTCGACGCGGGCGACAGCCGGAGCCCGCTCGACATAGGTCACGCGCTCGCGGACGACCGGCGCGGGCTCCACATAGACATAGCGCGGGTAGTAGTATGGGCGGTGCCAGCAATCGTGATAGTCAAAGTCCCAGCCGTGGTGGTGGTGGTGATGGCCATGTCCGTGTCCGCTGCTGATGCCGAAGGAAAAACTCTGGGCGGAGGCGGCCTGGGCGGCGAGACCAACACAGAGCGCGGCCACGACGAAGAGCAACGATCGCATCATGGGACATCCTTGCCACTGCGAAACTGAATGGGCGGGCTTTCCTTTTATCGGCACGGAGCGTTTTGGGACAATAGCGGGCAGCCGGCAAGCATCTGAAGTAGCATGGAGATGCATTGTGAGGCTGACGGGGCGATTGGGGCAAAATGATGCAATGTCTTGCAACTCTTGCACTTATTGCGCTTGCGGCGATGCCAGCCGTGGCAGCGGATGAGCCGATAGCACCAGTTAGCCAGCGGTTCGCCGCCGCTGAGCAAATCGAGGAAACGCCCGATTTCCAGCGGCACGTCGTCCCGCTGCTGGGCACGCTCGGCTGCAACGGCCGGGCCTGCCACGGATCGTTCCAGGGGCAAGGCGGGTTCCGGCTGTCCCTGTTCGGCTATGACTTCGAAGCCGACCACGCTGCGCTCGCCGGCGGCGATGAGCCGCGGGTTGATATCAAGGCAGCCGCCGATAGCCTCGCGCTCCTCAAGCCGACAAACCAAATCGACCACGATGGCGGCAAGCGGCTGGAGGTCGATAGCTGGCAATACCGGCTGCTGAAGAGCTGGATCGCAGGCGGGGCGAAGCCGGTCGCCGAGGACGCACCGCAATTCGTAGCACTCGAAATCGAGCCGGCGGAAGTGCTGTTTGCCAAGTCGGGCGAAGCGGTGCAACTGAAAGTGCTCGCCCGCTGGTCGGATGGCAATGTGGAAGATGTCACGCCGCTATGCCGGTTTCAGACGCGGGATGAATCGATCGCCAAGGTTGGCGCCAGCGGCAACGTGACGAGCGCCGGCCCGGGCGATACGCACGTGGTCGTGTTCTACGACAACGGCGTTGTGCCGGTGCCGGTGATCCGGCCCTACACGGACGCAGTCAGCCCGCGTGTTGTGGACAGTATCTTGCCAACGATGGTTGACTCACTCATTCTGGAAAAGCTGCGGAAGCTGCGGATTGTCCCCACCAGATTGTGCACGGACGAAGAGTTCCTCCGCCGCGTCAGCCTCGACCTGACGGGCACACTGCCGCTGCCGGAAGAGGTGCGGATATTCGTTGCAGACGAATCCCCTAAGAAGCGATCCACGAAAATCGACGAGCTCTTGTCGCGGCCGACGTATGCTGCCTGGTGGGCGACCCGGTTCGGCGACTGGACGGGCAATGGCGAGCAGACCGGCCCGGTCGGCGGCGAGCAGGGGCTGCGCCGCAAGTTCAGCGAGCTGTGGTACCAGTGGCTCTACCAGCGGCTGGATGAGAACGTGCCTTACGACCAGATCGCCGCCGGCATCGTCCTGGCCACTAGCCGCCGGAGCGGGCAGTCGTTTGACGAGTATTGCAGCGAGATGAGCGGCTACTTCCGCGAAGGCGGGGCCGACGATTTCGCCGATCGCGAAACGATGCCTTATTTCTGGAGCCGCCGGGCGCTTGGTCCCAATGAAGAGAAGGCGCGGGCGTTCGCCTATTCGTTCCTCGGCGTGCGGCTGGAGTGCGCCCAGTGCCACAAGCACCCGTTCGACCAGTGGACCAAGCAGGATTTCGACCAGTTTGCAGCGTTCTTCAATGGCGTGCGCTATGGCGCGGGCGGCCGCAGTGAGTACCAGGCGATGAAAGAAGGCACGGAGCTGAAGGGACTCGACGAAGACTCCGGCGACTACAAGCGCAAATTCGTGAAGATGCTGGAAGAAGGGCAGGTCATGCCCTTTAAGGAAGTCACAGTCCCGCCGGCCTCGGCGCGGTCCAAGCGGCGGCCGCCGAAGAATGCGAATGCGAACCCGAAGATCGGCCGCGTGATCACGCCGCGGCTCTTGGGCGGCGAGGAGGTGCTGACCGAGCAATATGAGGACCCCCGCCAACCGCTCATGGATTGGCTGCGACAGGAGGACAATTCGTATTTCGCGCGGGCGCTGGTCAACCGCGTGTGGGCGAACCACTTCGGCGTCGGCATCGTCGATCCGCCGGACGACATGAACCTGGCCAATCCGCCCAGCAACGCGGCCCTGCTAGATTATTTAGCGAGGGCCTTTGTCGCTCACAACTTCGACCTGAAATGGCTGCACCGCGAGATGCTGAATAGCCGCGCGTATCAGCGATCCTGGCAGCCGAACGAAACGAACCGCCTCGATGAGCGCAACTTCAGCCGGGCGATTCTCCGGCGCATGCCGGCCGAGGCGATCTACGACGCACTCGTGCAGGCGACCGCCGGCGTGGACGAGCAAGCGGCGCTCGTCAACGACGCCGCGCGGATCCGCACCCGGGCGATCGGCGTTGCCAGCGGCTATAGCGGCACGCGGGACGAAGGGCTTTACGCCGTCTATCTGTTCGGCAAGCCGGCCCGCGAGGTCTCCTGCGACTGTGAGCGTTCGAGCAGCCCCAGCCTCCAACAGACGCTCTTCCTGCGGAACGACGGCGAGTTGCTCAACCTGATCGACCGCAAAGAGGGCTGGGTCGCCAGCCTCAAGTCGGCCGCCAATAAATCTGGCGAGCTGCCAACCGCTGACGCCCTGATCGATGAAGCTTACCTCCGCATTCTCGGCCGGCTGCCTGGAGACAACGAGCGGCGGATTGCGGCCAGGGATCTTGAATCGGACGACGAGTTGCTCGCCGGCTTACAGGGCCTGGTTTGGGCGCTGTTAAATACGAAGGAATTCGTAGTCAACCACTAACCTGGCAATGTTTCACGCAGAGGCGCGGGGATCGCAGAGATGTGAATCGGCCAGACTCTTCCTCTGCGTGCTCTGCGCCCCTGCGTGAGCTTGCGGCATCTAGCGAGTCTCCACCGTCACCGCCATCACGACTGGGGCTGTGCCGTCGTCCCCTTTGACCAGCTCGATCTTGGCGAGCGGGTCGGGGCGCTGCGGGATGATCGACAGGTAGCGAAGCTGGGCGCTGCGGAGCTGGAACGCGAACTTGCTGCCGGGGACATCGACGCGACGGATGTAATCGGCGAAGTGCTCGCCGTTGAGGAGCTTGTGGTCCTCGGTCTGGCCGTCCTCGTAGTGCAGCCGGACGATCATCGAGACGGATTTCTCCTGGCTATAGGGATACGCCCAGCCGGCGACGCCCGAGAGCAGGTGGATCGCCTTGGCCGGACCGCTGTAAGGCAGCGCGACCGACTTCGGCATCGTGGGCGGCAGCGTGCCTTGCGGCCCAAATAACAGGATCGCATTGGCCCGCCTGCCGTCTTCCGGATCGACGAGTTGGAACGGCACGCCTTCAAACGTCTTCGGCGACCAATCGCTGAAAATCAGCCGCTCGCCCTGGGCGTTCTCGTCATAAAACATGCCGCGGGTGCTATTGATCGTGGCGTATTTCTCCAGCGGCATTGGGACGAACTGGCCGCGCTGCGTGAGGAATTCCAGGAGGTTCGTGATCTCCTCCGGCTTGACCTGCTTCTCAAAACCTTCGGGCATCAGCGACTTGGTCGAGGCCTTGAGGTTGTCGATGTCCTCGCGCAGGACGACGTGCTTCTTGGCTTCGCTGTCGATCAGCTCGATCGCCGTCTTCGACTCGGAGGCCAACAGGCCGTTGATGACTTCGCCGTCGAGCGTCAACACGGAATAGACGCGGAAGTTGCCTTCCACATTACGGCTGGGATCGACCAGGTGCACGAGCAGCTCGTGCTTGGGATGCACGGCCGCGCCGGTCAGGTCCGGGCCGATCTTGGCCCCTTCTCCCGCATGCATGTGGCACTTCGCGCACTGGTTCTTGAACACGACCTTGCCGGCATCCGGATCGCCTTTCACCTTCGTCAGCGGCAGCAATTCATCAAACACCTTCTGCCGGTCGGGATTCGGCAACCCGCCCCCCGCGGCCAGCAGTTTTTTGGCCCGGTCGGCGATCCGCCGGCTCGGATGCGCGGCCAGCGCCGTTTTTTGCTCGAGCGACAAGTCGGCGATTTGTGCTTCGCCTTTCTCCAGCGCTTGGAGCAGCGCCAGCGTCCACTCGCTGCGGCCGAGGAGCGCTCGCAGCGCGATCGGGCGGACCGTGGGCGTCAGCGAGCCCAGCCGGGCGGCGATGGCCGCACCGACGTCGGGCGATTCGCTCTTGGCCAGCGCCTCGACCAGGCCGCGGGCCATTTCGGGCGACGTGCGCGGCGTGATCAGATCGAGCAGCTTCGCCGGCGCCGAATCAGCCGCGAGGAGTGCCACATACTGATTTGCTGCCGTCAGGCGGGCCGGTTCGGCTAGCTCTTCGTTGCTCGCGTCTGCTAGGAATGCCGACGAGATCTTTTCGATGTGCTTGCCCAGGCCCTGGCTGTTCCACCGCGTGGCCAGCGAGACAAGCTGCGATTTGCCAGCCGGCGGCAGCTTCTCAAACAGCTCGCCCAGGGCCGTTTCCAGCTCGAGGGTCAGTTCCGGCCGCTTATCGCGCGGCCACCCGCGAGCCAGGCCCATCAGAATGGCAACCGCCACCTCGGGCTGCGCCTTCTTGAGCTCGCTGAGGAGCGCCGCCGGCTGCTCCAGCCCGCCGCGGGCCACGTGATTGGCGACGATCGTAATGCGCTCCGTGGCTGCGGTCCCGGTCAGGCCTTTCTGCTCCGGCTTGGCGGCCGCTGCGAGGAAATGAGTGCCTTGCGCCGCTGCCGCAGCGGTCAAGCCATCGAGTAGCCAGCGGTCCGATTGCACACCCGCTTGCTCCAGCAGCCTGGCCAGCGCGGCGCTGGCTTGCTGATCGGGTGGCGATTCGGCTAACGCCAGAAGCGCGGCCAGGCGAACTTGCGGCTCGCGGTCGTTCAGCAGATTCGCGGAGAGAATTTGTTCCGTCACATACTCGTCGCGCGGCAGGACTTGCAGCGCGTTGCGGCGAATGGATGCATTGGGATTCTTGAGCTGCTTGAGCAACCCTTCGGCGATAATGCCGCCGACGACTCCGCCTTGATGCCAGTGTGACGGCGCCATCGCCCACATGGCGTGTGGCGCGGCAACTTCATTTTTGCCAGGGACAGTGGCCAGATTCGCCAATTGCTGCATGGGCAGCTCATCGGCTCGCTCGATGAGCAATCGCTGGGCGTGTTGCCGCCAAAACATGTTATCGTGCTGAAGGGTGAGGGCGAGCTGTTCCGGCGTGGCCTTAGTAAGTGGGGCGGGCGTCTCGCCGGCCCGTGCGGGTTCTTTGTCGGGCCGGCGAGACGCCTGCCCCACGGGAACCAGCCGATAGATGCGGCCGTGCTTCTTGTCGCGGAGCTCGGTCTCGTAGGCGGCGCCTTTGCCAGTCTGGAAGCCTTGCGGCGTGGGGTTGTGCTGGACGATGTAGTTGTACCAATCGAGAATCCAAACGTTGCCGTCGGGGCCAACCTCGGCCATGATCGGCGCGGACCACTCGTCGTCGCTGGCGACCAGGTTGAACGCGTTCTTTGACTTAAAGCCCGCGCCATCCGGACGAATGACGAACGTCGCCACCAGGTGCCCCGTCGGCTCGCAGACGAAGGCGGTGCGGTTCCAGTATTCCTGCGGGTAATTGCGGGCCGTGTAGAGGGCATGGCCCGCCGCAGCGGTGAAGCCGCCGTGGAAATCGACCTGGCGGACTTTCTCGGTGATTGGCTCGTAGCGGTTGCTCTCGGCGATTCCGGTCAGCACCGACGACGACCAGCCGCGGACCGCTTCGTAGTAGCGGTTGGGAATCGGCATGTATTCGCTCGGGTTGCCGTTGGCCGTCGAGCCGAAAATGATCCCCTCTTCGCTGATGCCGAGGCCCCACGTGTTGTTGTTCGTCGAGCGGAGGAATTCCAACTCCGTCACCGCGACCTTGTCTCCCTCGCCTTCGACCTTGAAGCGGAAAAAGCCCTGGCGGAATGACTGGACTTGCTTGCCATCGGTCAAGACGGGCCGCGAGTCGTTGTAGCCCTGCATCGCGTAATACCAGTTATCCAGGCCATAGCGAAAATTGCTCACTTCGCCGTGCGTGTCGCGCATCCCCCAGCCGGTGACGAGCGTCTTGCGCAGGTCCGCTTTGTCGTCGCCGTCGGTGTCCTTGAAATAGAGCGTTTCGCCGCCGGCCTGCACCAGCGCCCCGCCGCGGTAGAAGGCAATGGCGGTCGGAATGCTCAGCTTCTCGGCGAACACGGCGAACTTGTCCGCCCGGCCGTCGCCGTCGGTGTCTTCGCAGATGCGGATGCGGTCGCGCCCCTTTCCCGCCGGCTGCAATTCGTTCGGATAGTCGTACGTCTCGCAGACCCACAGCCGGCCGCGCTCGTCCCAGGTCATGAAGATCGGCTTGCCTTCGAGCTGCGGCTCGCTGACGAAGAGCTTCATTTCCATGCCAACGGGCGTGACGAAATGCTTGAGCGATTCCTCAGGCGAGAGCGGGAGCTGCATCTTGTTCCACTCGCCATCCGCGCCACGCCGGCCGCCTGGCGGATAGAACGCGATCTTGGCCTCTTGATACTCGAACGGCTTGACGTCCGTGCGCTTCGGCGTCATTTCGGGCTTAAATTCGGCCAACTGATCGCGAAACGCCGGCACGACAGCCGGATCGTCGCCGACCGCCCAGCGGATGCCGCGCTCGACCAGGTTGTGGAAGCCCGGATTGCCCCACGTCCGCTGGTCGTGGCCCCAGGCGGTGTAGAACACGCGCCCCTTGCCATGCGTGCGGACCCAGGTCCAGGGCTCTTTCCTCAGGGGGCTCACGCCCCCCGCTCGCCCTTCCTCACGCCACTCCAGGACCGTCCGGTCCTTCTCGTTGTGCTTGGTATGCACGTACGTCTCGTCCCAACTCTCGAACCCACCGAAGCCGCGGAGGATCGGATGCTCCCCGTCCGCAACGATCGTGCGGAACGTTCCCGTGCCATGCCGCTGGAACTGCGCTCCGACCAGCTCGATGTACTTTTCCGAATTCAGGAAGCAAAACGAAGCGCAGTGCAGCGGAATCAGCCCCTTGCCACTGGCGACGTATTCCAGCAGCGCCGCCTCCTGCTCCGGAGAAATCTTCTCCTGGTTCGCATAAATCACCAATCCCGCGTACTTGCCCAGCGTCTCCGCATTCAGATCGCTGAGCTTGTCCGTATAAGTAAGCTCGATCCCCCGCTCCTTCAGCACCGGCTGCAATTCCTTGAACCGCGCCGCCGGCTGGTGGTGGCCGTTATCGCCCAGGAAGAGGAGCTTCAAAGGCTCGACAGCGGATGCTGGTGCGATGGCGGCCAGACCCAGGAACAGGGCGGCCAAGAGCGTGTGAATGCGTGCCATGGAGCGGTACCTTTCCGAGGCGAATCGCTGCAGAATTGCGTGCCGAGCGTCGTCCGTTTCCAGCACTGACATTGTTGTTCCAATCGGCCCGGCGTGCTAGTTGGCAGACGCGGGCTTCGATTTCTCACCAGCCGCCGCCTCGCGAAACAGCAGTTGCGCGAAGTGGTACAGGTCGCCTTTCCACACCTTGAAATCGTGCTGGCCGCCGGGAATGACGCGGTAGACGTGCGGCACGTGCTTTTCGTCGAGCATGTTGTGAACACCCTGGCTGATTCGCAGTAGCCCGTCCTCGTCACCGCAGGCGACGTAGAGCAGCCGCAGTTTCTTGGCCGCTTCCGCGGGGTCCTGGATGAGATCAGCGGGACGCCTGGTATTCGGGGCGGAGGAGAATCCACCGACCCAGGCGAATGCATCGAGGTTTCCCAAGCCGAAGTTAAGCGACTGCCCGCCTCCCATCGACAGGCCGGCCAGGGCGCGGGACTCGCGGTCGGCTTTTACCGAGTAGTTATTCTCGATGAATGGGATCAGATCGGTGAGCAGGTCCTTCTCGAACGCGGCGAATGCCGGCGACTGCTTTGGGATTGGGTCCCGCCGCGTGAGATCCTTCGAAGCCCGGCCGTTGGGCATCACGACGATCATCGGCACCGCTTTCTTGTCGGCATACAAGTTATCGAGGATCACATCGGGCGAGCCGCCGCGCGCCCACTCGTTCTCATCGCCGCCGATGCCGTGCAGCAGGTACAGCACCGGATACTCTTGGTCCGCGGAGTATCCCGGCGGCGTATAGACGCGCGCCTTGCGTTTGATCCCAACCGTCGTCGAATCGTACTCGACCGTCTCCAGCTTGCCGCGCTCGACATTGTCGCGGCGCTTGTCGTAACCCTCGGGCGGCGCGGGGAACCTTACCGCTG
>Ga0105340_1000860_pt1 | contig 14099 bp, 11 predicted proteins | sample EasRivMeERMLT700_FD_89676 | JGI IMG/M metagenome (GOLD analysis project Ga0105340, IMG submission 89676) | Soil microbial communities from meander-bound floodplain in the East River, Colorado, USA - East River MetaG ERMLT700 | ecosystem: Environmental > Terrestrial > Soil > Floodplain | place...
GCGCGCTCGACCTCGCGAAGCAATGCGCCCGTCCGCCCCTGTCCGCAATCGTCTACACCGACATCAGCCGCGACGGCATGATGCAAGGCGCCAACGTCAAGGCGATGGCCGACATGAGGGCCGCCGTGCCCGTCCCCGTCATCGCGTCCGGCGGCGTCACGACGCTTGACGATGTCAAACGTCTGCAAGAAAGCGGCCTGGCGGGCTGCATCATCGGCCGCGCCCTATACGAGGGACAATTAAATTTGCGCGAAGTTGTTGCACAGGTTTCCGGAAAATAGAATGACATGCGCTAACTGGTCCGGCATAATATCGAACTTCTTGACGTAGTGCGAGCGTCTCGCTTGCACGGTTTGGTGCAAGCGAGACGCTTGCACTACGAGAACACGAACTCTCCGGAGCATTTATGGCACATCGTACCGAAGACATCCACACCGTCGCCCTCGTCGGCCATGAAGTCGCGGGCAAAACTTCGCTGGCCGACGCGCTGCTCTTCAAGGCCAAGGCGTCCGATCGCCGCGGCTCGCCCGACGACGGCTCGAGCGTTTCCGATTTTGACGAAGAGGAAAAAAAACACAAGTACTCGATCGATTCGAGCGTCCTGCACCTGGAGCATCAAGGTAAACGCGTCTATCTCATCGACACGCCCGGCAAGCCCGAATTCGTCGGCCAGGCGCTGGGCGGATTGAACGCGGTGGACACGGCCGTCATCGTCATCTCCGCGACGGCCGGCGTGCAGGTCAACACGCGCCGCATGTTCAACGAAGCCGGCAAACGCGGCCTGGCGCGTATGATCGTCGTCAACAAGCTCGACTCGGAGAATGTTCATTTCGAAGAGCTGATCAACAACATCAAGGGCACCTTCGGCAAGGCGTGCGTTCTCTTCAATGTGCCGGTCAACGTGGGCCCGAATTTGTCCGGCATCGTCAGCGTGCTCAATCCCCCCGCGTCGGCGCCGGCGGGCTGCGCGGTCGATCCCACGGCGCAGCGGTCGCAGCTCATCGATTCGATCGTCGAGATCAATGAATCGCTGATGGAAAAATACCTTGAACAAGGTGACCTCGCCGCGGACGAGCTGGCCAGTGCCTTGCCCAGCGCCCTCGCCGCGGGGAGCGTCATCCCGATTCTTTGCACCGCCGCCCGCAAGGACAAGGACATCGGCGTGCCCGAATTGCTGGACGCCGTCATGCAGTTCGCGCCATCGCCAAAGTCGGCCGTCAAACGTAAAGGGACCAAGGGCACCGGCGACAAGGCAACGCAAGTCGAAATCGAGCCGAACGATTCGGGCGAGTTCGTCGGCTTCGTATTCAAGACGATCTCCGACAAGTTCGTCGGCACCTTGAGTTACTTCCGTGTCTTATCGGGCAAGATCACACCGGAGCAACCGCTCATCAGCTTGCGCACCGGCCGCGGCGGACGTTCCAGCGGCCTGTTGCTCGTGCAAGGCAAGACGACCAAGCCAATGACCGAGGCGATCGCCGGCGACATCGTCGCGGTTGCCAAGGTCGAGGATTTGCACATCGGCGACACCGTCGCGCTCAACACCAACGCGCCGAAGGTTGGCATGCCCCCCTACCCCATGCCGATGTTCGGCCTCGCCGTGGAACCCAAGGCGCGCGGCGACGAACAAAAAATCTCCGGCAGCTTGCACAAGATCGCCGACGAGGACCCAACCTTCAAGATGACGCGCGACGCGCAGACCAAGGAACTCGTTATCACCGGCATGAGCCAACTGCATCTGGACATCGTGCAGAAGCGGCTCAAAGCGCGTTACGATCTCGAAATCACCACGCATGAGCCGAAGATTCCGTATCGCGAAACGCTGACCTCGCACGCCGACGCCGAGTATCAGCACAAGAAACAATCGGGCGGCCGCGGCCAGTACGCCAAGGTGCATCTGCGCGTTTATCCGCTCAAGGACCTCCACATCACGTCGGAAGCGGAATTACTCGAGAAGTTCGCCAACAAGACTCGTTTCGAGAAGATGCGTTCCGCGCACTATGATCCGACGTACAACTTTGCGTTCATCGATCACATCGTCGGCGGGTCGATCCCGAACAACTTCATTCCCGCCGTCGAAAAGGGCTGCAAGGAAGTGCTCGAGCAAGGCGCGCTCGCGGGCTATCGGATGCAAGATGTCGCGGTCGAAGTCCATTTCGGCAAGTATCACGACGTCGATAGCTCGGAAGCCGCATTCAAGACGGCGGCGCGGATGTGCTTCAAGAAGGCGTTCCGCGAAGCTCGACCTGTGCTACTGGAGCCGATCGTGCATCTGGAGGTGACGGCGCCGTCGAAATACACCGGCGCGCTTCTGGGCGATTTGACGACCAAGCGTGCCCGCGTCGAGAATCAGGACAGTTTGCCCGGCGACGTCGCGGTGCTCAAGGCAATCGCGCCGCTGGGGGAAATGACGCGCTATGCCGCCCAGCTCGGCAGCATCACGCAGGGGCAAGGCAGCTACACGATGGAATTCAGCCACTACGACATCGTGCCGGGCAACGTGCAGCAGCAGATCGTGTCGAAGGCGAAGCACGTGGAAGAAGAGGAAGAGTAATCCAGCGAGCCACGGGGTTTATCCCCGTGGAATTGAATTTCCATCCACGGGGATAAACCCCGTGGCTCGCTTCATTTTTTTTGCCTGCCAATCTCGCGATCAAACTCCCCGTTGTACGTCAGCGTCGGCCTCGATTCCGTCGTGCGCCGATAGCGCATGTAACGCAATTCAAACGTCGCCTCGCGGTCGAACAGGACGGGTCCGCCCGCGGGGTCGTTCTTGTCCTCTTTCCAGCTAAACGGCATCGAACTCGCGTGCCGCATCTGCGCCAGCCAGACGCGATCCGCCGGAAAGATGCGTCGCCAGCCGGCTTCGGTCGAGCTGGGCGGATCGAAATCCATGAAGCGTTCATCGAGCGGCAACGTTTGCACGGCGCAGATCAAAAATCCCGACAACAAATAACCCATGATCAACCCGATCGCCGCGCCGCCGAAATGTTGCAGCGTGCCGTGTTCGTCAATCATCTCGGGCGCAAGGTATTGATACGCGAGCCGCAAGAGGAACAGCGTCAAACAGAAAAGGACCATCAATACGACAAAATCTTCGCACCCGGCGAGCGTGCGCAGATTCTGCTGAAACGCCAGATCGAGCAAGTCGGCGAGCGGCTCCCAGAAACCGAAGCTGACCAGGCCGGCGATGAACACAAACATCAGCATCGCGATGGATGTGAAGAGGCCGTTGCGATACTGCGCGTACGCGGCGGCGAGCATGACAACTAGGGTGGCGATGGTGATCATGGGTTGACCCTGGTTCCTCCTTGTTTACGTTTAGCGTTCGCCATGAAGCGCCAAGTGCCCGGCGCTTCACTGCGAGCGCTAAACGTAAACAAGATTCATTTACTCACCCTCAACAACTCCTGGATCGACGTCTCCCCATCAATCACCAGCCGGCTGCCGTCCTCGAGCAGAGAACGCAATCCCGTTTCCGTCGCGAGCCTGCGAATCTCGGCGACATTCGGATTCTCCTTGATCAGCTCGCGAATCCGGTCCGTGATGATCAACAACTCGAAGATGCCGATGCGCTTGACATACCCCTGCCCGCCGCAGCTTTCGCATGCCACGGGATCATCGCCGTCCTCGTGTTCCTCTTCATCCTCGGCCGGGTCGAACGCGCGGTAAATGTAACGCACCGCGTCGGGATCGACCTTCAATTTCTTGAGCGTCTCCGCGGACGGCTTCATGCGTTTGCGGCACTTCTTGCACAACAGACGCACAAGACGTTGGCCGAGCACCGCGGACAGGGCGCTGCCGAGCATGAACGCGGGCACGCCGAGGTCGATCATGCGAGCGATCGCGGTGACGGAATCGTTGGCGTGAACCGTACTGAACACCAGATGGCCGGTCTGTGCCGCTTGACACGCGATCTCCGCCGTCTCCTTGTCGCGAATTTCGCCGACGAGGATGACGTCGGGATCTTGCCGCAGAATGCTGCGCAATTCGCCGGCGAACGTCTTGCCGGCCTTGGGATTGATCTCGATTTGCGTGATGCCGTCGAGCCGATATTCGACGGGGTTCTCGACGGTGATGATGTTTTGTTGAAAGCGATCGATCTCGTGCAAGCACGCATACAGCGTCGTGCTTTTGCCGGAGCCGGTCGGGCCGCACACGAGAAACAGGCCGTGCGGGCGAGTGATGACGTCGCGCACCTGCGTCTGCATCGATTCGGTCATGCCGAGGTGGCCCAGGTCGGCGAGCTGGGCGGACGAATCGAGCAGGCGCATGACGAGCTTCTCTCCCGCGACGCTGCCGGCCGTGGCGATGCGGAACTCGACGACGCGCGCCTCGACCTGCGCGGAAAAGCTGCCGTCCTGAGCCTTGCGCCGTTCGGTGATGTCGATATTGCAGAGAACCTTGAAGATATTGACGACCGCGTCCCCCATCGCGCGATTGAATGGCTTGATATTGGTCATGATGCCGTCGATGCGAAAGCGCACCGCCATCTCACTGGCGGTGGGCTCCAGATGGATATCGGTGGCGCGGCGTTCGATGGCGTTCCAGACCATCTCCAGGGCGGCCTTGTAACCCTTCGATTGCTGCACCCGCTCGACGCGTTCCTTGTCCTCGACTTCGCCCGTGGTCGATCGGCTCAAAAAACGAATCGGCCGCGGCCCGCCGGCTTTGCCTTCTTTTGGCTCCTTCGTGATGCGTTTGGAAATGTATTCTTCATAAATCCGCTTGAAGAACACCTCGTTGAGAAGCTGATCTTCCTCGTCGGCCCGGCGATTACGGACGGTGACGTACCAGTACGCGGGAAAGCAAACCATCGTCCACGCGAGAATGAGCGTGACCCAGAACGCGGCGAGGTTCCAGATGAACAGGAAGCCGAAGAACCCGGCGCCCAGGAGCGCGCCGTTCCAGACGACCGCGTCGAGCCGAAAGCGATGCGCGTCGAGATCGACCCAGGCGCATAGCTTGATCCATACGAGCAAGCTAATGATCAGGCCGATGAGCTTGTAAGGATCGAAATAGAACCCGGGGCCGCGCGGGAAAGCCGGGGCGGCGAAAAGTTCGCTCGGCGCGGCCAGGACGAACAGGATGATGCTGACGAGGATTAGTTGGGAACGCATGCGTGGGGATCGAACTCAGGGCCTGAAGCGCGAGTTTTGAATTCGCGCAATTTTGCTTGAGCACCGAAGGTGCGCTCATGTTACAGCCCAGGGCGATAGCCCTGGGGAAACAGCCCACGGCATTGCAAGCCCCGAAGAGGCGCCATGGCGCCGACCGCGAGCATTGCGCCCCTTCGGGGCTTGACGCCGAATGTTGTCGGTTCCCAGGGCTGCGCCCTGGGCTTTATCATGACCGCACCTTCGGTGCTCAAGGTTCCCAGGGCTGCGCCCTGGGCTTTATCATGACCGCACCTTCGGTGCTCAAGTATGCGCGATTCCGAATTAGCGTTAGCGACGCTTCTCATTTTCGCTTACGCTTCAGGCTCGGATATTCGATTACAAAATACCCGGCGACGCGACCTTGATGCCCTTGAGCATCATCTTCAACTGATCGGGGTTCGGCGAGAATTCCAGCGCCGTCGATTTCTCGATGTCGCCCCGGTCGCACAATTGCCGCAGGTTTTCGTTGAAATCGACCATGCCTTCCTGGATGCCGATGCGGATCGCGTCGGGGATCTTGCTGTCCTCGCCTTCGCCGATCAATTTTCGGATCATCGAGTTGACGATCATGATCTCGTTGGTCGGCACGCGCGGCGACTTGATGCCCTTGACCAACTTTTGCGCAACGACGGCCTTGAGATTGTTCGCAAGCGCTTGCCGAATTGCGGTGTGTTTTTCGGGCGGGAAGAGATCGAGGATGCGGTTGATGGTCGTGCCCGAGCTCGCCGCGTGAATGGTGCCGAACACCAGGTGGCCCGTTTCCGCGGAGTGCACGGCGGCTTCGAACGTCTCGACATCGCGCAACTCGCCGATGAGAATCACGTCGGGATCTTGCCGCACCGCGTCCTTGAGCGCCTTGTGCCAGTCGCGCGTATCGAGGCCGATCTCACGTTGATTGATGTAGGCCATCCGGTCGGTAAAGACGAACTCGATCGGGTCTTCGACGGTGAGGATGTGCAGCGGTTCCGTGGCGGCAATGTAGTCGAGCATCGACGCGATCGTCGTGCTCTTCCCCGAGCCGGTGACGCCCGCGAGGATGACCAGGCCTTCGGGAAACTTGCAGAGCTTTTCGATGATCGGCGGCAAGCCCAGCTTCTCGAAGCTCGGAATCACGTTGTTGACACGCCGCGACACCAGCGACAATCGGCCGCGCTGCTTGAACAAGCTGACGCGGAAACGGCATTCGTCGGCGCCGATCACCCAGGAAAAATCGACGCCGCCTTCTTCGTCGAGAATCTTCCGTTGCCGTTGGTTCAAGATCGGGTGAAACAATCGCTCCATGTCTTCTTGCGTCAACGGCCGCATCTCGGTGCGGCGGATGTCGCCGCGCAGACGCATCATGGGCGGCTGGCCGACTTTCAGGTGCAAGTCGGAGGCTTGAAGCTTCATGCACATGCGGAAGAGCTTGTTGACTTCCGGCTCTTTCTTGAGTTCCGCGGCGACCTTGGGATCGGGCGGCGCGTCTTCGGTGATCTTGATGGCATCGCCGTTCGCCTTCACGGATTCCGGAGCGGACATGGATGAATCTCCTGCAATTCGCCGCTTGCGGCTTCGCGTTCGCGCCGATGCGCCATATTGCTCGCGATTCTCGGCGAGCGCGAAGCCGCAAGCGGCAATGATCATGTCAAACGAATCGGCACGCCGCACTCGTGGAGATACGCCTTGGTGGCGCGGATGCCGTACTCATTGTAGTGGAAAATGCTGGCGGCTAAAGCGGCATCTGCTTTTCCGGCGGTCAAGATTTGGTGAAGGTGCTCCGGTGACCCCGCCCCGCCGCTGGCGACGACGGGGATCGTCACCGCTTCCGCAACGGCCCGCGTCATTTCCAAGTCGTAGCCCGCCTTGGTGCCGTCGGCGTCCATCGATGTGAGCACGATTTCGCCGGCGCCGAGCTGTTCAACGCGCTTCGCCCACGCGACGGCTTCCAATCCCGTCGGCACGCGGCCGCCGTTGACGTAAACTTCCCAGATGACGCGTCCATCTCGGTTCACGCGTCGAGGGTCGATGTTGACGACGGTCGCGCAACTGCCGAACTTGCCGGCGACCTGCGTCAGGAGATCGGGATCCTTGACGGCGGCCGAGTTGATGCTGACCTTTTCGGCGCCGGCCTGAATCAGGCGCGTCGCGTCATCGAGCGTACGGATACCGCCGCCGACGGTGAACGGCATGAAGATTTCCTCGGAGACGCGCCGCACCACGTCGAGCATGATGGCGCGGCCCTCGTGGCTGGCGCTGATATCGAGGAACACCAGTTCATCGGCGCCGTCGGCTTCGTAACGTCGCGCGACCTCGACGGGATCGCCGGCGTCGCGCAGGTTGAGGAAATTAATTCCTTTGACGACGCGGCCGCGATCGACGTCGAGGCACGGGATGATGCGTTTGGCGAGCAATTTTGGATTCCTCCAGCCGCTTGCCGTTTACTGACCTTCAGGTATTCAACGCTCTTGTTGGAGTTCCGCCTTTAGGCGGGTTTGAGCGAATCGCCGCCTAAAGGCGGAACTCCAACATGCATTACATTCCTGAAGATCAATAGCGCTGGCGTGGAAGCGCCGGCGTGCCGATGCTTCCACGCGAGCGCGAAACCGCAAGCGTATCTTATTGGTGGCGCGCGCAAAAACAGAGGCCCCACTTCGCGGGCGGGCGAAATGGCAGCCTCTGCCTCGGTGGAGGATGCCGAGTTGGCGCACGAGATAATAGCGCGACGAATCACCGAGAGTTCGTCGGGATGACGCCAATACGACAAATAAAATTCTTGGGGGGAAGCAAGAATCCGATCTTGCGTTTGGGGGCGATGGGCAAGATCGGAATCCTGCTGCCACCGAATTTGGGGATGCGAGGGCTCAATGACATTCGGGTACGCTGTTCGCCATGACCCACAGCATGTAAGTCACGCGTTCGCGAAGCTGCTTGTTACGGCTCTGCATTTTTTCGTGATACGCACGCCAGCCGTAAAAGAGAATGGCCACGGACAGCGCCGAGGCGGCATAAACGACGACGTTCATAGGAGGTTGATCACTTTCCGACGGGGAGAACCATAATTGTTCCGTATCAAACTCTAGCTCACGATTCCGGGCAAGCAAATCAACCCATTGCTAAAATTCCGTCTACGCAGAAAATAGTATTTTCCCCTAATGGTCCCCTGCCGATTCTCCTGACGATTGCATGCTCGAACAAGCCGCATTGCTGGTGCATCCCTGGACGCTGCGTACCGTCGCGGAAAACGGCGTCGTCTGGGAACGCGCCATCGCCGACGCCGCCGGCCGCTCGCTGGGCTGCGTGCGCTTCGAAGGCAATCCGCAACGATCCTGGTTTTCCTGGCTGCGCCGAGTGCGCATGGACGTACTTGAAACGGACGACGCCTCGCACTTGATGACTTTGACGCGAGCCTGGGGGGTTTTGAGCAACTGGGAAATCGTGGACGCGGAAGATCGACCCGTCGGCAACGTGTATGCAAAGACGATCGTCTCTTCGGACAACGTGGCTCGCGGCCACGTGGAGCGCGAGGCGAGCGGCGCGGGCCTCATTCGCAACTCCCAGCTGCGGATCGTGGCGCGTTTTGCACGCACGGATGCCGGCATTTTGCACGTAACATTCGAGCCGGACCTGTCGGCGAATCCGTTTGAACGCATGCTGGTGCTCGGCGCCATTCTTACATTAGACGCAATGCCCAAATCAACTTCGTAGGGACAAGCGGCTCGTTTGTCCCGGATTCGCGGGGACAAGCGAGCCGCTTGTCCCTACGAAATTGCGACCTCGCCGCGCAGGCCGGCCAGGCCTTCGCTGCCGACGTGAATGCTCTTGTCGCCGAGTTGCAAATTGAAGATGTCGTCAAGTTCTTGATAGCTGTTGAAATGGACAATGGCGCCGGGAACGAGGCCCATCGTTTGCCAATGACGCAGCCGAGCGGGGTTGTCGTCCTGCGCTTCGCGGATGACGACGCGTTGACCGGCGCGAAAGTGGTGCAGCGGCTTCAGATCGCGCTTTTGCAAATGGCCCTTCGCGGTCGGGATGAGATGCCCGTGCGGATCCTCGAGCGGCTCGCCCAGATGCGCGGCGATCGCTAGCTCCAGCCGCGGCGAAATGGCGTGCTCCAATGCGTCGGCCTCGGCGTCCACCTCGCTCCAGTCGAGGCCGAGCACGCGTGTCAGAAACAACTCGACGAGCCGATGTCGGCGAATAACGCGTCGCGCCTGGCCGATCCCGGTGTCCGTCAACTGAGCGCCTTGTCCGACGCCGTAGTCGATCAAACCCGCGGTCTCGAGCCGCTTGAGCATGCCGGTAACGGACGGCGCTTTTACTTTCAGACGCAACGCGATCTCCACCGGCGTCACCATGTGTTCGGCACCGCCGAGGCTGTGAATGGCCTTCAGGTAATCCTGCACCGCGGGCGTGATGGAGTCGGTCATATGGTCATTGTACGGGCGCAATCCGAATTCGTTTAGCGCTCGCACGGCGCCGCGCGAGCGCTAAACGAAATCAGGCTAATGAGTCAGCGCCCATATGAGCCACAAGCAAAGCCCGAACGCGACGCGCAGCCCCATCTGCAGACACACCCACCAGAGCGTGAAGTTGAGCATGTCGCCGACCGCGATCAGGGCCTTTTCGACTTCCTCCGCGACCATTTTGCGCGGATTGATCCGGCCAAAGGTCACGACGCGCACGACGTGAGCCGTCTTGGAGCGAAGCCAATACTCCGCTTCGTCAAGGTATTTTTCGAGCTGCTCGCGATCGATTTGCCCGACGCGATAAAGCGTATAGATATCGAAACCGAACATCGCCGCGCCGAGCGGCAACGCCACGAGGAGGGCCGGCCAATGCTCCGCCAAACGGGCGATCGTTAACGCGTCCTCGGAGTTACCGGCGTTCGGAAAAACAAGGCGTGATGCAAGAACCTGAATGATCCAAACGCCGAGAGCGAGCAGCGCCGGCAACAGCATCGACCATGTCCAGAAGATGGTGCGATACTGACTGATCAGGTCAAGCAATTTTGGCCAACGCCCCGGCCCGGCAACGACGAGCTTGGCGACGCTCTGATACTGGCCCATCCGCCGATACGTGCTGGCGAGAAACATGAACGCGAAATAAAAGTCGAGGAAGTGAATCAGGTTGAGCGACCAGAACCGATCCATCGTTGACGGTCCCATTGATGCCGTAGCGTTCATTGTGCAAGCGAGACGCTTGCACTACGGATTCGCGTTAGACCAACATGATTGGCCATTGAGCATTGATTAATGTCCATTTTCCATTCGATGGGAAATGGCCAATGATTAATGGCAAATGGCTAATCGCGTCAGGCTGAATTATTGTCCATTGAGCATTGGCCAATATCCATTTTCCATTTATGGGAGATGGCTAATGATCAATTAACCTTGCCGAAACCACGCGAGGATCGCATCGGCCACTTCTTCCGGCATCGGCTCGGCGTCGGCGGTGAAGTGCTGGCACGCTTCATAGGTCGGCGCGCGCGCGGCCAACAGCTCTTCGACCTCCGTCAAGCCGCCCTGAGCGAGATCGGGGCGTTGCTCGCTCGTCGTCGGATCGGCTTGCATGCGTTGCCAGAGCAAATCGGCGGGCGCTTTGAGCCAGACAACCAGGCCCTTGGTTAAGCGAGCACGATTCTCCTCGGACATGACCGCGCCGCCGCCCGTGGCGATGACGTAATCTTCCAGCCCGCTCAGCTCATCGAGCAGCGTCGATTCCATGGCGCGAAACGCGGCTTCGCCGTCGGTTGCGAAGATTTCGCGGATCGACCGGCCGGCGCGTTCCTCCAGCAACGCGTCGGCGTCAACCCAGTTCCAGCCTAACTTGCCGGCCAGGAGTTGCGCCACCGTCGTCTTGCCGGCGCCGCGATAGCCAATCAGAAATAGCAAGCGCGAACGCGTCACGGGCGACGCTTCTTCGATGATTGCCGGCGGCACCGGCGACGGAATCTCCGCGGTGTCCTCCATGATTGGCTCGGACGCGGCGCTCCCGGCGGTCAACGGCGACAGCGCCTTGCGCAATCGCGCCGTCATCACGTCCAGAGGCGCGTCGCGGCCCGTGAACAATTCGAACTGCAGCGCCGCCTGCCGCACAAACATGTCCACGCCCGTCAATACATGGCAGCCACGCTCGCGCGCCTCGCGGATGAGCAATGTCGTCTCCGGCGTGTAAATCGTGTCGAACACCATCAGCTCCGGGTTGAGAAAGCTGTGATGCAGCGGCGACTCATCGACATTCGGATGCATGCCGACCGAGGTGCAGTTGATGACCGTGTCGCATTCGACGTTGTGCCGGGCCGACCATTCGACGAACAGACAACCCATTTCGTCGGCGAGCGCCTGGCCTCGATCTTCGGTGCGATTGGTGATGACGAAGGCGACGTTCTCTTGCCGGAGCGCGTAGGCGACGGCACGCGCGACGCCGCCGGCGCCGAGGATCATGACGCGGCGCGAATCGAGCGCAACGCGAAACCCGTCGGGCCCCATCGGCAAATGGGCACGCAACGAATCGAAGGCAGCCTGCGCATCGGTGTTGGCGGCACAGAAACCCGCCGACGTCGCCAGGAGCGTGTTCGCCGCTCCCATCGCCGTGACCGAGCCTTCCCTCAGCAGCGCGAGCTTGGCGGCTGCTTCCTTGTGCGGTATCGTCACGCTGTAGCCGTCCACCGGGAACTCCTGCAGCGCCTTCAGAAACGGCCCCAACTCGCCGCGCGGCACGCGGAACGGCAGATACAACGCGTTGATGCCCAGGTGCTGCAACGCCGCGTTGTGAATGAGCGGACTCAGGCTATGTCCGATCGGATCGCCGACGACGCCGATCACGCGCGTCTGGGCGTTGATGCGTTCGACGTTGTACGTCGTTTGCAGTTCCTTGAACGCGAGGATGCCCGGCGCGATTTGCCGCTCGCGATTGAAGGCGCCATACGTGAACGGCGCTCCCAACTTCAGGCTCAACAGCCGGCTGCAGGTGCCGAGGTCGCCCATGCAGACCGCGACCGTCGGCTTCGGCGCGTTCTTCAACAACGCCAGCACGCGCAAGTTGTCCGCCGGATGCTGTGCGGTGACGGAAATCTTGACGATGTCGGCATCCTCCTGGCACATCTGCTGATAGATCAGCTCGAGCTTCTCCGGCGTTTCCTGAATGTTGTGATAGCTGACGATGCGCTTGACGTTGCCGAAGCGCGGAATCTTTTCGATGATGTCGCTTTCCAGGTCGATGTAATCGAAGCCGGCGACAACGGCCTGCCGGATGAGCATCAAGCGTTGCTCTTCGGTGCCGGTCCAGCGTCCGCCGTCGGCCTGCCGGCGAAACGTCGCGATCATCGGGCACGGCCGTTTGTCGAGCAGACGTTTGTAATCGGGCGAACGCGCCAGGAAATCCATGCGCAGCTCGATCAGCTTGGCGCCCTGTTTCGCCGCCTCCGCGATTTCCGCCTGCATCATCTTGTGGCGCGTCCGCCCGATGACGGCGCAGGTGATTGGTGTGTCGAACATGGTTAGGCCTCAAGAGCTATCGGTCTTTCATTTTCTCGACGGCCTTTAACTGCTCATCGGCTGTCGTGGAGTTTACCGTCACGATGTAAAGCGCCATCAGCACCGCCATGATGATCAATCCGATCAACGCGCCGACGGTTGCCGCCAGATAGACGGACTCCGGCGAACAAAGGCGGATCATGAAGATGCTAAAAAGGGCCGCGGAGGTGCCGCCCGCGCAGCTAATCATCGCCTGCAAGACCGTGTGAATGCTCAGCCAGCCGATGCGCTGCACCGAGCCGAGCGGCAAACCCAGAAGCACTTTGATCTTCGCCACTTCATAGATCAAGCCGACGCGCGTTCGGATCAACAAGATCGCCATGAAAAACGCCAAAACCGACAGCGCCGCAAATGCGATCGGCAAGCACCAGCGCTGAATTTCTTCGAATGGAACGATCAGCGCCGCGTCCGGCTTGGCGTTGAAGATGGCACCCGACGCCGTCAGCAACAACGACGCAACGCCGAGGTAGATGGCAACGGCGCGATTCCGATCGGTGACGAGCTGATGGATCGTGCGGCTCGCATGAAGATAACGCATGCCCGGGGACACGTCCGGCGAACCGGTGGGGAATCCCGCGGCCTTTTCTTCGCCGATCATCTCGATGGCATCGACCATTTTCTCCGAGTAACCGTCGGCCTGAGCGTCGAGGCCATCGAGCGTGCCTTGATTTGCATCCGGGAGCTGGGACGCAATTTCTTGAACATCTTTGGGAGGAGCGTGCTTCTCTTGCGACATGATCGTTTCCCGGTTTTCAGATTGCTTTCGCCGCGGAATCCGACAGACTATCACCATTCTACAACTCTAAGCCGTTTGAGGAGTACCTTATGAAACGCATCCGCGTGATCGCCCTCGTATTCGCCGTCGTCGTCGTGACCGGCATCGAGGCCGGCGACGCCAAGACCGGCTTCGTCAGCATGATCCACAAGGGCAAGGACGGCGACTCCAAATACGTCGTCTTCGTGCCGCACGGCTACAAGGCCGACAAGGAATATCCGCTCATCCTGTTCCTGCACGGCGCCGGCGAACGCGGCGACGACGGCATGCTCCCCGTCCTGCAAGGAATTGCCAACGCCGGCATCAAGTTGAAGGACAAGGAAAAGAACTTCGGCTTCTTCGTCGTCTTCCCGCAAGCCAGAGTCAAGGGAAGCTGGAAAGCCGGCGAGCCCGACGCGGACCGCGCGCTGGCGATCCTCGATGAAGTGCAGAAGGCTTACAAGATCGACACCAGGCGTTTGTACCTGACCGGCCTGTCGATGGGCGGCGCCGGCACCTGGAGTCTCGCGGCCGCGCATCCGGACAAGTGGGCGGCCATCGCTCCCATTTGCGGCGGCGGCAAACCGGAGAATGCGTCGATAATCAAGGACATCCCGACGTGGGCCTTCTGCGGCGATCAAGACAGCGCCAAGCTCGTCGAAGGCAATCGCA
>Ga0105340_1000862_pt1 | contig 14079 bp, 27 predicted proteins | sample EasRivMeERMLT700_FD_89676 | JGI IMG/M metagenome (GOLD analysis project Ga0105340, IMG submission 89676) | Soil microbial communities from meander-bound floodplain in the East River, Colorado, USA - East River MetaG ERMLT700 | ecosystem: Environmental > Terrestrial > Soil > Floodplain | place...
CCGTCCAACAAGTAAGGATTAGTTCCGCCTCCGGGGATCTTCCTCTTTAGTCGAATAGTCAACAGCGGGTCACTATCCTCCTTCACGACTATGCGCGAACTCATCTCACCCCCCTTCTTCTGGCTCTATAGGTTGGTACACATCGTCACTGGATGTAGTCTCAAGAATGTCCACCACTGCCGTATAGGTATAGTCGTCCACGATCACCTCGAACGGACCCCAAGGCTGTGGCGGAGTTGGAGGCCCTGAAAGCACAACGAAGGCTGATACATCATGCGACCCCGAGGAGTGGTCCTCGATGGTTGTCCGCGGTAGGAACAGTGCCTCAACCGTTCCAAAGAAGGTCGAGTACCCAGCAGCCACTAGACCCTCAATTGTCTCAAATCGAGTGAGGGTCGAGATGTCATCGACAACAACATTGATGGACTCTGTAACACTGACGTTGATCGTCGCAAAGATGTAAGCAACGTCCTGTACCGCCGCGACGCTGTAGTCCTCAATCGTCAACACAGGCGGCTGGAAGGCTTCGACGGTCCCGTAGAAGACGCTGTAGTTAGCCGCTACGAGACCAACGATGCTCTCAAACTGCTGTACCGTAGCCTGGTCATCGACCGTGATGTTGATTGCGTCACTGACGTCGATAGAAACAGGTATCCCACTAAGGAATGAGGTGTCAGTAACAACCTGGTTGCTGTAGTCCTCAATCGTTAGTGCGGGATCGTCTAGACCTTCAATGTCGCCTTGGAACGTAGAGTAGTTGGCTGCGGTAAGTTCCTCAACAGTAGCAGGAGGTGCCTGGCCCGCAAGGAACCATGTGACGTCAAGGGACGTTGTCGAAAGGTACTCATCCCAAGTAGGAGTGACTTCAGCTTCGACTGTACCATAGAAGGTAGAGTAGCCAGCTGCTACTAGGCCCTCGATAGTCTCGAACTTGTCTACCTGCGCCGTATCAGTGACTGTGACATTCAGCGTGTCTAAGACATCGACAAGTCGGTCTGCAAAGACAAAGGCAGTTTCGACGTTGCCTTCATTCTCAACGGTCAGCCCTTCAGGTGACCAGAACTCAGTGAGATCTGGAGACTGACCGTAGTTTGGATCAGCAGCAACAAGCTCCTCGACTGAGGCAGTAGGAGCCTGACCTGCTAAGAACCAAGAGACATCGAGAGTTGTAGTGGGCTGGTAGTCATCCCAGGACGGAGTCTCAAGGGGTTCGACTGAGCCTTGGAATGAAGAGTAGTTTGCAGCGACAAGCCCTTCAATGGTCTCAAACTTGTCAACCTGTGAAGTGTCATCGACTGTGACGTTCAGATCGTCAGAGACGTCAATGAGTCTATCGGCGAACTGGAAGGCATCATCAAGATACGAGTCGTACGCTGTACGGTCGATAGGCTCTAGGAACTGTGAAGTGTAGTCGGAAAAGACTACGTCGTGCGCTGCATTGATCTCTTCAGTAGTAGCATCTACTTCAGGCGCAGCTGTTGTTAGATGCTCGGCTTGGTCCTGAGAATGCTCCCACGGCCAGAACTCTGCGGGCCAGTGTTTGTCGACATCGAGGACCCACAACGTCATCGATCCTGCGAGCGGAGTCGCTTCTGGAACGGTGAGGATGAAGGCCGTGATATCTAGTGGCGTCTGGTCAACTTCGTCCCATGGTGGAGCACGCGGCATGTGTAGACTCTCGTAGTCAGAGAGCTGCACGATGTCGTGTGCGGCGACGATCTCCTCGGTCGTGGTGTCTAGGATGATGACCTGCGAGAAGACCCACGTCGTGTCAAGGACCGTGGCCGTGAGGAAGCCGCTCTGCTCGGCGGTGTCGTCGTACTGTGCCAAGTACATCGTCTCACCGTCTGGTGCCTGCCCCATCGGTACGTGGTTGGCAAAGCTGATAAGCTCCGCTGGAGACGCCTCGGTGAAGGCGAACGCGGAGTACGCGCTGTCGTCGGTGGCGAGCGTCACCGAGATCGCGAAGTCCACCGACCCCGCCGTCGTCTGCCGAATCGCCGTTGAGCCAAACGCTGTGAAGTCGTGCGTGTGTAGCAAGGTGCAGTTGGCACCAGCCACGCCCGGTGACGCGGCGCCGGTGTACTGAATGGCGACCGCGACGCACTCCAGGCCTTGGTACTGCAGAGTGACCGAGGGGTTGGCCACGTTCTGGTCTATCCCGTCGAAGTCAACGACAACGGTTTCCATCGCAGCGTCACCGGTCCACGTAGCTGCGACGACGTGGATGCTAGTCGTGCCCTCGGTCTTGTCCACCGACACGGTCTGCGTACCCTGCGGAATCCCCTTACCGAGGAAGTACGCGTACGACCGTCCGGCTTCAGTCGCGGTGTCGACGTTCGTCTGGATCCGCGTCATCGCGACGCCGCCGTACGTCACACCGACGACGATATCGGTCGAGACGGTGCCGTGTGCGATGAGGACGACTACGGCCCTGACGGTACCCGTGGCTGGGTGTGAGACCGTCGTTGGATCCGTTGCGGCGATGACCTCGGTAGTGACGTTGAAGACCAGTGCCACGTCAGACCTCCCGGATCAGGATCGTCCGCCGCTTGGTACGATCGTCGCGCGTCTTGACCGCCGAGAACGAGTCGCCGTGCTCGACCAGCTCGTACCCTACCCTGATGTGCGATGCCTTCTTACGAGCGAACCAGTCACGCGCCGCTGCCTCAGTGACTATCTCACCCGGCGCATCCCATGCTATAGGGTCAGTGGTTGCATGATCTCCTAGAGCGATCGTCTCCTCGCCGCCCACGACGATGACACGTTGCCAACCCATTACGTCATCCCAATGTCGTAGCCAAAAATGCCCGTAGGCGGCGGTTCTCCCCCACTGGCATCGAACTCGACGGCAACAGAGCTGTAGGCTCCCGTGCTGGCACTGCCCCAGGTGATGGTAGTGCCAGTGAAGCCGCTGTCTCGATGTGCGATGTCGCAGCGACTGGTCGGCGTAAGGATCTGCTGCTCCGCGTCGGGGGTCGTGGACTCCGTCCAGTCTGTCGGCGGCGTCCATCCGTCTGCGGTTCCCTCGTCGTGGACCGAGACGATGACGGGGTTGTCGGTCAGACACACTGCAGCGAAGGCTGCAATCTGAGGTGTGCCCGACGCGACGACCTCATCTTTTGCGAACTGCCTGAGCGCGGCGACTCCGGTATTCGTCATCCCAGAGATTCGGTAGATACGGATATGGTTGCCTGTGCTGTTGTCCACGTTGAAGGTGGCGGTAACGTCCGTTGACACAGCCGTAGCCAACGCGTTCTGAGCGAAGACGGCACCGCGGCCGTTGTTGCCCGCGGTCTCAAAGATGATACCCGTACCTAACCGTGTCCACGCCGCGGTGTTCCCAGTACTGGAGATGACGAGGTCAGTGTCCACCAAGCTTGTGCCTGTGCCCCAGACGACGCAGACGAGCAGGTCGTTCGCTGCTGGTGTGAACGCGCCACTGGAGATCGGACCAGCGGCAGTATCGGAGATCGCAGCCGCCAGGGTACAAGTAGCCATCTACGTCATCCTCATAACGGACACGACTTACACCCCAAGGATCTTTGGGGGGCGAGGCAACACGGGCGGGTTGTCTCTCCCAGGAGCCCACAGCCCTGGCTCTTGAGTGACCTCTTCGGCTTTGTAGATGACTTCTTTGAGATGGCCTTCACAGAAAGGAATGATGATCCAACTGTGCAGAGGAAGCTTGGCAAGGAGACGAGTGTACCAGTCAAGCTGTGGAGGAGTGTCGTCGATGAAGAGCTCTGCAGTTCCGTAGACCGGATCGTCGCACTCTTCAACGGCGCACTTCTTGTACGCCTTCACGACAACTTGAGGTGACGGCCCTGGGCGGAACCCAGGGCCGTACCTCTTCTCGTCGAGGGTCGGCCTTCTCATGCGCCCTTACAGGCCGAGCAGGTGACTTCGGCGGGATCGTCGGTGGTAGCAAGTCCGACAGGATCGTTGACGATCTTGCCACACTTTGTCTTATAGACGAAGGCTCCACCTGGGAAGTTGTCTGTCGACTCCATGTACACGGGAGCCTCGTCGACAGCGTGCAGCTCGACGTACTCCGTAGCGACAGCTTCTTCAGTGTCTCCCATCTTATGCTTCCTCCCAGTACATGGTGCCGGCCCACACTGACGTGTCCGCGCCGACCGTCTTCGTAAGTGCAAGAAAACCAGTCGTCACGACAAAGGGCTCAGTCCCCGGTGGGAACCACAAGATGTATGTGCCGACGATGTCGAAGCCGAAGTCTGAGATCGAGACACCTGCGGTCGGCTCTGCAGTGAAGGTCGAGCTTGCCACCGTGATCGGAGAGCCAGTAGAGAGGTCGAGCTTAGTGTTCGCCGCCGTGATATCGGTCTTCGTCCCTGCTGTGGTAACTCGGTTCAGAACCCATCGGACACCCTGTGCTGCGGTAGCTGCTGTGTTTCCGATGTGCACCCCACGAACCTTGGCACGAACCGTCGCCGCAAGCAACGAGATGTGCGTCTTCGGCGCAGTCGCACCCGCAGTGGAGTCGATCGCTGCAAATGCAGCTCCTGCCATCATCCCTCCTTACGTAGGTACTAACTATTCCTGTATGGGGGTAAATCTAGACAGTACACGAACGTCTCGATGGAGGCTACAGTTGCGAGATCGGACCACACGCCAAAGTTCCATTGCTCGGGAAGACCGAATGACTGTGGGCCTCTGTTAGGACGGTTGTATATGATGTGCAAATCTCGTATGTCTCCTTCCGGTATGTCTCCCCAGGTCCAGCCACTGCTAACCGCTAAGTCGTCAGTGTCGCAGTTGACGTCCCAAGTTACCCTGGGAGGAGACGGAGGAATTTGCCTGAAGTCACCAGCCAAGTAGTATCTCGCGCCTCCTTGCTGATCCCAAGAGATAGCTGTCTCGCCTGAACCGCATGTTTGTCCAGCATCTGTATCAATTACACGAAGGGCGCCTCGAACGTTTGGATTGCCTGACGTAAGATAGCAGCCGTGAATAACTCCATTCGAGTCTGGGATAGAAGCAACCGCTATGCCAGCTGATGCTAGTATAGCACCTAAGACGACTCCAACGAGTAGCTTCTTCATCCTAGGCTCCTATGTTGATCGTGAGCGTCACCGTCAGCACCCATGTCTGAGTCGACGGCTTCGTTCCTAGCGATTCAACCTTGCGGCTGAACATCGTAACTGCGGCCACGGCATTGAAGTAGCCCCACTCTTCCCATGCGAAGTTTGCCTCTCCAGGTGCGAAGACCGCTCTGGCCGTGATGACGTTCGTTGCGCGTGATGGGAAGGTTGCTTCCATTGGTCGACGGAAGGTGGAGCCTCCTTGAAGGTCTGTCTGTCCAGGTGCGAAAACACCAGCTCCGTTGCCAACTCCCAAGTGGGCGTTTGCGTTGTTGAACTCTGCTGTTACAGCTTCACCGTTGAAGTCCTGAGCAATGTGGTCCCTTCCTGCATTAGTCAGAGGCATTGTCTACTCCTAGGACCTGTGTGTTGACAGCAAGTGAGGAGTCCATAGGTGGCGGGTTGAGAATGCGCTCGATGACCTTGCCGTTCTTGATGCGTAGGACCTCGATCGGCTTGTCACCTTCCTTGTACTCGCCTTTGTACTTCTCCAACAACACCTCCTCGTCGAAGCCGAGAGTCGAAATGTCTTCACGGTCTTTCACCCTCCACCTCCTTTACGCGTGCTCAAGCTTCAACGTCGCACGACAGGAAACAGCTGCCGGAGCATTGCATCGAATGACGAACCCCTCGGCCACTGCAGTGTCGGGAGTCTGGCCGAGAGAGAAGTCGTAGCTGAAGAGTCCCTTGTTTGGATCGAGTGCGAACGGTAAGATTGATGTAACAACAGTAGGCTCAGCTATCCAGTTGAAGCCTGCTGTCCAGTCAGCCACAGTAACCCTACCATACAGTTGACGCTCTGCGCCACCTGTCGAGTTGGTACCCGGTGAGTTCGTAGCGAACGTGCAGTAGCAAAGTTCGACGAGGACGGGCTCAGCCGATGCTGTGACCCCATCGAAGTCGATCTCGAAGTATTGCAAGTCAAGACCTACGCCCGCTCCCGCCTTGGCTCCAAGAACGCTCTTGGCAACACCGGCGGAGAGTGCGACCTCACCTTCGGTCGAACATGCGTACCCAAGCTTGGTCATATCCCTCCCTCCTATGCTGCCCTAAAGAGCCCGGCAACGTTGATCTGTGCCGTCAGGTCTGTGCCCTCAGTAGTAACTGTGAAGTCGTGATACGTCCATGGAGTGATGTTCGCGTCAGTACCTCCAGTGGTATCATCGTCGAAGCAGACAATCAGCTTGCCAAGTGTGTTGTTCACACCACCACCTGCGGAGGTCCAAAGCAGGTCAGGAATGTCAAGGTCCCGTCGGTTGTTTGTGTCATCGGGCGCCGGCAAAGCTGCAAGCTCGACATCAGTAAGGGTCTTCCTAGCATAGTTTGTGAAAGTTGCCTGGTCATTTGCTGCTGCAAGGAGTGCCGACAGGTCATCGTGGTTGTTCAGTACGTCATCAGCCTCAAGGCCCGTTGCGATAAGAAGTACAACAATGAAGGCAGAGTTCGCATGGTGGTTGGACTTGACAATGCTGTACCACTCAACACCGCGGCCTTTGGCGATGTTGAAAACGCCGTCAGCCACTCTTCACCTCCCTCCTACCAACGTTCGTCTCTTGTGCCATCCCTACACTGACGATCGTTCCCTCGAAGACCCTGTCGTGCTCGTGTTCCAGATCGTCGTTATCAGGATGGCGATGAGTATACACATGGCCGTCTGGCGCAGTGTGATCATGATACTCCATCGTCATTCCTTCGGCCCTCCTGTTCTGCTGCCCTGACGAGAACCATCCACGTTACCGTTTTGCTGCTGGACAATCTCATCGGGGGCGGGCTTCTCTTCCTCTTCCACAGAAGGCCTTCCCTTCATTATCCTCGCTTCGACGTCACGTTCTGTAACGTCATCGCCACCTAGTGGGAGGTCCATCTGGTCACGGGTCCACTGTTCGAGATCCGGAGTAGGTGTGAGGATCCCAGGCTCCGCGAGGTTCCGCATCGCTACACTGAATGCCCTCCAGTCAGCAGCCTCACCGATACGTCGGACTCGAAGCTCTGGATATGACAAGATCTTCGATCCGTAGTTGTACCTGACGAGGTCTGGGATCGCGTCCTTGTTGATGTTCATCCGTACAATGTCAGAGACATAGCGCAGGGCCTTCATGAAGATCTCCATCTGAGAGCTACCTAGCGCCCGAGACCCTGAAGTGGTGCTTCCGAGGTTCATGAACTGCCCAAGAACGTTACGGGCAATCATGAGGTCGTGGTGCTCTGCGGACTTGAGGACGTCCACAACTCCGGTGTTCATCGCGATGAACTCAACGTCCCAACCCGGAGGCAGCGTAACGTACGCCTTCTCGTTCGTCCTTAGGTTGCGCCCAAGTTCATTGGCAAACGTCTTGTCCTCGTTTGTGAAGCCTGGAGGTAACTTGATCTTTGGGATACCGATGCCGTGGCGTTCCTTCTGAATCGCATCGACCTTGTACAGGTTCTCCTTGTAGTACCAGTGTTTGTAGGCACTACGAAGGATCGAGGTACCCTGTGGGTCTCCTCCCTCCTTGTCAAGAGTGAAGATCATCAGCTTCGGCGCTGGGATGTCTACCTGTGAAGAGAAGTTCGTTTGGCCATCGACGCGGTTGAAGACGATGTGGTTCACAGTACCGTTGCTATTGAACTCGAAGCGATCAACGTGCACAGGGTGTCGAGGTGCGAAGGCCTCCCATCGGACTACTTCCTTCTCACGTGGACGTTGCTTCTGAGCATTCTTCCACGTGTCCATGACGAAGACCTTCTCGAATGCGTAGTACCCGTAGTCAAGCATGAGAAGGCATTCCCAAAGGAACTCGATGAAGGGCGTCCGCATGTGATTCAAGGCCCACCAAGCGAAGTCCGCGATCTCACGGTCCTGATCAGACGCAGATGCTGGCTGCATGTACCACTGTGCACTGATGATTGGTGTCTTCACCAGGCGCAGCGTGGCACGAATCTGAGCATCAGACCTACGCATTTGGTCATAGGTCTTGATACCGCGGATGCCTCGGAGCTCTGGGTTGTACTCGATGATGCCAAAGCTACCGTATGAGGTCATACCGGTAGCCCCGAGCTCTCTCAGGTTAGGCTTCTCTGCAAGCTCAGCAGTGTCTCTAGCATCTTCTATGGTCATGCGGGCTGCTGAGCCTCTGAACCAATCCCTAATTGCCATATCACCACCTCGGGATATCGTCTAGGCGGAATGCAGAATCGTCAGCCCTCGAGAAGACACCCTCACCACGACTGAAGATGCCTACTGGATCGGGCTCACGCCCGATTGCTTCGTCAGAAGTAGGCCCACCAAGGTCTCTTGACTCCATTACGTCTGAGAGGTGGTAGCGGGCCCCAAGTTCGAACAAGTGCATGATGCCATAGCGGATCGCATCCATGCAGTGGTCGTTCAGCTTCTTTGGCTCTTCCTTCTTGTTCTCCATCGCGGTTCTGGCAAGCTGCTTGGTCCGGTAGTTCTGGAACTCGAAGATGGTATTGTCACAATTGCGGTCCACGTACAGGTGTGTCTTCTGCTCACCTAGGTCGTTCAACTGCACTGCAAGGAAGTCCTTGACCTTCTTGATCCCAGTCAGCCAGTCCTTCTTGGCTTCAGGGTCACTGTAGGTAGGAGCAACCAGTCGACTCATTGTCGCAGTAGCCTTCGGGTCAGCCGAATCACCGAACCCGCAGACGATCGAGTACCCTTCAGGCTGTGGGCGTGCGTTCATGATCGCAGCATGGTCGCTGTCGATCTTCCCCGAGTCGTAGTACTCCCTCCAGATGTAGACCTCGTCTGAAGGCGAGATCTGTGCATCTAGAGCCACGAACGGGTTCTCGAATCCGTAGTCAAAGAACAGGTAGTTAGGCCACTCTGGGTTATACTGGTACTTGTCGACGATGTGGACCTCATCAGCCCACTCGGTGTAAATCTGCCCCACGAAGGATCGAAAACTAGCTCCGATCTCCTGCCAGAAGAAAGGATCGTCCGGTGTTCGTAGCTGTCTTTGGATCTCTGGGTCATCGAATCCCTCCGGGTACACGTACGGATTCTCCCAAGCTGGGAAGTTCCAAGACTCCCAGTCCGGGTAAGCGGGGTCCTGTCCCCACTTGTAGATGTCGTAGAACCAGTTGAAGCCCTCAGGCGTACTTGGGAAGATCGCCCAGCCATGTTGGTCTGCGAGGGCAGGCGTAATGTACTTGTCCCAGACAGTAGGCGACTGTTTTGCTGCCTCGGAAACAATAACCCCCGCAAGCCCCTCACCAACCAGAGTATCCGGGTGCTGTGCACTCTTGACATCTACTCGAGTACCCCATGGCATCTCGATGTACATGTCACCAGTGCGAATGTTGTAAGCCTTCCTCTTGATGTTGGGTCCCATCTTGAGGTCGATGATGATGTACTCCCACAAGTACCGGAACTCCTTCTCGCCAAGTTCATATGTCGGCCCGACGATCCAGTACCGATTTCCCCGTTTGGACAAATCGAGCAGGTCTGGCAACAGTTCCGCAGCTGCCATCTTCGACTTACCAAATCGCCTTCCGCACACAGGCACCTTGAACCGTGCAGGACTATCGTGGCACAGCTTCTGCTTCACGTGGGGCCTGTATTTGATCTTCCCCCACAGAGCCTGGGTGTCAATCATTAGTTCCACCACTTGATGAGCCAGAAGAAGACCCTCACTACTCGACCTCGGAAGTTGTCAGCAGCGCCTAGGTGTTCATACTTCAGTCCATCAGGACAAATGGGTACCTGGGTTAGGCTCGTACTGTAGGTTGTATGGGTGTTTACGTTTACCTGCATCATAGTAGCTCCACGAGGTTACGTCCATCGAGTAGTGTCACGTTGCAAAGTGCCCTTCCGAAACTGTCCAGCTTAGTCGACTCGACCCATACTATGGTACCGGGTGGAATCAAGGTACCCAGCAGGATCTTGGCGTCTTCGTACCCCTGCTCCCCCCTCTCGGGGGCATCGACTCCGAGTAGTCGAATGCGGCTAGGAGCACCTGTAACCTCTCTTTGCCAGACACCCCATCCAAGATCGAGGTCAGCAGCAAACGTGTCACCATCGACAACACGTAGTACTGTCGCCTGTACGGTCCAAGTCGTCATGCTAGCCTGAAGACGGCTATGGTCAGGGCAGTCACGCCACTGTACGTCAACTCGATCTTACCATTGGCTGGATTAGTGAACCGGCCAGGTTCGAGGGAGAACATCCGCTCGGCAGCATTCGGGATCACGAAGTTGACGTCGGGGTTGAATGCTATAGCCCCTTCTGGCGAGAGACTCGTTGGGTCGTTGACAGTGATCGTCCAAGACGCCGAGTGAGCATTCTTCACGTGAACGATGCACTTTATGCCTGCAGGAGCGAAAGCGTCTCCACCTCCTGCAGCTGCTGCATATGTAGGGGTTGACAGGGTCTGGGGGGTAACTACCTGAACCGTCAGGTCAGCCACTTACACTCCCTTCACGAACCAACCGGTGTTCTGTCATCGTCCCATCGAAACTGAGCCTCGCTACCGTCTGCGTTGTAGACTCTGAGTGGGAAGTGGGTCTTACACCCTGCGCAGTACGTTCCGCCGTAGAACTTTGGGTTCCTGGCGTAGGTTTCAGCGATCTCTCGACCCATCGTCGTGACAGTACCGCACTTGACGTGAACGTAGCTACGCCGAACAGGACGTACAAACCCCTTCCCGCGTTCCTCTTCAGACAGGACGAGGTAGCACTTTTGCATCCCGCTCTCTTCGATGACTACGAGGCACGGGTCGTTAGGGTCAGTAGTGGTACCCACTACTCACTCACCTGCGGCCTTATCCTTCGTCTGGATGTCGCCGAGGAGTTCCTTCCAGGGATCGCTGAGCCCACTCTGGCCCACGGGCTTGCCAAGGTTCCACTCCAGAACGTATCGCGCGGACTCAAGCCGGACACGTTCGGTGGTACCGTTCTCGGCCAGGTGAATCAGCTGCTGAGCGGCGGAAACAAGTCCATCTTTCAGGATCTGCTTGGCCGCTTCCTCGGGCGACTCAGAGGGTTTGTACCCATGAAGGGCTTCGTACACTTCGTCGTCAGATGGGATGTTGCTACTCTGTGCGAACTTTTGGTAGTCGTTGATCTGGCCATTACTACTGTCAGCGTTTGCTTCGGGTGGGGTTGTGTCCGACTGTTTTGGCTCCTGTTCCTCTGCGCTCGGCACTTCCTCACCTCCTCACGGCATGCTTCACTCGTATCTTTCCTACCTAGTATAGCTGGAACGCTCCTTGCAAGGCAAGCTATGTCTCGTGGGTGTTTTCTCTAATCCCTCGGGTTACCCGTGAATTTCTCTAGGATCACGCTTCTGTTTCAGGTACCCGGGTAGCGATAGTAGGGGCAGAACCGTTTGTGTAGGGGTACCATTGACCCGCGCCGTGGCTAGAAAGTGTGGTTCGTTTCGATTTGATGTATTATGAAGTTGTTGAAGAAAGAAGAACCAAGAGGAAAGGAGGTGACTACCATGAAGACGATCAGCATCTACCGTCTCGCGAAGACGGCTGGTGTGCAGCCGCAGAGCCTCTACACACAGGCGAAGCTGGGGAACCTGAAGGCCCAGAAGACCACGTGTGACCACTGCGGGCACACAGCGTGGACTGTTACGGAGACCGTCGCCCAGGAGTACCTGACCAAGCGTCAGGAGCGACTGGCGAAGAAGGACTCCTAGTCCAACCGTCAGGGTGAGGGTTCGGAAACGGACCCCCGCCCCGACGAGTGGAAGGAGGTGAACAAGATGACGAACAGGACCAAGCGGGCCGCCGGGGCCCTGGCCGTGGCAACCATTCTAGGGGGCTTCGGGGCAGGACGGGCAACAGCTGGTGGTGACGGACGGTCAGTCCGCTACACGACCCCTGGTGATCGATACCCGGTGATCGTGGTGGAGGGACGCCGGTGTCTCCTAGCCGAGGACAGCATCCGCCTACGGGTGGTGGACTACGACCCAGGGCTGGTGGTCTACCGGTGCATCGTGCCGTAGCACCTGAAGGAGGAAGCCGGTCCGAAAGGGCCGGCTTCCTTTATGCTTTGTGGACAATACTGGGAACACAACTTTCGGACCTGGGAGTAATTCGGCTACATCCTGGGAACACAACTTTTGCCTATGACCCTAATTCGGCCCGGGGGGCCGGCGCGGGCGGTGGGCTACCCTTCTTCCACAGGGGCCGGGGGTGATGGCGGCCCCATCTTACCGGCGTTCTCTATTAGGGTCGTCCAGGCCTCTGAGACTTGGTACTCCTCGTCCTCTTCGGTCACGTCTTGAGAAGGGGTGTCCCCGGGTCCTAGACTCCGGACGTCTGCAAGACATGAGGAGCACCTGTAGCCTTGCAGTTCGTGGACCCAAGCAACTGCCCGGTTGCGGAGGCACTTACTACAGGTCCCTCCTTCAAGGCCTGCTCCGAGTGTCTTGGGGACCCCCAAGACTGCCATCATAATCTTCCGCGGGTTGGGCATCCCGCCTCCTCTCCTCTGACTACTTCTATTATAACTGGTCCCGAGGTAAAAGTCACGATCGGTCAATCGATTGGTAGGTCCATTTTAGATTGTGGCTTATACTACTCGAAGGATAATAAGGATAATACAAAGATACAACTCCCTTAGTATTGTATATAAGTAATATACTATATATAACTATTCCTAAAGAATCATAACTATAGGAAAAGGTGAATAGAGCGTGCCGCATGTCCACTTGCCGTGAATGCAACTTCCAAGGTTCTCGTGCTTACGTTGAGGCTAGCTACTATGTGCTCCTCAGGATAAAACTCTTTTCGGAGGATACCAAAGGAACCCCTAGGGATGCTGATTGTCAACCGGACTTGGGGATGCTATAAGATAGTGGTAGATGGGAGCAGGCTACCAAACCGAGCTCCCAATCTACGAAACAGGAAAGGAGGTGAATACCAAATGAAGCGAGCCGAGTACGAGCACACAGGGTTCGGTAAGTGGAAGTGGGTAGACCACAGGCTGTGTGACCGTTGCGGACGTGAGATCCTGTTCCCTTGGGAGGGACACTCCGCGAACGGCGTCGCCTCAACTGAGGCGCGTCTGTTCGGGGTCTATGAGGACCTCGACAGCGGTTGCTACACAGCAGTCTACCACGGACAGGACGCAACCAGAAGCGAGCCGCTTCTGCACTTCGTCGGAAACCTGAGGCCGACAGGTGTGAACGCACTAGCAGCATCGAAGCGAAACCAGCTACAAGGGATCGTGTAGAGGGAAGGTGAACAGGGTGAGGCTCAGGAAGGCCGATAGGAAGTTCATCAAGGAGGCCCTAGAGTGGTGCCTTCAGAACTCCGTCGACGACGAGGAGTTCATGCACCTGAACGAAGAGGAGAAGGTACAGTTCGCAAGGGACATTGTCACTTACGAACGGCTCATCAGGAAGTTCGACCGCTAGGCAATGGAGGCGAATAACCGGAGGCAACACATGAGACCCGCAGACGAAGAGACGTGGGAACAAGAGTACTGGGACGAGTACCTCAACGAGTTCGGACCTGAAGCCTACGTTGAGGCCCGTTTCGGGACAGAACCACTTCAGAACATGGAACGCAGCAAGGGAGGTGAGGTGGATGGGGCTCAAGGGCAAGACCTCGCAGCAGCGTGACAGGATTCGAGCACGCCGGATCCGCAAGCTCCAGCGGCTAGCTCGGAAGCGGAACAGGTCATAGGGAATACTCTGTAGGGTAACACAAGCGGATGGGGACGATAGACGGTGAGGGCAGGCAAGCCTCACCACAGTGCAACTCGTACTGGTAGCGTTCCGTCCCATTCGGTGAACATAGAAGGAGGCTACGACGGTGCTGTGACTTGAGCGTCCTGCCTGACAAGAGACCACGTCCGGGCTAGGCGCTGAAGTACACAGACGAAGGGCGATTGAACCTAAGGAGGTGACACAATGGACGGGCAGAAGGATTACGGTACGGCGTGGCTGTTGACAGGCCTCGTGATCGGTGCCATCCTAGGGGGCTTCCTAGTCTACCTCTGGGCACTGGCCAACCCC
>Ga0105340_1000863_pt1 | contig 14070 bp, 8 predicted proteins | sample EasRivMeERMLT700_FD_89676 | JGI IMG/M metagenome (GOLD analysis project Ga0105340, IMG submission 89676) | Soil microbial communities from meander-bound floodplain in the East River, Colorado, USA - East River MetaG ERMLT700 | ecosystem: Environmental > Terrestrial > Soil > Floodplain | place...
ACCCCAGATAGACCTGCGCACCCATGTCGATCGTCGCAGAACCGATCCGCTGCCAGTTCGCTCCATCAAAACTCCCGAAGCCGCTGAACAGATCCCCAACGCGCTGCAATCGCAGCCACGTGTAGGGAAAATTCACCGGCATTGATCCCACGCTGGCCGCGGCCAGGCTCGGTCGGCTACGACTCTGGAATTTCACGCCGCCAACGCCACCTGACGCGAGCACCGCCGCGAAAGCTCCATTCGTCGATAAACCATCCCGCGCCATCAGTCCCGCTTCGCTGTAACCCTGGGCGAGCCCAATGCCTTCGACACGGACCCGCACATCGAAGTCGCCCGATCGCAACTGCGCCTGAAACCCAAAATTGTCCGCGCTAGCGCCCGTCCCGCCGCCCGAGGCGGTCACATCGTAACCTCCCGGCGCGCGTGCAACGATCACGCTACCCGGCCCAACCGAGCCCGGCGAAAATGCCTCCGCCACGAAACTCCTTTCGCTGTTTGGCGTGATCACATTCCCCGCAGCCGAAGCGTCGCGCACATTGCTCACTCGCACCGTGTAAGTCGCTCCCTCAGCCAGCGGCGCGGCAGCAGCGAGAGAGACGCTTCGCGGCAGTCCTCCGCCGGTCACAATCACTGCGCCGGCGAGCGGCACAACTGCTCCACCGGGACCGCGCAGCGAATAGTTGGCAAGGTTGGTTGCCGTCGCGGGCAGTATCGCCTCGTTAAACTCGACCAGCACTCCGTCGACCACGGTTAGCGTCTCCAGCGCGAGGCCGCTTGCGCCAACGAGCAACGGCGCAGTCGTGTCCGCCGTTACGGTCAGGACCGCGTTGCTGCTCAAAACCGAATACAACGTTCCATCGATCACATTTGAAACCGCGACACGAAAAGGCACGCCGTTGTCCGCCAAACTGGCCCGGTCGATCGTGTAGGCCGCGTTCGTCGCACCCGGAATCGCCACGCCGTTCCTGAGCCACTGATAAGAAAAGGGAGGTGTTCCGCCAACGCCAATACTGAAACTGGCCGCCGTGCCTTCGACGACCGATTGGCTTTGCGGTTGCGTGTTGACCGTCACCGGCCCCCCCAGGTTCAATACCTCCGGCCCACTTTGGAAACTCCCGCGCACTTCGCCGGGACTCAGCGCGCGATTGTGAATGCGCAGTTCCAGATACTCGATCTGCGCATTTTGGTCCGTGACCTGGTTCGCGCGCCCCAGCCAGCAATTCACATCGTTGATCGCGCTAAACGATTCCGGCGTCCTCAAAGCCGCGACAGGCAATCCGTTTTCATACACGAAGATCTCACCCGAACTTTGATCCCAACTCACCGCGAAATGCGCGTCGGTGTTAAACGTCGCCGTCGCGAAATCCAAACCGTTCGTGCTCGCGGGCGCGTTATCGCTGTCGCGCACTTCGACTCGTCGCGTTGCGATGCTCGATCCCGCCTGCCCGAATAACGCGAACGAATCCACGACCGCGCCGCCGCCGCCAGGCCCGCCGATCTCCCCGCCCAGGGTCGATCCGAAATCAAAAATACGCTGACTCGCGCGAACCCCGTTCACGCGCGCCCAGCCTTCGACCGTCAACCGCCCGGTCGCCGCGCGCGACGACACAATCCCGTTCGGCAAATCACCATACGCCGCAGTACTCGATATACCGCCCGGCAGCGTCAGGCGCGTCCCAGTGAAGCGTGCTCCGCTTCCGCGCACGATTCCGTGGGCGCTGCCGATGGTATCGGTAAACGTTAAACCTCCCGCCTCATTCGTCGCCGGCTCATTGAACGAATAGCGGTGCGCCGGAGCAGTCACCAGCGGGACGGGCGCGGGTTCGGCAAACGCCGCCCGTTCCGCCTCATAATTGCTTGCGATCTGCGCGTCGCTCAAGACGCCGTCATGCACGCGCACACGCGCGATCGTCATCGAACCGCGCAATGTCGACGTCGGCGTCACGCCATCCGCTTCAAGCTGCGTTGCCAGGCAAATCGGCGTGTTCGCGTGCGTGTTGATGACGGATTGCCCGAGCACTTCCGAATTCTGCAATACCCCGTCCGCGTACACCCGCGCGGTCGTTCCATCATAAGTATAAACCAGGTGATGCCACTGCCCTGCTGTTGGCGCGCCGCCAGCGGGGTTCCATCCGACGTCCGGCCCCGCTCCCCAATGCCCGACCGCGCCGAACACCCCGTTCACTCCGTAATTGAACGACATGTTCGACCCGTCCGGCCCGCCGCGCCTTCCCCACGAGACGATCGTCTCTTCGTTATCGATCGCCGGGTTCAGGACCCACACTTCAATCGACCGCGTCGGATTTAATCCCACAACTCCCGCTGGCGCCGGAACGAGCGCACCTCCCGGCGCAGTCGCGTGCTGCATGTAATCTCCGCCGTCAAACTGAATTCCGCGCGTGCCGCTGCTGCCGACAATGTTAATCCGTGGCACCGTCGTGGCCGCGCCCCGGGCTTCGAACACGCCGCCCATCGATCCGCGGTTCGTGATGACATTGATCGTGCCAACCGCCGCCGTCGTCGCGTCCACATTTACGTACAACGTTCCGGCGGTCTGAATCTGTGCCTGCGCCGAGGCGCACAGGATCATGGCTACGGCGACGAAACGACTGGGTGACGTTGAAAATGAGTCCATTCCTGGGATCCGCTGGTTCAAAATATTAGAGCCAGAGACGCCGAGGGGAGCAATCCTTTCGATGCACTTTCAAATGCTCAAAATCCACACGTCGAACCAACTGTTGCGCCCGATCTGCTTGGTGCTTCTGTGGTGCCTGGGGTTTGGAATTTGGGGTTTCTGTCCGCTTCTCCGGTGCCTGGGTTTTCTGCTTGTTCCTCGCGAAGCGTCCTGGAGTGCCTAAATGATCGGATCGCCTGCAAGGGCCTTGATGTCCCGGCGGCAAAGCCACAGCGGCAAAAATCCAAACACCCCAAACGAACAGTCGATAAAGCGCCAGCCCCAGGGTATCTCCCGCACTTCACCCATAATGAACGCGTACGGCACGACCAGCAGGCATGCGATCATGCCAAACTCAACTACCCATCTGTTTTTCACCGGGTCGCGCCACGGACCGATGAACGCTATGGCGATGACGAAATGGCCAAATGCCAGCCAGTCAGTTCCGTAGCCAATGAACGGGTATTTCGCGTTCGTGTCCATCAAAGCGTCCCGCACTTTCATGATCCATGGATGCTCGAGGTAGCGCGCGGCAAGGCGCAGCTCAGTCTCGAGGGGAATGGCAGTCGCTCCGCCCACGATGAGACCAAGGATGACCAGCAACAGGTAAAATCGAATCCTCGTCAATCGCTGATCGGCCGTTTGGATCACGCCCCGAAACTATCCCGGAAAGGCGAATCTCAAAAGCCTGGAGTTTCTAATCGACACCGCGGCCTGGCCGAGGCAACCCTCTTGCCCCATGTGTCGTTCATTCCCCTTGCTTTTGCTCGCGTTACTGTGGAGCGGCTGTTCGTCACCGCGCGGAGCCTCACCCAGCGGATTCGATTTCGCGTTGATTGGTGATGTTCCGTACAACGAGTTCGACGCCACTAACTCGTTCCCCAACATGATCGCCGAGATCAATCGGGCGCCGATGACTTTCGTCGTCCACGATGGAGACATCAAAGCGGGCGGAGATCCCTGTTCAGATGAATTGTTTCACCGATGCTATGACCAGTTCCAGACATTTGCCCACCCACTCATTTATCTGTTTGGCGATAACGAGTGGTCGGATTGCCCGCGAACGAATTCGCACACGCCGGACGAGCGTTTGCTGCGATTGCGCGAAATCTTCTGCAAAGGCGATCAATCCCTCGGGCAGCGCACGATTCACCTGGAGCGCCAGAGCGAAGATCCCGCCTTCGCGGCTTACCGGGAAAACGTCCGCTGGCGCCATGGTGGCATCGTGTTCGCCGGCTTTAACATTCCCGGAAGTGCCAACAACTTCGGCAAGCCCGAGTTCGCCGAACGCAACAAGGCGAATCTGGCGTGGCTGCGAGGCAGTTTCGATAAAGCAAGGGCGGAGAACGCGCGCGGCATCATGCTGATCCTGCAGGCAAATCCGCATTTCGAACTGGCCCGCACGAACAAGCTGCGCGCTGGATTCAATGAGTTCCTGGATGTGCTCGAAGGCGAGACCGTGCTTTTCCAGCGACCGGTCGTGCTCGTGCACGGCGACAGCCACTACTTTCGCATTGATAAGCCGTTGCTGGGCAGGCGCAGCAAGCGGCGGATCGAGAACTTCACTCGGGTCGAGACCTTCGGTAACCCCGACGTCCACTGGGTCCGCGCACATGTCGATGCGGAGGACCCGAACGTCTTCTCGTTCGAGCAACGCATCGTCAAAGAAAACCTGGTGCGCCATTAGTGGGTAGGGCGCGCTGTCCCTGGCGCGCCGGAGCCTGCAAGATGCGTCGCGCTCTCAGCGAAGCATTGACAAGCCCACCCCTCGTTTCTCAAAATTCAGCGCCAGCAACACGGAATTCTATGAAACACATTGCATTTCTCCTCCTCGCCTGCGTGGCGGGCTACGCCGCCGATTCCGACACCGACAAAACGAAGACCAACAAGGCCGAAAAAGCTGAGGTGTCCATTTTCGCCGACAAAAAGCTGGAAGCTGCGGTCCGGAAGTTTGTCTTCGACAAGCGCGACAATGACAAACCAGTCACGGAAGCCGATGTCGCAAACCTTTCCACGATTCAGGGCGTCGGCATGGGCATCAAAGACCTGAGTGGGCTGGAGAAGTGCCGCAGCCTCGCCTCGCTCGATCTTGCGAAGAACGCGATCACGAATCTCGGCCCCATTGCCGAACTCACGTCCATCCAGTACTTGAACCTCGCGAACAACCAGATCAGCGATGTTGCGCCCCTGGGCAAGATCGTGGCTCTGCAATACATCGAGCTGTCGAACAACCAGGTCAAAGATCTGAAGCCGCTCGCCGGGCTGACCAACATGGCGTCGCTGTATCTCTCGAACAACGAGGTGAGCGACATCTCGCCCATCACCAGCTTTCGCCGTCTGTCTTCGCTCTACCTCGACAAGAACAAGCTCACCAGCGTCAAGGGCGTCGAGAATTTCAAATGGCTCTCGTCGCTTTCGCTGAATGACAATCAACTCACCGATGTGACACCAATTGCATCCCTGAACAGCCTCTACTTTCTATTTCTCGAACGAAACAAAATCAAAGACATAACGCCCTTGTTTGACGCGGCGAAGAAAGACAGCGAGGGGGAAAAGAGGTTTTCGCCTTACATCAACATTTTCGTTTCCGGAAATCCTTTGACCAGTACCGCCAAACGCCAGCTTTCCCAAATGAAGGACTTCGGCTGTCGAATCAACAACTAGGTGCGACACAGGAGCGCTGCATTCCAGAACCTCGCGGACTCTGCGTGGCCCATACACCTTCGCGGCAGCGTCGTGGAGTGCGGCGCTCCTGCGCCGCTTTCCTCGCGACCGGAAACTGACCAGGGTTCTACGACGTTAAGACGCGCTCCAGTAGAAGAGTCAGACTGCCTCTTCCGTCACCGGCGCCGTATGATAAAGCTCCGTCGCCTCGTGAAGGAGCTCTTCGAGAAAGCGTTGCGGGGAGATTCCTGACCAGGAGTCGCCGCGCGCGACCCCGCGTTGAACCGAAGCCAGGATCTGGTTCTGCCGAAGAGCGTCGAGGTCGGCAAAGTTGCGGCGCAACCGCGCCTGGGAGACTTCATCCAGGCCACGCAGGCCGAGACGGAAAGAGCGAGCGTCTAAAAACTGGGCAGTGCCTGTCCATCGCCCGGCGTGTTCCGCCGCGAGCCGGAAATCGATCGCCCGCGCAATCCCGAGGAACGGTTCCCGGTCCGGTTGCGGAATCAGCCGGGCGCAAGCCGCCGCCAGCGTGGTGATCTCATGCGCATTGAGGAACTGGCCTGCGGAACTGGCGGCCGGCACGGACATAGTAGTTTGGCGCATAAGCGGTTTCACGCGCATCAATGTGATACGCGCAGATAATATCCTAACTTAGCCCCGGGAGTGAACTGGGGCAAATGCCTGCCGCGCGTTGACTCTCGTGCTGCTTGCAAGCAGAGCACAAAGAATACCGCGCTGGCTCGCTGGTGAAAAAGTTGCTTCGGAGTAAATAGTTGTGGCGTGGTCGGATTCTGGTACGGTGCTAAACTCAATGAGCCGTTTGGCGCGATATTCGTATGTTTTTATGGTGCTGATGCTGGTCCTGGTGGGCTGGATGCACCTCGCGACCCCGCTCATTGCCGTGTTGTTTGCCTACTTCGCGTTAAACAAGCTGCACTTTGCTCCCCGCTTCAAATGGCTGGCAGTGGCGACATTCGTCGTGCTGGTCGTCGCCATCTTTTGCGGCTTCGCTGTCTTCATGAAACACGCCATGAACGCGTTGCCGGCCATGGCCGAAGTGACGATTCCCAAAGTGGTCGAGTACGCGCGCCAGCAATACAACATCGAACTCCCATTTGACGACGTCAACAGCCTCAAGGCGCTCATTGTCGAGGGCATGCGCGCCCAACTGAAGTACCTGGGAAACTTTGCGAAGCTCGCCACGAAGGAATTCCTCGCGCTCGCCATCGGCGTGGTCGTCGCCTGCAGTTTGTTCCTGAGCGCCAAAGTGGAATTGGGCCGCGAAACGACTTTGTTTCGTAATAATCTCTATTCACTCCTGAGCGATGAGATCGTGCAACGGTTCCGCTCCTTCTACGAAAGCTTCGTGATCGTTATGGGCGCGCAGATCGTTATTTCGGCGATCAACACACTTTTCACGGCCATCTTTGTTATTGCCGTACGCCTCCCGTGGGCAGGTGTGGTGATTGTTGTGACCTTTATATGCGGGCTGGTTCCAATTATCGGCAACCTCATCAGCAACAGCGTGATCGTAGGTATTGCGTTTACGATCTCTCCAAAACTCGCCATCGCCTCACTCTTCTTCCTGATCATCATTCACAAGTTCGAGTACTTCCTGAACAGCAAGATCATCGGCGATCGGATCAAGAACCCGGTCTGGCTCACGTTGCTGGCGCTCGTCTTTGGGGAACGCCTGATGGGCATACCGGGGATGATCCTGGCCCCTGTCATCCTTCACTATATCAAAGTCGAGACGTCAAAGATCCGTGTCCATGACGTGCCCGCGCAGCAATCGGAGCCCGGCGGCCCGGACATCGCCGTTGGGAAATAGCCTTGCGTCGCTAACGCGAACGCGAAGTCTCCGCGCGAACCACGTCCTGGTAGGCAGCTTGAAGCTGTGCGATCAACGGGCTTTGAGCCAGGGGCCGCGCATCGAGTGAGGTGGCTTCGACAATACCCGCAGTGCTCACCGTCAGGAAAACACCGTCAGCTCCAAATAGACCTGAGGGTGTCATCGGTTTCTCGGAGATCGCCACGCCGAGGTGACGGCAGATTTCGAAAACCACCGCGCGCGTGATCCCGGGCAGAATTCCCGCGGCCAGCGGCGGCGTGCACACGACTCCGCGCTGGACGCAAAACACGTTTGTGGCCGCGCCCTCGGTAATTTCACCGCGTTCATTGAGCAGCAGCGCTTCCTCGGCGCCTTGCTCTTCCGCTTCCGCGCGTGCGAGCACGCTGCGGACCCTGCTGCCCGTTTTGAGCTGGTTGAGCGGATCATCAGCCAGCACCCGAAAGGAGGACGTGATCAAACGCCATCCCGCCACGGATTTTTTCGGCAGCGGATGCAGTGTCATGAGCACGCGCGGCTTTTGCGCGAGCTTGATCGAGTAACCTCGCGGTGCGCTCCCGCGCGAAACGGTGAGTCGCAGCACACAATCGCGCATGTTGTCGAGCTTCACGAGTTCTGAGGCGAACCCTTCGAGCTTTGCGGCGGGATATGGAAGCGCGATGCGCAACAGTTTCAGCCCCTGTTCGAGCCGAGCAAGGTGCGCACCCCAGCGAAACGGAACGCCACCGTAGAACGGCATCGTCTCAAACAGCGCGTCGCCATAGAGAAACCCTCGATCATCAACGGGGATCACCGCCCGCTCAATCGGCAAAAATTCTCCGTCCAAAAAGACGTGCACGGCTCATCATGGACAGAAGAAAGCGCGAGAGCAAATGCGAGTAAAAGCCGACGGCGACGGAGCGCCGTCCCTGCACAGCTATACTTTTGCGGAGGTAAGGATAAGATCGTGACGTGAGCAACGGCGATTTCGCGACGTTCGCGCCAAAGCGGCGAGGCCTTTGGTTAAAGCTCCTCATCGGATTTTGCATTGTAGTTTTGATTATTGCGGGATGGTTGTTCCTCGAACGCAAGCTCGGCCAGGCTGCTTTGAAGAATTACGAGCAGGAACTGATCGCGAAGGGCGAGAAGCTGACGTTTGCGGAATTGCTTCCGCCACTTCCCGATGGACCAAACAAAGCGATTGAACTGGTTGGATTGTGCAATTCCTTTCAGACGGGTGCAGTCCTGACCCTGAACGCGCCGCGGCCAATGGAATGCATCGCGGCGGGCAAAGCCTTGGTCATCACGAAAGAAGCCGACTGGTTCGACAAGAAAGCGGGCAAACTGACATGGGAACAGGTCGACAGGGATCTCGAACGCAACCGGGACGTTCTGAACGAATTGAGGGCTATAGTGAGACTTCCAGTGCTGCGCTATCCATTAAATTATCGCGGCGTCAGCACGCTCCTTCCGCATCTCGCACGACAAAAGGGCGCGGCGCTATGGTTGTCGGGTTCCGCGCTCTACAAAATTCACACGAACAACATCAGTGGAGCCATTGACGACATTGAATCGATCCTGATGCTCGCTCGCTTGACGGAACACGAACCGCTCCTCATTTCGCAGTTGGTTAGAATCGCATTGGTGCAAATAGCAGTTCACGATTGCTGGCCTTTGTCACAGCACGATGCGAGCGATGCAGACTTGATGCGACTGCAGAAGATATTCAGTGACATTGATACGGTAGATCCCATGGTCCTGGGACTGCAAGGGGAGCGGGCGATGGCGCGGGACACCTTCGCCATGATTCGATCTGAACAAATCAATTTCGACGATCTCAAAGACATAGCCACTTCATTTGGATACGACGATGAAGCGCCAGGTGCACTCGACAACGTGCCCTACGGTGATGAAATGAAAGGAGCGTTACGCGCGCACGTTATTTATCCAACGTGGCGTTACGTGTTTTCGTATGAAGACGAGCGTCACGCTATTGAAGAAATGCAGCGGATCATTGGCGCGACCAAAGCGGCGAAAGCAGCGAGATCGGCTGGAAGGCTTAAGTCGCTGGAGGCGACATTAAACGAGAAAGTTAAGCCGAGCGGTGACAATAGATCGTGGAAGTATTTCGTGACTGGCTTGCTGCTGCCGGGCACGGGGACATCTGGAAGTCGCGCCTTTCGAACGCAAACCCACTGCCAAATGGGTGTGGCTGCCATTGCACTGAAGCGTTATCACATGCGCTACAAAACGTTTCCAGGCAGTCTTGCGGAACTCGTTCCCGAATTCCTGTCTGAGGTGCCCCTCGATTATCAGGATGGCAAGCCGCTCCGTTATCGTCTCAACGGCAGTCAATTTGTGCTATGGTCGGTGGGACCCGATGGGAAGGACGACGCGGGCACTCCCAAATCGGAGCCGGACTTTAGTTGGATGTCAGGTCCAGACGACGTGTGGCCGCAGGCTGCTTCGAAGGCCGAAGCGGCTGCGTACCGGGAATCGCAACTGAAACGTTGAGGGATTTCAGCAGCATCGTTGGAACGGACATCGTAGTGTCGCTATTATTTCGGTGCGGCCCCCTGATGAATGAACTCCTCGCGGCTCAGGATGCCATCGTTGTCGGCGTCGAAGCGTTCGAAGCGCGCGGGCGCTTGCTTGGGATCGGGTTGGTTGGCGAGGAATTCTTCGCGGGTCAATTTGCCATCGCGGTTTGTGTCCTTGCGCCGGAAAAGCGCGGCGCGATCGGTCGGCGGTTTTGGGATTTGTGGTTTCGCCTCGGGCTGAGCGGTGATGAGCACGTGAAGTTCTTTCACGAGCTTCGGCTCCGTCGAGGCGAGGTTCTTTGTTTCTTCGGGATCTTTCTTGTAATCGTAGAGTTCGAACTCCGCGGTCTCTGGCGCGGCTCCCGGCTTCTTCCATTCCACAAGACGATAGCGCTCCGTGCGCACCGCGCGTCCTAAAATGGGGCCGTCCCCCTGGCGATTGCGCGGGTAAACGTGGAAGATTGCTTCCTTGTTTTCGCGTGAGGGTCGTTTCAGCACCGGGACGAGGCTCTTGCCTTCGAGAGGATGGGGATTGTTCGGCGCCGGCACGCCAGCCAGTTCGCAGAGCGTCGGATAGATGTCCACGGTCTCGGCCAGAGCACTCGTGCGCGTGCCCTTTCGCGAGACGCCGGGCGCGGCGACGAGCAACGGAATGCGCGTGGCCTGTTCGTAATTCGTGTGCTTGCACCACATGCCATGATCGCCCAGGTGCCAGCCATGGTCGCCCCAGAGGACAATAATTGTGTTCGACGTAAGGCGGAGGCGATCGAGTTCGTCGAGCACACGACCGAGTTGCGCGTCCATATAACTCAGGGCTGCGTGATAGCCATGAATCAACGTGCGGGCGTCGTCGTCGCTCAACTGCCCCTTTTCAGGCACGTCGCGGTATTGCCGCAATTCGCCCCAACTCGAAGGCGCGTATGTGGGCGCGTCCTGCGGCGGCGTTTGCAATGCCGGCAATTGAAATGACTCCCGGCGATAAAGGTCCCAATATTTTTTCGGGGCACAGAAGGGCAGATGCGGCTTGAGGAATCCGACTGCGAGGAAAAACGGTTCGGTCCGCCCCTTGGCCGCGCGCAACCGGCGGATCGCCTCGTCGGCAATTTTGCCGTCGGGATACGCATCATCGGGCACGTCGGCCGATTCGTAGGGTGCCCCGCGCGGAAGTTTCGCCACGTCCGTCTCGTTGGCGAAGAGCGCCTCCTCGCGGGTGCCTTCCTTCGGGCGATTTTCCGGGAGCAAGTAAGCGACGGTGCGACCCTCAAAATGCGGAACGCTCCACGACGCCGGGTCTTCATGATTGCCATGGCCAACGTGAAAAATTTTGCCCAGCCCTTCGGCGCGATAACCGTGTTGCATGAAATGCTGCGAGAGGGTGATTGCGTTGGACGCCGCGAAACGGAAATTGGTGCCAAGATCGTAAATGCCAAGTGTGGTCGGGCGCACGCCGGTCATCAGCGCGTTGCGAGACGGGGCGCAGACGGCCTGGTTGCAATAGGCGCGTTCGAATAAAACGCTGCGCTTCGCCAGGCGATCGATGTTCCGCGAGTGGACGCGTTTGTCGCCATAGCAGCTGAGCACCGGTTTCAAATCGTCCACGCAAATGAGAAGGACGTTGCGGCGCGCCGCCCCATGGAGATAAACGGGCAACGACCAGCAAAGGACAACCGCCAGAGCACACCAGGATTTCACGCTCGACATCTTGCCGCGGCTTCTCTGATTCGGCAATGGCGCCTGCATCCTGGATGGTGCTACGGGATCGAGACGCGGAAGAATCGCGCGCCGGGATTCGGTGTGATGCTGAGTTCGACGCGGCGATCGGAATCGAGCGGCGGTTCCTGCCTCAAAATTTGCCAGCTTAGGAGATCAACGCTTGCATACACGGTGTATCCAGCGCCTGCGCGGCCATCGAAGACGAGACGGACTTCCGTGGCAGCCGGCGAGAGCAGTTCAATCGAGAAAGGCGGCGTTGGATTCTGTTGTCCAGGAGAGCCGCTCGTGCCCGTGCTGGGCCGCCAGTTGGCGGGATCGTTGAGGTTGCCTTCGAGATCACGCACCTCGAGGGACGGGCCCGATCCATCCGGAGAGTTCGGCCACGGCGGAAGCGTGCCGTAAGTGAAGTCGAGGATGGTTTGGTCTTGCGCGTCGAGGAGCACGATACGCTCGCCGGCATTGTCGAGCCGGCCAGTGTATTCGCCGGCGATGGGGCGGCCAGCGCCATAACGAAATTCGAAGGCCGCGCGATTTTTCACCAGCAACAAAAACTCACCCGCGGCGAGGCGCGGGATGGAGGATGTTGAGAAATTGAATTCGATCCCCATCGTGAACTTGAGGCCGGTGAGATCGAAGGTTGCCGTGCCGTTGTTGAACAGTTCGATGAATTCGAAGGCGTTCTCACTCGTGAAACCGGCGGCGACTTCGGCAGCGTTGGGATCGGCAGGGTGATAATGGAGTTCCGTGAGGACGAGGCGCGGTTGGCCTACGACGAAGGTCGCTTCAGTGAGAGCGGTCCACTCACCGCCGTTGAGGGCGCGAGCCTTCACGGTGGCGAGATCATTCAACGTGATCGGTCCAAAGTAGCGAAGGGCGCCCGCGCTGCGCGGGTCAGAGCCGTTGGTGGTGTAATAGATGGCACCGGTGGGGACGCTCATGGAAAGTTGAAAGCCGGGATCAACCAGGCCGCCGTGTTTGCTGAAACGCGGCGCATCAGAGAGCGGGTAAAGCCCGGCACGGCGGAACTGCGCGATGACATTGCTGGAGCGCCGGGGAAAATAGCTCGTGAACAAACTATTGACGGCGGGCGCCCAGTGCTCATCGCGCGTGAACGGTGTGCTTCGCAATTGATCACCCCAGCGGGCCGTTTCGCCGACGATCGCGTTGCTGATCCCGGCGGCGAGCGCGGCGAGGCGGGCGGCAGGCCGATTGTTTTCGGGCCGCGCCGGGTTCCACGCGCCGTTGGTGGGGTTCACGTAAAAGACGCCGTCGTTGAAGAAGTGGCGGTGGACGCGATCAGCGAATTGAAGACGGAACGTGGCGTTCGTGCGGACGGCAGCATAAGGGCGCGCGACTGCGCCGCTGACGCCTGTGGCGTCATGGTTCACGCCGGTCAACCCGAGCGCGGTTTCGGTGTCCCACGGGTAAAACTTAAACCCATCACCATTATTTCTGTCGCGTCCCGCCCACCAATTGCGGCCCGGCCAATCGGCATTGCCCACATAAAAGTTGAGGATCATGTAGTCGATCATGTCCTCGACATCGAGGAGATCTTCGTAGGCGGGATTGCGCGTGCCGTCGGGATTGTTGCCCTGGATGCGCTGATAGAGGGTGTCTTGCGTGAGATCACCGTTCAGCAGGTTCATCAACCGGTTCCACGCGTCATAGTTGCCGTCGGGCGCGGAGTCCTGGTTGAGCGCGTCCCAGGTGTCGCGGTCGCCGCCGAAATAAGAGGCGGAGAAAGCGGCGTCCGGACGCTCGATGGGATTGTAGAGGCCCCAGTACCAGCCGTTGATGAACAAGTGCACGAATCGGGAATGCGACGCGACGCGGCCCATCAGGCGCATGCTTTCCGCAGCGAATGCGTCGCGAACGTAAATGGCCGAACTGTTTCCGTAGGGCCAGCCGTCGTTGCTGTTGGCGCGGAGAATGAAGTTGTTGAATTCCTCGGCGGCGTGCTCGCCAAACAGCGGATAGCGCAACATGCCCGCGCCGTAACGCTCACGAAAAATCAAACGGAAGGATTTTTTGAGAGTCAGGTCGAAGCGCCGAAATGCGCCGCCCTGGATGCGAATGCCGGCGTCCTGCTGGAAACCGGCGCTGCCATCGGGATAAATCATTTCGAGGGACGCGGCGCGTTCCCACGCGTCGCCGCGGGCCTCGGGGTTCGCGTAAATGCCTTGCGGTCCGAACATGTCCCCCATGGGGATCACGATCGACATCGTCGGCACGGATTGTAGATCGGTTTTGAGCGTGCGCGTGTACTTGCCGCCAAAGTTATCATTCGACAACCCTACCACGCGCGGATCGAGACCATAGTCGGCGGCCTGCGCATTCCAGTTGGTCGGAAAGCCGGCCGCGATCGCATTCGAGCGCGTTTGGGTAACGACATCATCCAGGAAGAGATAGGTCGCCGTGTGTACTGGCGATGGACGCCAGCCCGTCCGATACGCCACCGCACGCAGCACCATCGTGCGGCTAATACGAATTGGCTGCGTGTAAGTGGTCGTATTGCTAAGGCTTGGCGGACTGCCATCCGTCGTGTAACGGATGGTTGTCTGCGGAGTAGGACAGCTCAAAACCAGGTCGAACGGGGCTTGGTAGAAGCCGCGGCTGTGACTCGCCACGATGTTCGAAACAATGCCGACGCT
>Ga0105340_1000864_pt1 | contig 14068 bp, 11 predicted proteins | sample EasRivMeERMLT700_FD_89676 | JGI IMG/M metagenome (GOLD analysis project Ga0105340, IMG submission 89676) | Soil microbial communities from meander-bound floodplain in the East River, Colorado, USA - East River MetaG ERMLT700 | ecosystem: Environmental > Terrestrial > Soil > Floodplain | place...
AAGATTTTTGGACGGCGGGGGGAGGGTTTATATTTTACGTATGTCCGCTTGCGGCTTCGCGTTCGCTCGGCGCTCGGCGAGCGCGAAGCCGCAAGCGGCGGGAGAGAGGCGGACATGCATTCAAATCGTTGGTCGGCGCTGTTGCACCTGATCGCCGCCCGGATTCGCGAGTTCATTCGGGAGCCGGAGGTGATCTTCTGGGTGTACGGCTTTCCGCTGATTCTGGCGGTGACGCTCGGCTGGGCGTTTTCCAGCGTCAAGCCGCCGCCGCCGGTCGTCGATGTGCAGGCGACGCCGGGGTCCAAGCGTGCCGACGAAATCCTGGCTCGGCTCGATGACGAACGCTTCGGCGAGGAAAAGCCGAAGGTGCAAGTGTTGTCCCAAGACGAATGCGAAGCTCGCGCCAAGCGCAGCGAAAGTGCGTTGTATCTGATTGTGACGGACGACAAGATCATCTATCGCTACGATCCGGCCCGCGCGGAAAGCGTGCAGGCGCGGTACTGGATCGAAGCGCTCTTGGCTCGCAATCCGCCGCACAATGCCGTGGACGCGGAGGAGGACAGCCATCTGACGGAACACGGCCGGCGTTACATCGACTTTCTGCTGCCGGGCTTGATCGGCACCAACATCATGGGCGGCGGACTGTTCGGCGTCGGCTTTGTGCTGGTCGATATGCGGGTGCGCAAGCTCTTCAAGCGGCTCATGGGGACGCCGATGCGCCATAGCGATTTTCTCTTATCGCTCATGATCTCGCGGCTCATCTTTTTGTTGCCGGAAATGTTGATCTTGTTGATGGTCGGCTACTTTCTGTTCGGCGTGCCAATCAATGGCTCGATCTTCACGCTGGCGATCGTCATTCTGGTCGGCGCGGCGGCGTTCGCGGGCATCGGGCTGTTTCTGGGGTGCCGCACGGAGAAGACGGAGACGGCGTCGGGATTCATCAACCTGGCGATGTTGCCGCAGTATATCCTGTCGGGCGTGTTCTTCTCGGCGAAGAATTTTCCCGAGGAAGCACAGTATGTGATTCAGGCGTTGCCGTTGACGCAGCTCATCGACGCAATGCGCGAGGTGATGCTGGAAGGGAAGTCACTCTGGCAGGTATCTTGGCGCATCGCGATCTTATTGGCGTATGCGGTGGTGACGTTTACGTTGGCGCTCAAGTTGTTCAAGTGGCGATGACGCGGCGAGGCCCAACGATGCGCCGAATCCTCACGGCATTGCTGGCCGGGTTATGCGGTGTTCCGGGACCCGTAATTGCAATTGTTCTGATCGCCATCGTAAATGACTATCGCTATCCATGGCATGACGAACTCGTCGCTGTTGTTCTGGCGATGCTCCGGCGAGTGCTTGACGCCTGGCCTTTTGCCATTGGCGAAGCAATTTTCGGATTCATGTTCGGCTTAATGCTCTTCTTCGCCGAAACGCCCCCGACATACCGCCGCGGGATGTTACTTGGCGCGGTTTCCTGGTTCATCATTGGATTTCCATTTGTAGTAATAGCGATTCATAATACCTGGTCGCAAAACGACCTCATCCGCGTATTCGCTGTCTTGGGTGCATATCTCGTTCACATTTTCGGCGGGGCGATTGCCGGATTTCATGTCGAGTATTTCTTGTTGCGCGGACGTTCTAACGACGCGAACCGATGACTTCGGACGAGCGTTGTTTGACGGTTGTTAACGACCACTCCAATTCATACAATTTCCCATGCAGTACTCGTAACTCTTTGTTCACTAAGGAGATCCTGCCGGTTGTGCTGATTGTAATACCACTTTGAGGTCGCAGGGTGATTTGGCCAGCGAAACCAAAGGATTTGGTTTCTGTTGATTTGGGAAGTTTGGTAAAACTGGGTTGATTTCCTCGTGCAAAATCCTCGGAGTGATTCGCGATGACGCGTGACTTGAACGGGCGACGTATCCTCATCACCGGCGCATCGAGCGGCATTGGCCGAGCGCTCGCGCAACAGCTGGCGCCGATGGGCGCGAAGCTTGTGCTGGCAGCGCGGTCGGAGGACAAGCTCACGGAGTTATCCGCAACGCTGCCTGGCACTCATCTGGTGATGCCGACCGATGTCACCAAGGACGACGATCGCCAGCGGCTGCTCGATCAAGCCGTGGATCGCTTCGGCGGCCTCGATGTGCTGATCAACAACGCCGGCATCGCAAGCTGGGATCACTTCGCGAATTCCAGCGAAGCGATCCTGCGGCAAATCATGGAGGTCAACTTCTTCGCCCCCGCGGAGCTGATTCGCAAGGCGATTCCGATCCTCGTGAACGGGACGCAGCCGGCCGTCGTCAATGTGGCGTCGATGTGCGGCCGACGCGCCATGCCGGCGTGGAGCGAATATTCCGCGAGCAAGTACGCCCTGTGCGGCCTGACCGAGGCGTTGCGCGGCGAGCTGGCGCGGTTCGACATCGATATCTTGCTGATCGTTCCGGGCCTGACGAGCAGCGAATTCTCGCGGCACTTGTTGCGTGCCGAGGGCAAGGCGAAGATCGAGTACGACGAGGGCATGCCGCCGGAATATGTGGCCGGGCGAATCGTGCAAAGCTTGCAAAAGAACAAGACGGAGACGTGGATCGGCAGCGACACGAACTGGATGCTGCGCGTGAATCGGTGGGTGCCGCGGTTTGTCGATTACATGCTGGCGCAGAAGGTGAAGAAGTTGTATGAGGTTAGTTGATGAGCGAATGCAATGGGACACGACATAAGCGCCTACCTGGGCAATCAGGATCCTGAAGATCCGTTCGCTTATCTCGAGGGCTGGACGAATCAGCCCGAAATCGCCAGTCTTCGTCGTGGTTCCTCCAACCCAATGCGGCATCAATTGTATGAAGTCTTGAAGGCAACGGAGTACGACGGCGACGTTAGCGGTATTTGGGACGCGCGATGGTTCAATCGCAATCAATTAGAATTGGCGCTTGAGCAATTGCGCGAACGATTGACGCAAGGCCTTGACGTACAGCCCGAAATTGAATTTGTAACGAATTGTCTGTCGGCACTGCCGCTGGATCGGTCAAGCGTTTTCATTGCATTCGGTTGACTGGTTGTTTTTTAGCGCCCACCTTCGGGAGGATCCCTGCTTCATGTGCGGCATCGCGGGCATCATTAACTTGAACGAACCATCGGCGATCGATCCGCAGATCGTTCGCCGCATGGCCGATGCGATCACGCACCGCGGGCCCGATGAAGACGGCTTCTTCGCACGTCCCGGCCTGGCGATGGCCAATCGCCGGCTCTCGATCATCGGCTTGCACGACGGCAAGCAGCCGATCCACAACGAAGATCACTCCGTCTCCGTCGTCTTCAACGGCGAACTCTTCGATTATCCCGAAGTCAAAGCGCAGCTCGAAGCCAAGGGGCATCACTTCCGCACCCATTGCGACACCGAACTCATTCCGCATCTTTACGAAGAGCACGGCGAGGGGGTCTTCGAGAAGCTTCGCGGCCAATTCGCGGTTGCGCTGTGGGATGAACGCAAGCAGCAGTTATTATTAGCTCGCGATCGCTTCGGCATCTGCCCGCTCTACTGGTCGCAGCAGGGCGACTGGTTGTTGTTCGCTTCCGAGATCAAGGCATTGCTCGCGTCGGGCATGGTCGCGGCGCGGCCGGACGTGCGCGGCATCAATCATGCGTTCACGTTTTTCGCGTTGCCGGGGCCGGTGACGTGCTTTGAGGGCGTCAACTGTCTGTTGCCGGGGCGGTATCTGCGTATTCTCCCCTCGCCCCCGGAGGGGAGAGGGGGGCAAATACAAGAAAAGGTTTACTGGGAGATCGACTTCCCCGAGCAAGGGCAAGAGGAATACCACGACTTCCGCCGTTTCGGCTCGAATGCCAATTCACCCTTGATCGATGAGTTCGAAGCCGTGCTGAAGAAAGCGGTCGAACGTCGGCTGCGGGCGGACGTGCCTGTCGTGTCGTACCTCTCCGGCGGCGTCGATTCGAGCGTCGTCGTCGCGCTGGCGTGCGCTCAGCGGCGCAGCGAGGGCAAGGGGCCGATTCCGACGTTCACCATCGCGATCCAGGATCCGACGCTCAACGAAAAAACCGAGGCCGCGGAAGTCGCCCGGCACATCGGCGCGGACGCGATCGTCGTCAATTGCGGCCGGGATGAGGTGCTTAAAACGTATCCCGAGCTTATTCGCGCCGCCGAGGGGCCGGTAATTGACACGGCGTGCGCGGCCCTGTTGATGCTGGCACGAAAAGTGCACCAAAGTGGCTACAAGGTAGCGTTAACCGGCGAAGGAGCGGACGAGTGGCTGGCGGGGTATCCGTGGTACAAGATTCACCGCGTCCTCGGCGCTCTCGACGCGATACCGGGCTTGCCATTGAGCGGCCTGGCGCGACGGGCTTACTTGCGCTTGACCGGGGCGCCGAAGGTTTCGTGGGACGCGATGAAGCGCGTTCACAACGCAATTGGCGGCCCAAACGCCTGGCTTAACATCTACGGCCTGTTCGGCTCGTCCAAGACGCGCTTCTTCAGCGCCTCGATGTGGGAGCGGCTCGGCGATCATTTGCCGTACGAGGACTTGAAGCTCAACGTCGAACGCTCGAAGAAATGGCATCCGCTCAATCGCTCGCTGTATCTCGGCGCGCGGGTGATGTTGCCGGGATTGTTGCTCGCGTCCAAGGGGGATCGCGTGGCCATGAATTCGTCGGTCGAGACGCGTTATCCGTTTCTCGATGAAGACGTGTTCGCGTTTCTGGCGAAGCTGCATCCAAGCTGGAAGATGCGCGGCTTGCGCGACAAGCTGATTCTTCGCTATCTCGCGGATCGCTGGGTGCCGAAGTCGATTGCATGGCGGCGCAAGGCCATGTTTCGCGCGCCGCTCGACGGCTTTCACACGACGACGTTGCCGACATTCGTCGATCAACTGCTCAGCCCCGATTCGCTAAAGAAGTGCGGCTATTTCGATGTCGCATCCGTACAACATTGGCGGACGGCTTTTCGCAACATGCGCGAAGGCTCGAACCAGCGGACGATGGTCGAGATGGGCCTCGTCGGCGTGGTCGCGACGCAGCTTTGGCATCATACCTACCTCGGCGGCGGCCTGGCGGAGTTGCCAAGCTGGTCGCCGCCCGTGATTCAGGAAACGCCCGTTTACGTTTAGGGCTTGGCGAGCCACGGGGTTTATCCCCGTGGGATGGACCCCAATCCACGGGGATAAACCCCGTGGCTCGCAAGGATCGGAGATATTTGTGTCCTACGCACTCTCCACCCTCTGGTACGAACGCCATCGCTATCTCCCCGCGGTGCTGGCCGTGTCGTTTAGTTGCATGCTCATCGCGCTGCAGTGCGGCTTGCTGCTCGGCCTGTTCTCGATCACGTCGATTCCAATCGATCACTCCTCCGCCGACATCTGGGTCGGCCATCCCGATGTGCCCAGCGTCGATCTCGGCATTCCCATTCCGGAAGCCTGGCAATCCTATCTCGCCGTCGATGAGGTCGTGCATTATGAGCCGTACATGGAAGGCTTCGCGTACTGGAAGAAGCCGACCGGCGGCACCGAACTCGTGCTGGTGATCGGCACCCGGCTCGGACCGGACGCGATCGGCGCCATCAAGGAACTGACGCCGGAACTGCGGACGCTCTTGTCGGAGCCCAACGCGGTGGTGATCGACGAAGGGGAATTCGGCCGGCTTGGCATCAAGAAGGTCGGCGATACGGCGGAGATTTTGGGAAAACGCGTCCGCGTCGTCGGCACCGTGTCGGGGTTGCGCAGTCTGGCGGGGCCGTATTTGTTTTGCTCGCTGGATACGTCGCGCAAGTTCCTCGCGCCGCCGCCGGGGCAATGTACGTTCATCCTGGCCAAATGCAAATACAAAGAGGACGCGCCGCAAGTCGTGGAAAAGTTGAAAAAATTCGAGCGGAAGTTGTCGCCGTTCACGACGGAGGATTTTTCGAGCAAGAGTCAGCGCCATTGGCTGTTCAAGACCAAGGCGGGCATCGCGCTGGGCCTGGCGGCGGCGCTGGGTCTGCTCGTTGGCGCCGTCGTGACCAGCACGACGCTTCATTCCGCTACCGTCTCCTCAATCAAGGAGTACGCCGTCTTGCGGGCCCTCGGCATTCCACGCTGGCGCATGGCGATGATGGTGCTGTCGCAGTCGTTCTGGGTCGGCATCACCGGGATTGCGCTCGCGTTTCCCGCGATTTATGGGATCAAACTTGGCGGCGATTATTTTTTCGCCGCCAAAATTTTGCTGCCAACCTGGCTGAATCTTGGCGCGATCGTCATCACGTTGACGATGGCGATGGGTTCCGGACTATTCGCCCTGCGAAGTTTGCGGCATGTCGAGCCGGTGACGCTCTTGCGTTAAACATGCTGCGTGCAGGCGGGCGGTCAAACCAGGATGGTCGCGTCGATTGTGTCGGTTGTACGGCGTGCCCCTGAGTTGGAATCGGGAAAGGCTGTATTTTTTACAACGTCAAAAAAGGCGTTCCCTGTAAAATCCTTGAATACCGAAAACCTTTTTTCCATATAATAACTGACCTATGCTCGCTACCTTGACACAACGAGAATTGCGAATGGATGCGGCGCCCGCAACGCCGACGATGAAAGCCTGGGGGGTCACGCGCAGCTTCGGCGAAGGGGAAACCAAGATCTACGCCCTGCGCAACGTCAGCCTCGAGCTTAACGCCGGCCAGCTCACGCTGCTCATGGGGCCTTCGGGCAGCGGCAAATCGACGCTGCTCGCCGTCCTGTCGGGCTTGCTCCATCCCGATTCCGGCACCGTCCTGATCCAGGACCGCGATCTCTGGGCCACGACCGAGCCCGAGCGCGAAGCGTTTCGCCTGGCGCATTTCGGCTTCATCTTTCAAGGCTACAACCTGTTCGCGTCCTTGACCGCCCGGCAACAAATGGAAATGGTGTTGCGCTGGGGCGTCGGCGCGTCGGCCCGCGAGGCGAAAGAAAAAACGGACGAGATGATGGCCATGCTCGGCCTGACGAAAAAAGCGGAATTGCGGCCTTTGCAACTTTCGGGCGGCGAAAAGCAGCGCGTCGCGATTGGCCGGGCGCTGATCAAGCAGCCGGGCTTCGTCTTCGCGGATGAGCCGACCTCCGCCCTCGATTGGAAGCATGGCCAGCACGTGATCGAACTGTTGCGGGCGGCCGCTCACGATCAAGGTTCGACCATCCTCGTGGTGGCGCACGATTCGCGCATCATCCCCTTCTGCGATCGCGTCCTGCAACTGGAAGACGGCATCCTTTTCGAAGGCTCCGAAAAGCCGGCGGAACTGTACGCCGACAGCGCGTTGCAGACCAGTTATTGATCTCCATTCGCGGACATTCCGCTTCGCCCTAATCCGCGACGCTCTCGACGGACAGGTAGGTCCGTTCCATCATGCCAGGGAGGTTTTCCGCATGAAAGCATTCTGGATCGTCGGCGTCTTGCTCCTGGTAGGCATGATCGTCGGCGTGCGCCTCTTGTTCATGGGCTCGGCCGCCCAGGCTGACGTCAATGATCCGAACGTGTCCAATCCCGAACGCATCGTCTGCTGGGGCAACTTCGACGTCGAAAAAGGCGTCGCCCGCCTTTATCCGCGCCAGTTCGGCACCGTCGCTTATGTCCACGCCGAAAGCGCCAAGGCGAAGGAAGGCGAACGCGTCAGGGTCAAGAAGGACGAGCTGCTGTTGCAAGTGGACGACGGTGTCGCCCAGCTCACGGTTCTGGAAGCGGAAGCCGCGGTCCGCGCCAGCGAGCAACAATTGGCGCAGGCGAAGCAACTGCCTGATCTTTACAAGATTCAAAAAGAGCGGCAACAATCCGCCATAAAGGCCATCGAGCTAGAAATCCAGCAATTCAAGGTCGAGCTCGACAGCAAACTCTTGGGGCTTGAAGAGCAAAATCCAAAGCTCGCCAAGCTCTATCGCGATCTGGCCAAATTCGGCGAGGATAAGCTCAAAGAAAAACAGAAGGCGGAAGAAGGCACGCTTCGAGAAATCGAATTGCAGGACGCCGACTTGAAAATCAAACAGGCCGAGGCCGATCTCGATGCCAAGAAGGTGACCGTGAAGAAGGCGCAGGAAGTGGTCAAGTATCACAAGATTCTGGCGCCGAGCGATGGCTTTGTTTTGCGCGTCCACACGCGTGAGGCAGAAGCGTTGGGCCCGAACCCGATGTCGCCGGCGATCGAATTCGTGCCCGACCTGCCGATCATCGTGCGCGCCGAGGTGCTGCAGGAATGGGGCCGGCACGTCAAGCCGGGCGCGGAAGTGACGATCGAAGACGACACGTACAAGGGCCCGGAATGGAAGGGCATCGTGCGGCGCGTCTCGACCTGGTATGCGACGACGCGCAGCCCCGTGATTGAGCCGTTCCGCTATAACGACGTTCGCACGCTGGAATGCATCATCGACGTGACCGAAGGCAGCAGTGAAAAAATGATCGGCCAGCGCGTGCGAGCGCGGATCAAGATCGAAAAATAACCACAGATCAACTTGGCGCGGCTGAGCCGCAACCACTAACGCAAATGACGAATGCCGAAGCACGAATGACGAAAGAATGACGAAACCCGAATGCCGAATTAATGCCATCTGCGTTGAATTCGGAATTCGTCATTCGTGCTTCTTTCGTCATTCGTGCTTCGGCATTCGTCATTTCGGTCTCTTTTTTCATCCAGGTTCATCTGTGGTTCCTCCAGGAATCCACGCCTGAGTGCCGACGCCTCCCTTGAGTTCGTAATTGCGCTTGCGCGGCTTCACCGGCTCCTCCGGAGTCGTATCTTCTTCTTCCTCGTCCTCTTTCTTGACGGGTTCCGGCGCCATCGCATCGCGCAACGACAGCGAGATTCGCCGCGCCTGCGGATCGACGCTCAGAATCTTCACCTCGACTTGCTGATCGGGCTTCACGATGTCGATGACGCGCCACACCTTGTTCCGCGCCAGCTCGGAAATGTGAATCAATCCTTCAACGCCCGGCTCCAGCTCGACGAATGCGCCGAAATCCATCGTGCGCGTCACCTTGCCTGGCACGACTCGGCCCGACGCGTACTTCGTCTCGATATTGTCCCACGGGCTCGCTTCGAGCTGCTTCAATCCCAGGCTCAGCTTGCGTTTTTCGCGGTCGATCTTGAGCACGACGACCTTGATCATCTGCCCGGCCGTCAAAACCTTGGTCGCGTCGGCGATGCGTTGCCAGCTGATTTCACTGACGTGCAGCAAGCCATCGACGCCGCCAAGATCGACGAACGCGCCGAAGTCGCGCACATTGCCGATGACGCCCTGACGAACCTGGCCTTCTTGCAGCTCCGCCCACAGCTTCTCGCACATTTCCTCGCGCTCTTTTTCCTGTAAAGCGCGGCGGCTGACGACGAGGTTGCGCGCTTCCTTGTCCACGTCGGTCACGATGCACATTAACTTTTGATTGACGAATTGAGCCGCATCCTCGACGCGGAAGCGATCGATCTGGCTGATCGGCATGAAGCCGCGGATGCCGTTGACATCGACGGACAGGCCGCCCTTGTTCGTTTCGAGCACGCGCGCCTCGACGAGCATGCCCTCGGCGACGGTGGACCAGTCGGCGTGGACGGCGGCGCCGCGGCGCGACAGGATGAGCAAGCCGTTGGCGGGGTCGTAGCCTTCGATGGAGATTTCGATCTCCGCGCCGATGGTGGGCGGTCCTTCCGGGAAGTGCTCCATCGTCAGGACGCCCTGGCCGCGGCCGCCGGGGATGTCCACGAAGATGTCGGGCGGATGGATCGAGATGATCGTGCCCTTTTTCTTGCCTTGATTGGCCTGCGCCGCCGCCTGATCGCGGGCACGCTTCGAATCGTCGGCGCTATAGATGCTCGCGGCGTCCATGTCCTTGAGTGCCGCCTCGAGTTCGTCGGCGATCTCGGCGTCGAGGTCGCGCACGTTGGGCGCCGTCTTTTGCTTGTAATCCATGTCGGAATCGAGCGATGGGATGCGTTTCTTGGGGCCACCGTCGCCGCGCGGTTTGCGTTTCTCGAACGGACGATTCGGCTTGCCGGCGGGTTTATCTTGCGGCGCGTTCGCGGCCGGCGGCGGGGCGGCTTCCGGCGTCGTCGGCGCGGACTGCGGTTTTTCGCTCTCGGTTGACATGGCAATGTTCCGTATTAGTCGGCGAGCCACGGGGTTCATCCCCGTGGTGTTCGGCCTTCGTCCCTCATTTCACGGGGATAAACCCCGTGGCTCGCAAACGGTTATTATACAATCCGACGTGATTACTTCACCTTGATCTCGCGCACCCACAGGTTCTTGAACGCGACCTTGCCGCCGTGGTTTTGGACGCAGACGTAGCCCTTGATCGGGTTCTTCTTGAGCTTTTCATCCGTGCTTTGATCGAAGTCGATGATCTTCTCGCCGTTGATTTGAATCTTGATCTTCGGGCCGACGCATTCGATGTCCATCGTATTCCATTCCCCCGCGGCCTTTTGCGGGTTCGACGACGGCGCGACGTAACGGTACAGCGAGCCGGTGCTCAGCTTCGTCGGCTCCTTGCCGAAGTCGTCGTACAGCTGAATCTCGTAGCACGCATACGATGGCCGGGAGTCTTTCGACTTCTTCGGATCGAACGCGACGGTGCGAATGCCGACGCCGGAGTTGCACTTGGGCTGCAAACGATATTCGAGATGGAAGTGGAAGTCCGCGAACTCTTGCTTCGCATAGCGCAGGAAGCCGAAGCCCTTGCCGTCGCAATCGAGGAGGCCGTCCTTGACGAACCAGACGTCTTTGAGCTTGTCGCCGTCCTTGTAGTCCTTGGCGCCCTCGGCGAGCCAGCCGTCGAGATTCTTGCCGTTGAAGAGGATGATTTTGCCGTCCGCGTCACCGCCCGCGTCGCCGGGAGTGCCGGCGCAAGTAAGAACCAAGACGCTGCAAAGCAACAGCTGCAATCGTCGCATGTTCAATCTCCGCTTGCATTTCATGGCTGTCAATCTGACGGTCAACGTATTCAATCCGCGCGCATGCAGCAACCAGAAATCTTGTTGAGCGATTCGACTACTCAAGACATGAACAGAATCTTCATTGGCATGCAATGAGAGCTTCATGAGTTGTTTCGAATGGACCTATATGCTCTCACTGCTGAATAGCAACTGGAGGAGAGCAACTGGTAACCCGAAAGGAACAACCATGAACGCTGCTCGGACGAAGATGCGAAATGGCTTTACGCTCATCGAATTGCTGGTGGTGATCGCGATTATCGCGATTTTGATTGCCCTCCTGGTTCCAGCTGTGCAAAAGGTTCGCGAGGCGGCGGCGCGGACGCAATGTATCAACAATCTCAAGCAGCTGGCGATTGCGGCCCACAATCACGCGTCGGGATCCAAGTCGCTGCCGCCGGGGCTGCCGCATTTTGGCGATCGCTTCACGGCGCCGGAGAACGGCTCGAACGCCGGGAATATTCCTCTCTGGTGGGTGAGCGGAAATCGCGGTGACGCTCCAGGGGCCAACGGCGCCAACGCGGTGTGTTACGGCCCCAGCTGGCCCTGGCATATCCTCGCCGAGATGGAAAAAGCCATGATCGCGGACGGCGTCATCGGCGCGATCAACAGCGGCGACAAGAATGAGTCAAATCCTCAGGACAATCTCGACGGCACGCCGTTCCGCCGACCGCAGTTTCATTTCCAAATCCCGATGCAGGGCCACATGACCTGCCCCGCGTCGCAGCATGTTGATGTTGAATACGCCGATTTCTCACTGGAGAACTTGCGCAAGGCCAATTATGTCGCCTGTTTCGGCGGCGACTCCTTCATCCACGCCGTGCCCGATTCCACCAATCCGAACTCCACCAAGCGCGGCGTGTTTGGCGTCGTCAACCAAGTGCAAAAGAACCCGGTGGAAATGCGCATCGGCTACGGCAAGGGCGTCAAACTGGTCAACGTCCTGGACGGCACGTCCAACACCGTCATGTTCAGCGAGGTTCTTCCTTATGCGGACGCCCACGAAACGGCTTCCGACGCGCCGTATGGCAGGAATCGCGATTGGCGAGGCTGCGTGCTCGTGCCGGGCGCAGGCGGCAATACCTTCACAACCAAGTTCCCGCCCAACACTCCCGGCGTGGACGTTTTGCCCGGCTGCGACACGCGCATCCCGGCCGGCAATCCTCTCAAATGCACGCAGAACCGCGCCGATGGTTTCACGTTTGCGACGGCGCGCAGCCGGCACTCCGGCGGCGTCAATGCCGCGTTCGCGGACGGCGCGGTCAAATTCGTCTCCAATTCCATAACGCCCAACGTCTGGAGTGCGCTGGGCACCATGGCGGGTTCCGAGGCCGTCAACATCGATTTCTAATTGGAAACCTGGCGAGCCGAGCTTCTCTCGCTGCACGGCTCGCATTTTCGTTTTCGTGAAAGGGAGGGCGTGATGATGCGAATCACGATCAGCGGCCCAAGCGTAATGCTCCTTGTCGCTGTCCTTTTGTCGTCAGCGGGCTGCACTCGTGCGCCGCAGCCGTTGGATTTCGGCACGCCGGAAGGCAAAGAAGTTGCCCGGCTGATCATCGAAGATCTTCAAGAAAGTGTCGACCAGCCAAAGGTCCTGCAAAGCCGAATTTTTGTCGCGGGCGCCGCGCCGACCGGCGAATCGCTCAAGCGGTTTTGCGAAAACCGGTACGATGTCGTGGGCAACCCGAGCGTGGCCGGCACGGAAGCGACCGCCAAGATTCGCGTGCGCAACGCCGAGGATTCCAAGGACGTCGGCGTCGTCGAATGGACGTTTACCCAGGTCATGCTGGGGAGTGGAGAATCAAGTCCGCCCCGCTGCCATAGTCCCCGATCGCCAATGCCTGCCGTTCGAAGCAACCCAATTCTGACTGAAACGACTCCGTCGAATCCTCGCGCCAACCCATTCGTTCGCTTGCCAGGTCCATATCCTGCGAATGCAAACATCAATTCCAAATGATAAATTCATTATTTGTTTTGATTTCCGTTCCCTTGTTTGTTAAAGAATCATTAGGTTAATTTGATTTTTCAATGAAATTGGCACTATTCTCGCCGGTGAGGGAAGCTATTATAGATTCATTATTTCTTCATTGTCCAACTGGAAACGCTGCCATGACGACCTCTCCCAAAGCTTCGCGTCCGGGCTTCACCTTGATTGAGCTTCTCGTCGTGATCGCGATCATCGCGATATTGATCGCCTTACTTGTGCCGGCGGTGCAGAAGGTGCGCGAGGCGGCGGCGCGAATGCAATGTTCGAACAATCTGAAGCAACTGGCGCTGGGGTGCCAGAACTATCATTCCGTCTACAAAGCGTTCCCACCCGGAGTGCCGAGTTGCCACACGAATTTGGTCGATTCTTGGATGACCGCCGGCAACCAGGATGCGTCCGCGGCCGGGAAACCGGCGTGCTACGGTCCGGCCTGGACGGTGCACCTGGTTGGCTACATCGAACAAGCGGCAACCGAAAACGCCGCGGCCGTGAAGCCCTACGGTCCGACGGGGGACGGCCAAGACGCCGCCGAGGCGAATCCGCCCGACAACTGGGAGCACGCCGCCAACGGCGGGATCGGCACGTATCTTCCAGGAATCGTCTGGACCTGTCCGTCGGCGCCCCGAATGAACGAGTTTTTTAGCAGCTGGACGCTGGAGAACCTCGTCAAAGGCAATTACGTCGCCAACTTCGGCTCGGACAATTTCATGTCCTTTCAAAACGCCACGACTGCCGGCCCATTCGGCGTGACGACTGTGCAAAAAACTCCGCCCCAATCACGCTGGGGATTCGGCACCGGCGTCAAGATTGTTCAGATAACCGACGGCTCATCAAACACGCTCCTCTTGAGCGAAATCTACGCGTTCGACCACGTCCAGGACGGGCGAGGCCTGTGGATTTGGCCAGGCATGGGCGGCAACATCTTCACCGGACGCACGCCGCCGAATTCGCCCGGCACCGACATCATGGGAGGATGTCCGCCGTCAACTCCCCCTGGCATGCCGACCGAATTGATCTGTTTTCGCAACCGTAATGATGGCAACGTCTGGGCGGCCGCGCGAAGCAAACATTCCGGTGGCGTGAATGCGTCCTTGGCGGATGGCTCCGTGAGATTTATCAGCAGCAGCATCACCATCGCCACGTGGAAAGCACTGTCAACGCGCGCGGGAAACGAA
>Ga0105340_1000865_pt1 | contig 14055 bp, 26 predicted proteins | sample EasRivMeERMLT700_FD_89676 | JGI IMG/M metagenome (GOLD analysis project Ga0105340, IMG submission 89676) | Soil microbial communities from meander-bound floodplain in the East River, Colorado, USA - East River MetaG ERMLT700 | ecosystem: Environmental > Terrestrial > Soil > Floodplain | place...
AAAGAAGGAACTTGATCGCGCGGAAAAACGATACCGGAAGAAAAAAGCAAAACGCAAAAAAACCTAAGCATCGGTTCGCCCTTTGCTGTAAATGGCCGTTGATGAGTCAAATGGATAATTGCCTTTGGTTTCTTCATGCGGGCACCGCCTGACGTTTGGGCATCTCGTTCCATTGGCGATCCGCGTGCAGCTCGAGCGGAATCTTGCCGTTCTTGAACTTCCGGCCGGCCATGCGGAAGGGCGGCGTGCGCTCGATGTAGCAATTGGCGCAGCCGGGCGAGATCTTGGTGCAGCCCGTCGTGGGGTTCCAGGTGGCGTCGGTCCATTCGATTGAGGATTCGGAACTCATCAGAACTCATCTCCCTTGTCCGGCGGTCGTGGCGCGCGGACCGCCGATTTCTTGTCCGTCAGAAAAAGCCCCAGCTCCGCGAAAACCGCCGAGATCGTTTTGTTGAAATACGATCCGCGCGCTTGTGCTTCCGACATGCCCGGCCTGTTCGGCTTGATGTCCTTGGTCGCGTGCAAGAGCGCCGACAAATCGCTTTCGGGATAACAGCCGTCGAGCACTGCCTCGGCGATTTTGTAACAGCGCTTGCGGTTCATGTTCGGATCGTTGACGACACGCAGAATCCACTCGACGATCAGCTCCATTTTTTGCGGGCGCGCCGCCTGGCTCGCCACGATGCTGACCATCTTCGGCTTGACGATGTCCGCGAACGTTGGCAGCGAATCGTCTGGCGCCTGATGCTTGGCCGCCTGGTCGCGGCGCTGGCGCAAAATCTCCAAGCCGTCCGATGGCTTCGGTTGACCGCGCGGCTTAGGTGAACTTTCTTGCATTGGTGTAAAGGCGGTCCGCGCGCCAAGACCGCCGCCGCCATGTACATGTACATCAACATTAGACACCCCGATTTTTTGATCCTTATCTACATCACATGTACATGGCGGCGGCGGTCTTGGCGCGCCGACCGCCGAATCATCCTCAGTCGGCGGTCTTGGCGCGCTGACCGCCGACCCACTTTTCGAGTTCTCCGGCACAGCCGGGGACTCTGGGCAAGATGACCCCGACACAGCCGGGGTTTTTTCGCCCATTTCGGTCGGCGGTCTTGGCGCGCGGACCGCCGAATCGCTTTCATTCGGCGGTCTTGGCGCGCCGACCGCCGACACATTAGAACCGAACGACACAGCCGCCGGTTCTTCGGGAGCTTCAGCCTCGGCAAACAGCTCCGGCTGAAACTCCGCTGAAGCGCGCACAATGCGCCTCCGCTCTACTTCAACAGGATTCTCCAGGAAGAACGTCCACAGGCCGCCCTCCTTGGAATGCACATAAATCAGGTTGTGTCGCTCAAGGCCTTTGAGCAAACGTCCGCCCGTCCTGTGCGGGTCGTCGGCGCCCTGATACTCGCCGACCAGCTTGCAGTGAATTCTGACGCTTCGGGCCTTCCTGCCCGCGATGTCCCATAACTGACGCCAGGCGATCTTGTGCGCCGGGTCCAGGCCCGACCATCGCATCACGAGTTCTATGGTCGTTTCGTCGGCGACCTGTTGCCGCTGGCTCTCTTGCATATCCGCTTTCGGTTGGCGGTTGTCTAATCACCACGAAAATAGCAGTCACTCCGCTCGGTTCAATCGTTGGGCACTCATGAAATCATCTCCGGCTGATCTTCTTGGCCTGCCCGCGCCTTGCCACGATGCACCAGCGCCTTGCCCTCACGCACTTCGACGGCAAAGCCGGCGTACTCACTTTTCCCCCAGGCGATTGCAGCGTCCTGGTCGTTGTGTTCGACGATCAAGGTTCCAGCCGCTTCATCGATCTCAACTCCTACGAACCAAGGAAGCGCTGATAGCTCTTCGAACAAGGAAGCGGCGGCGCGATGGATGTCGAGGCCGGTCAATTTTCATTCCTTTGCTTCGCGCGTTCTTTTTCTTGAGACCACCGGCAACTTCACTTATCAACTGTCGGGATGGTCAGTCTGTTGGTTCTCCGGGTTCAACGGTCAAACTGCGACAGCCAATCCTCGACGGAGATTCCTTGCTTGCGAGCATCGCGCTCGATCGCGCGGCGAATCTTGGCAAGGGCGGCCCTCTCCAGTTGATAAATCCTGCCCCTCGAAACGCCGAGCAGCTTGGCGACCGCGGCCTGGCTCATCGTGGCGATTCCGATTCGGATTGATCGGGATTTTTTTTGCATACCGTCGTCTCCGTCAGCCACGCTCTACCCTGCGGCGAATCGACCGCTTTCAAGCCGAACTTCGTGCGGCACTTCCGGCAAAACACCCGTGTCTTCGGGATCGCGTCGAAGGGCGGCTTGGCCGGCACGCGATCGTTGCAGTGCGGGCAAACAATCGCGTCGATCGACGTGACGCCCTTGGCCTCATTGAATCCCTTGAGGAACTTATCCACGGGGATTAGTTGATCGACGATTTCTTTGGGGATCATGCGTCGCCCTTCGTAACTTCTTCCTTGAACGCCATGCACTCCTGCGCGTATTTCTCAGCGGACGAAAGGTCGCCGCTATCCCGGATGTTGCAGGACGCAGCCAGTGCGCCGGCATAGAACGCGCGACGGCATTCCTGAACTTGCACCTGAGGCGCGTTGATCGGCAACACGTCGCGTTGGTAGCTCTCCCAATCGTCTTTGATGGTCACGGTCACAACGAACCTCCGTCCTTCCACAGCGGCCGTTTGTCGCTCGCGGCGCACCTTGGCAACTGGCCTGAGCCGGGGCATTGAATCGATTCGTCGCCTGAGTCGCTGACGCCGAGGTCCAGGTCGCGGATCGTCACGCTGTCGCGCACGACGGCGACGACTTCGAAAGAGCAATGGCGCGTTCCGCCCAGGCATTCGTTGTTGGCGATCATGCAGAAACCCCGAAGTATTCGAGCAACGTTTTTTCCGCTTCATCGACGCCGACATTTCCAAAGACCGGCGACTCATTGCGAACCTTGGCCCACTCGACGGCGCTAGGTACCTGCATCTCGAGTTGGATGCTCTTTGTCGCGGCGTTGTCGCACAGGTACTCCGCGAGCGCGCGGATGAATAGCCGTTTCCTCACAAGGGGATCGTTGGATTTCTTGACGGCTTTCTGCTTCATTGCATTGCTCCATTCTGTGCCGCGAGCCACTCGCGATACATGGCGTCGATCACCGTCTCCGTTCGAAACGAGCCGCTTCCTTTCGCGGTGAATGTCGGCACGCCTGGAATGGCCAAGGTGACCGTCCATTCTTTCGCCGTGGCGTCGTAGGTCTTGAGGTACGCGGCGCCGTCGGGAAGGCGGAATGCCTCGGCAAACGGAACTTCCTTGTTCAACCTCTCCGCGCGCGTAGCACGATCTCTCGCGTGTTTTGCTTGCACGGCTTTTTCACGGCACGACGGACAATCCTTGTTCGTCAGGTCGATCAACGCTCGCTCGTGGCCGCAGCGATATTTGATCTTCGGACTGGCGTCTCTGGCGGCCTTGCGCGCGGCCTTCGCCTGTTGATCGACGCTCATTGTGCAATCTCCCTTCGATACAGCGTGCCTAGATTCGTGCGTAGAAATCTACGCAATACGTAGATCGAGCTTCGCGCGAAGCTCCGTTTCTTGTCGCTCCATTTCCTCGAACGCGGACCAATCGCCGTTGAGTTCGGCCAGATCGAACGCTGCGCTCATTTTCTTCTGCAACTCGCGGAGCGTTTGCTTGACGGACTTTTCGCGCGGCTTTCCCCATCGAGCTTGTGCAGCGTGCTTGGCCGCGGCTTTACGTTCCTTCGCTGACAATTTCGCCGCCCGCGCTTTGCCTCCCTTCAATCCGCCGCGACGTCCCAACTCAACCGCAAACGGGTTTTTCGCTGGCATGCGTTGCCTCCGTCTGGCACAGCGCCTTCGCCTTCTTCAATGGCCCGCCGCAAAGATCGACATGCTGCCGCGGCGTCCCCGGATGCTCAACGACGACCACCTTGACGCCGAGTTTCTTGACCGTCGCGACCAAACGCAGCTCGTCTTGATCGAACAGGTGCGCGATGTCCTCCCCTCGTTCGATCGCCCGCTTGAAGCACGAGGGCGCCGCGTCCCAATCGCCGATGATCCGGTGAAGGTGCAAAGCCTGACCGCCTTCCAGGGCGTGCTGCTTGGCTTCTTCGACTTCGCGCTGTTGGAAGATTTTCATTCCTTTAGTGCGCTCGTTTTCTTTTTGTAGACCACCGGCAACTGCGATGTCCCAACGTTGGGGGCGACGTCGCCTTTGCTTCTCCGGGTGCGATGGTTCGGTCACGGCGCCTTTTTGCACTGCTTGGCGGTCCATTCTCTAGCGCAGAAACCAATCCATTGCTGCAACTCGCGAAAACTCTCCGGCGGGCTCGTCTTGATCCGGTCGGCAAGCACCGGCGCCCATTCTTCGCTTCCGTGCTCGTGCAGCAACTCGCTCCAATACTCGATCATCTGGCGGCATTGCTCCGGCGTCGGACCGGGAAAGAGCAGCCTCGCCTCGACGCGCGACAACAGGGCCGGGTCGAGTTTCGCCGGGAGATTCGTCGCCATCACCATGAGCACAGGAGATCGCCAGCGGTCGAGTCCTTGGAGCATGATCGCCGTTGCCGATGCGATGGCGCGGTCGCCGCCCGACTGTGCGATGGCGCGGTCAATGAAGATCGCCTCGGCCTCGTCCCATAGGCACAGCGCCGGCTCGGTCCGGGCGTTGAAATAATCCAGGACGCTCGCGACGGCGTTTTCCGTCTCGCCCAGATACGGCAGGTGCATCTGGTTGCAGAGGACGCGGTAGACGGGAATCTGCAATTGCTGCGCAATCCAGAAACACGCCATTGTCTTGCCGTTGCCTGGCGGGCCGTGGAACAACAGCCGGTCTAACGGACGAATGCCGTACTTGATCAGACCGGCGAACATGTCCCGATTCTTCCACTGATTGATGACGTCTTTGGCGACAACCTTTAGTTCGTCCGTCATCACCATGCGCGGAACGAAAGTCGGCTTGTCGAGGACGACGCCATTCGGCAATTGCGGCTTTTTGGCCTCTGGGAGCGATGTCATTTGCCGCCGGTCCTTTCCTCGATGAAAGCGTGCAGCTTGGCCTCGATCGCCTGCACGACGCCATCGGCGATGTCCAGATCCTTCGCCCAGTCCGAACCCTTCATGACGCGGTCCTGGAGCTGCCCGACTAGCACGATGTCGGCCTCGATCAAGTAGCGCATCGCCATCGCGGACAGCTTGAGCGCGCTGATGGGTTCCTTGCGCCATTCGGTCGAATTCTCGCCGTGGACCTCTTCGTCGGCGGTGTCCATCTGGTCGAACAGCGGCATGAGGTCGATCGTTCCCGGCTTGATGAACTTGAGCAAGAGCGAGACGGTGTTGTGCTCGGATTCCTTCGCTTCGCGCACGGCGTCTTTCTTGCGCTCGTATTCGTCCTTGGCGATGGCGGCGTCTCGGACGAGGACCGTGATCTCTTCTTGCTGGTCGCGCAGGATCGTGGCGAATCGGTCGATCTCGGCGATGTACTTTTCCATCGCTTGAGTTCGATTGTCCTTGGCGTTCTTGGCAGGTGCTTTCGCGGACATTACTTTTCCCTCTTGCCTCGATCAAGCTCGCCTGGTCTCCGGTACGTCCTTCCCCAAGGCCCGCGCATCGCCGGCGCTGCGAGGCATTAGCCCGACGCCAGGGCATTCTGCGCCGTTGTAGTTATGCTTGGGCGTCTTGCCGTCCTCCGTTTTCGATTCAGGGAAGACAAAGCCGCAGTGGGGACATTTGAAAACGATCTTTCTCATTGGGCTTCCTCTTCAGCCGCGCGCTTGCGAATGAATGCCAGCGCCGCCTCATTGCTCGCGTAGAAATTCGGCAGTGGCGCGTCGGGCCGCGACTTGCGCAGGATCAATGCGGCTGCGCTCGGCGTCGATGTCTTCGATTCGAGGTCGTAGCCAGCCTTGCCAGCCAAATGAACGGTCCAGCCGCCAATGCAGTGCGTTGTCTTGCATGTGTGCCAATTGTTCATTTCGAGTTTTCCGCCACCGCTGATCGCGGCCAGGATTTGGCTGTATGGTCGAGCTATTTTCGGCATTTCTTCCTCGACCATGCGTTGACTTTTTTTAAGCCGCGCGAGATCGTCGCCCGATGCCGCACCAAAAAGCCGCGCGAGAGCGTCGCCCGATGCCGCACCAAAAAGCCGCGCGAGAGCGTCGCCCGATGCCGCACCAAAAAGCCGCGCGAGATCGTCGCCCGATGCCGCACCACAAAGCCGCGCGAGAGCGACGTCGTCGCTGTCCGTCCATTCGCGCGGATCGGTTCCCAGCATCACGAGCATGTCGTCGTCGGTTAGTTCTGGTTTCTTGGCCATGTCGTTGCTCTCCTGTATGCACTCAGGTCAGGCGCGATTATTTCACGCCCAAAAATAGTCACGAATTCGATACCAACCATCCGAACAAATCCGCAACAAGAAATTTGCCGACCTCACGCCCGCGCCACGACGTAGAATGAAAAGCGCACTGGAGCGCTGATGCTCCAAGAGCGCTATCAGCCAAAGCGCTATCAGTGGCCATGCTGCATCATCCTTTCGGTGGTGGGGAGTCTTCGTCCACTTCGGTCATCTGATTGAACACGGGTTGATTGGCGTTCTCTGCGTTCCACGGCTGGAAGTACAGTTGGAACTGGCCGCCCTCGTCGGCGCGCTCGACCGTCACCGTGGAGTGGGCCACGCGCGGCGGTAGCTTGTAGTCCATCACGGGCGTGACGACCGTGCGGCCGTTGACCTTGATGAACTCGACCTTGACCTTGATCGTGAGCGATCGGGGCTTGCCGTCCTCCGCGCCGCGGTCGTCGAGGTCGTGCATGATGGCGCGGATGAGTTGGTCCACGATCCGCTTGCAATTGCCGTTGTCAAGTTCGCCGAGCGTGTCCATGCACACCGGCACGACTTCCGTGGTGATCTTCTGACGTTTGCGAGCCATGGTGGGGTGTCCTTTCGTTGTTGCTCGTTCAACTTTGTTTCCGCCTGACTTCCACCTTCGGCGGACTCCCAACGGTCCGCACCTCGATCGCCTTTTGCTTCTCCAGCTCGACCAGCCGCTCGCGCGTGTAGCCGAGCTCGCAGACCTTCTCCAACGGCGTCCACTCGTCGGGGACCGCGGGCGCCTTCTTCTTCTTGCTCATGTGCCGGCCTCGACGGTGTTCGCGGCGCTCTCCTCGACGCGCTCGGCGCACTGCGCGCAGACGATCTTCAGCGGCCGGTGCCCGATCAAGACGCCGTGGTGGTCGACGCGCACCACCACGGCTTGCGTGCACACCTCGCAGTGCCGACGCGTGGCGCCGAACTGCGGCCCGACGCAATCCGTCGTTCTCTTGCAGATGAGCAGGTCCATCGGTTCACCTCGGAAAATACTCGCGCGACTCGTCCTCGCCGCGCTCGTCCTGGTCGTCCGGCCGGCTGATCGGCACGTTCTTCGGCGCATCGATGCCGATGCGGACCCGGCCGCGGCCGATGTCCACGATCGTCACCATCGCGTCGCCGATCTTGATCCGTTCGCTCTTCTTGCGGGTCAGTACGAGCATGGGTCTACCTCCGTGTTTGTGGGTTCGTGCACTGCGTTCCTAAAAAAGCATCCCGGGCTTCTTCTGCGCTGCCCGAAGTTCCCTGGTCTCGAAAAACTCCGCGTGCTCGGGGAATTCCTCGATGAACTTGCGCGCGTATCGAGACGTCACCACGTCGTTGATCTTGAACTCATCGACCTCATTCGTCTCGAGGTCGTGTTGGTATCTCATGACGCAGACGATGATTTTGGACGAGCATCTCCGCTTTCCTTTCTTGATCATCTCGAAAGCGAGCGCCTTGAAGCGGGCGTACAAGTTCGGGTTCTGCTCGTCGAATTCGGCGAACATCTCGTCGATGGTGCGGCCAGAGGTTTCTGCGAAGGTCGCCATGTTCTTGCCGAAATCACAAAATTATTTTCCCGCCAAAATTCCTGCATCCACTTCGGGCTGACTCGCTAAACCTTGCCAATTCCCAATACCACTCGATTCACTTTTCGTAAGTTTTCATCACGCGGCAACAATTGCGCGGGTAGTGTTGTTCGTCAGACCACTTGCCCTACGCCTACACCGATGCCTACGATTGCTGTTGTGCGAAATGCGCGCGCCGGACTCAGACCCGGTCGCGCGCTGAGGGCTTCCTGCCGGTCCAGAGCTACAGGGAGCCGAACAATGTCCGAGTTGAGAGCGCACAGGCCAGACGACGAAGAAACCACACCGCAGCAGAGCGACGCCGGATCGTTCCGGTGCGACCAAGCCACCATCGCCCAAGTGCTCGACTGGTGGGAGCACAACCCCAAGCGGAAACACGAGTCGCCTACAGCCGAGAAGGAGCGCCGTCGATTATACGGCCTCATGCGCGCCGAAATGGGCGCCGTGCTGGTGCTCTCGTGCCAGCCGTTCGTTCTGGACAATTTCATCCGGGCCGACCGCCGGCCAAAAGAAGACCGCATTGGTCCGGACATCAAATCCAACTGGACTCTGCGACGCTGGAACAGCACGCTGCAACAACCTTTCAATAACGCCGAGTTGCAAGGACTGATCATCAAGAATCCTTTTCGCGGCAACTCTTACCCAGAAGGCGACGACGGACGCGACTGGACCGACGACGAACTCAGGGAAGTCCTCGAAAACGCCAGCGACGCTTTTGCCGAGCTGGTCATCGGCATGCGCCTGTCAAGCCTCCGCCCGCTCGAAGCATGTGAACTCGACAAGCGGCAGATCGAACGCGATGCTCGCCGCATCAAACTCACCGACACCAAGGGCTGCAAACTCAAGAAGAAGAAAAAACACAAGGCCGAGTACGTGCCGATCAGCGATCCCCTCTTGCAGCTCTTCGACGACATCCTCGCTCGCAACCGGCCGGGACCGCGATTGTTTCTCACTCCCAAAGGGAGACCGTGGACCAGGCCTCACGCCGATTCGACGTTCTTGCGTCTTCGCGACAAGATCGGCCTGCCGGACGACCTCAAGCTCCACGGTTGCCGCCACACGTTCGCGACGCACGCGATCATGAACGACGTGAGCCTGCCATACCTCCAGCAAATCCTCCGGCACAGTTCGTCGCGCACCACGGAGCGCTACGTGCACCTAGTCGACAAGACCGACCTCCTCGTCCCCGCAGCCAACAGGGCCGTCCAGGGGATGGAGAAGATCATCAGGGCGACCGAGTACACGCCGCTCTTTGACGTTTTGGAGTAACGACTTGCGAATGGTAGCGCTCTAATTGGTCTAATTAGAGCGCCAGGAAGTGAACTATTTCGTGAAGTGAAGGAGCGCCTAAGTCAGCTGACTGGCAGGCATCCTGCTTCACAACGTTTCACTCGCCCACTCCGCGGTTGTCAAAGAGCGAAATCTATGCAAACTTTTCGGGCGCATAACTCAGCGGTTAGAGTGCGATCCTCACACGGTCGAAGTCCCAAGTTCGAATCTTGGTGCGCCCAATAAACCGTCAAAATCGGTGTCCTCCTAGTTGCGAGTTCGTCATGGCAAAAACACCAGCAGCCCAACCGACATTCAAGATCGGCGACATCGTCCGCTGGAAGTTCAGCGCCGGCCCAGTCATGCGTGTCCGATCTTCGTCACAGGGCCAGGCAACGCTGCTCGCGCCCAGTCGGCCTTCCCATGCGCACGCCGCATTGGGTCAAAACATTTCGCGTTTTCAATCGTTCAAAAAATCCCCGGTCAAGGCCGCTGGCGTCCGCTTCCCCGCATCGCCCAGTTACGAGGAAGAGCGGAGCGCCGAGCGGTTGTGAAATAGTAAGTATCGAATTTAATTACGTCAAGGGCAGTAACGAAAAAGTTGTTTTTTTTTGAGGCGCGTCTACAATGAAAAATCGAAGGGGTTCAAAAATGTGGACGGCACAGAAAATCAAGACGCTCCGAAAGCGCGGCTTTAACATGACGCAGGAGGAGTTTTCGCGCCTACTCGGCATTACGAAATTCGGACTGCGCATGTGGGAACAGGACCAGTCTAAGCCAAGTGAAATGGCCGAAATTCTTTTGGGACGGCTTGAGGATGATCTTCAAAACGGCCGCATCGAACCGAAGCCCCAGAAACAACCCGCCTAAACTCACTTCACCAAAACTCAAATCGAAGGCGTCGGCCCATGTCACGGGAGCCCGCGCGTAAGCCTGTCTCGACCATTGCTTGCATGGCAGCCGCGTCTTTATTTACGTCGTGCGCCGCGTGCCCGTGCGGCGCCGCAATCGGCTGGTTCGCCAAGGACAAGGAAACGAGCGTGAAGGAACTCGTCCAACCCGCGCCGCCACAAAATGCAAAGAACGTCGATGCCAAACCGCAGCCGGGCGACGGCGTGAAAGTTGATGTTCCAAAAAAGAAACTCGGACCGAAAAAGAACCCAGAAGAATGGGGTTGGCAAGATTTGCAGGATCATCTCGTGAGCAAGGGCATGCCGACGAGCCGCGTCAGCGTGGCGGGCGGCATGTTCTTCCTCAAAGGCGAGAAAGAAATGCACTACACGACAAAAGCCGGATTGACCGACCGCGACTACCGAGCCGTCATGTTAGAAAACGACGGCAATTTCTTCGCCATTGATGCCGGCACGGCCGCCGCGGCGAAGCGCGAAGCAGCATCCATCAAGGATGTTGATCAACGCGACGTGCTGGCGTGGGGCAGGTTCCTTATTGTCGGGACGCCAACGACCAGGGCGATGCTGGCGAAGGCGCTCAACTGACCACGCACATCTCTGCGCGCGAACCAGTTTGCGATTCCATTCCTCGTTGTTATAATTCCTCCGCATTCGGAGAGTAGCTCAGCTTGGCAGAGCGCTCGCCCTGGGAGCGAGAGGCCGATGGTTCGAATCCATCTTCTCCGACTTCGACGTTAGCTCAACGGCAGAGCGCCGGATTTCTAAACCGGATGTTGCAGGTTCGAATCCTGTACGTCGAACTTCGCCAGCGTAGCTCAGTAGGCAGAGCGGCTGTTTTGTAAACAGCGGGTCGAGGGTTCGAATCCTTCCGTTGGCCCTGATGCAATTCCCACGAACCGGTTTCTTTCCAGGGAGAACCACCGTGCTCAAGACCGCTTCCGCAATCCACATCGAAACCGACGCCGAGTATTCGGCGTTTGAAAAACTCATCGCCGACCGCGTCGCCGCGTCGCAGGGCCCGCTCTTCACCACGAACGCCGAAGGTCTGTTTGAGGCCTATCTCGCGGGCATCCCGGAGCCGTTCCGCCAGCACTACACCTGCCACTGCTGCCGGCGGTTCATCACGAACTACGGCGGGCTCGCGGTGATCGTGGACGGCGAGAAGTCGGCCGGAAAAGTCGAGTCGTTCCTCTGGGACCTGCCGTCCGTCCCGACGTTCTTCTACCCGGCGTGCCGATCGATGGCGCTGCTCGTTCGGCGCGCCAAGGTCACCGGCGTGTTCATCAACGGCGAAAAGACCTGGGGCAATCCTCGGACCGGCGCTTGGACGCACCTGTCCGGCACGCCGGCGCACGTGTTCTGCAACGCGCTCAAGACGGCGTTCCAGGAGGAGGCCGAAAAGAAGCAGGACTACATCACGCTCAAGCGCGGCCTGGAAGAGTTCCCGCTCGAAGCCGTGGTCCAGGCGGTGCGCGTCCTCGAAGCCGACGCGGTGGACCGGAGCGAAAAGACGCTCGGCGTTGCGCAGTGGCTGCTCGCGCTGCACCGGTCGATCGCGGACCTGCGCGGCTCGACGCGCGACAACATTATTTGGCTCGCCGTGGCGAAGGCGCCGGCCGGTTGGTGCCACATCCGCTCGACGATGATCAACACCCTGCTCGACGACATCGTGCAGGGACTGCCGTTCGAATCGATCAAAAAGCGCTGGGACGCCAAGATGCACCCGCTGCAATACCAGCGGCCGAGCGCGCCGCCGAAGGAAGGCAATATCGAACAGGCGAACAAGGTCGTCGCGAAGCTCCAGAGCGAGGGCGCGCTGGCGCGGCGCTTTGCCCGGCTCGACGAAGTCGCGGCCCTGTGGAAGCCCCGCGCCGCCGAGCCGGTCGAGACGAAGCGCACGGGCGGTCCATTCGATCACCTCAAGACGAGCGGCGCGAAGGGGAGCGCAGTGAAGGAAGTCGAACTGCCGCCGACGAAGATGACCTGGGAGACGTTCCGCGACACCGTCTTGCCGAACGCTCTCAGCGTCGAGGCGAACGTGCCGCAAGGCAACACGTCGTTCTACGGGCTCGTCACGGCCGTCAACGCCGACGCGCCGCCGGTCCTGCAATGGGACGGCCTCGAAGGTCAGCCGCGCAATCCGGTGTCGTGGTACGTCTGGCATCAAGGCTCGCCGGCGCACCAGTGGGGCCTGTCGCCCGGCTGGAACAAGGTCAGCGCGATCTGCCTCATGCCGTGCCACTGGCAGTCGGACAAGTTCACGCAGTTCGGCCCCGGCGTGTTCTTCGTCCTGGACGGCGCCAAGGACTCGCGCGACGCCGGCGGCGGTTTCTTTCCGGAAACGCTCCGGTCGGAATACCACGGCATCCGCAGCGTCATGGAGGCGCACTCGCGCAGCTCGAAACTGGCCGGCAAGGAAGAGCAGAGCGCGAACGGTTTGGCGCTCGGCAGTGACGGATCCCTGTTGGTCCGCGTCAAGACGAATGGTGGACCGGCGAGTTACGCGATTTCAATGTGAGCGAAATTGAAACAGAATTGAAACGAGCCAGCGGCCCCAAAAGAACCGCTGGCCCTTTTTTCGGCAATGACATCCTTGACGCATCAAGGCGCGGAAAATGATTAAGGTTCCGAGAATCCGGTCCAACGGCGCGGCCCTACCAGTTGTGGAAAACAAGTTCCACAAAGGCAACGCCGACGGCAAGCACTACTGGCTGACGCCGCCGAACCTCTACGCCGAACTGGATGCGGAGTTTCACTTTGATTTCGACCCTTGCCCCTATCCCGTGCCGGAAGGATTCGACGGGCTAACGTGCGAGTGGGGAAAGCGGAACTACGTCAATCCGCCGTTTGGATCCATCGTGCACGCGCCGCCCGAACACGTCTGGCGCCAATCAGCTCGTTCGGGCGAGAGGCGCGGATCGTACCCGACGACGAAGATCATCCCGTCATGCTGCACGGCGAACGCCTTCTCACCGAACGCGAAGAACCCCTCGACGTAGAACTGGAGACCGAGACACCCGACCAGGCACAGGCACGCAAAGAAACCAGACGCGAAGTTCTTCATCGGTTCGTTCCTCAGAAAATGTCGGGATCCGGCGGCAGTTGAAATCTTCGCCCGGCGTACCGCGTCAATCGCTTCGCGCGGTTCGTGCTCCCCCTCGCGCCGTTCCGCCACGTGGCCATGCGCGCCATCCGGCACACCCGCTCGTGGTGCGACTCGACGTCGACCGTCGGCGCCACGACGAACTCTTCGCGGTCGAGGCGGCCGCCGTAGATCGTGGTCACGCACTGCGCCTCGTCGACGACGGTGACCACCTGCACGTCGGGCAAGACCGGTGTCGTGAGAGTCCGAGTATTGGTCTGAGTCAATCTATGCCCCCTCTCTGTTCCGGCTGGGAAGTGTAAGTCATTTCACGTAGGACACGCAAATCGTGAGGACGTTCGCGTTCGCACAACCTCCATCGGTTCGGATAGAATCGGCTCCCGCCTGAATTCCCTTCCCCGTGGAGCAAATACCATGCGCACTCTCGCTCTCGTCGCAATGCTCGCAATCTCCGGGCCGGCTCTCGGCCAGACCAGCACCACCGTACGCCTGACGCTCGCCGACGGTTCCCAGGTGCGTGGGCAGCTGCTCTGCGAGTCGGTGTCGATCGCGACGCCCTACGGTCCGCTCTCGGTCCCCGCTGCGGAGATACGCTCGATCAAGTTCGGGATCCACGTCGGGGACGAGGAGGGCCTCGCGCGCGCCGCGAAGCATTTGGGCAGCGCGTCGCACAAGGAGCGGCTCGCGGCTACCCACTGGCTCACGTCGCAGGGGAGGTGCGCCGTCCCCGTCTTGAGGAAGGCGATGAAGTCGCCGGACCTCGAGGTGTGCTCACGAGCCGAGTCGATCTACGCAGCGATAACGGAGCGGGACTCCGGCGCAGCGCTGGCGCCCA
>Ga0105340_1000866_pt1 | contig 14054 bp, 9 predicted proteins | sample EasRivMeERMLT700_FD_89676 | JGI IMG/M metagenome (GOLD analysis project Ga0105340, IMG submission 89676) | Soil microbial communities from meander-bound floodplain in the East River, Colorado, USA - East River MetaG ERMLT700 | ecosystem: Environmental > Terrestrial > Soil > Floodplain | place...
GCAGGGCCTCGGCCATGCGAGCGGAGGTGGAGAGACTCGAACAACAACAAGCGCCGCTCATCGAACAGGTCAATGGGTTGAAGCGCGAGCGTGATCAGGCGGCGGCGCGACACGCGGCGTTGCAACAGGAGAATGAGCAATTGCGCCAGACAATGGCAGAGGTCCCGAAACTGCGCGGTGAAGTGGCGCGACTGCGCGCGACACAAAAGGAGGCCGGGCAGGCGAAAGCCGCAGCGGACGATCCGTCCATGAAGCAATTCCTGGCCTACAAAGCACAAGCGGAGGAAATCGCCCGCTACCTCGAGCGGATGCCAGATAAACAGATTCCCGAACTGAAACTGCTCACCGACGTTGACTGGTTAACGGCGACGAAAGAAGCAAAGTTGGAGAGCGACGCCGATGTGCGAAGAACGCTGAGCAGGCTGCGCGGCCTCGCCAAGAACAGACTGCCGTTGGCGAGCGGCCTCAACGCCTTTATTAATGCCAATAATGGCGAATTGCCCAGCGACCTTTCCCAGCTCAAGCCATATATAAGGTCGCGCCTGGGCGATACGGCATTAGAGGATGGCGCCCTTGATGCCATACTTCAACGCTATGCGCTGTTGCACACCGGCCCGGTGAACGATTTTCCGCAGGGAACGTGGATCATTGCTGAGAGAGCGCCGGTCGACAAAGAGTACGACACCCGCGCCAAGTTTGGGAATGGCACATCGACCATCATCGGCACCGGCCTGAATTCAGTCGGCGATCCCGACGACCCATCGTACTAAGGCCCTGGGCCGAAGAGTCGCCCATCCGTCTCCTTGCACCGGGGAGGAGGATGACAAAAAACTGGGTTAACCCCTGCGGTTGACAGGTGCTCGCGTCGTTGGAGAGTGACGGCGGCATGGCGGCAGTGGAATCCCTGGTCACTAATGAACGCGCGGCGGCGGTGCGCCCGGCGGAAGGTCCCACGCAGCGGGACCGTGAGGACCTGCAGAGCACTTACGGCAAAGCCGCCGCGGAGTATCGCCGCGACGATGAGATTGAAGTTCGGACGGACCATCATTGCTGGATCTGGAAAACGCTCGCTGATCTCTCCAGTTCATTTGAGCGCGAGATCTCCACGCTGGATGCAGGTTGTGGGACAGGCCGGCAGTTTCATTGCCTGAGAAATGTGAAGAGACTCGTCGGCCTCGATCTTTCCCCGGAGATGCTCCGGGCGGCGCGCGCGCCTATCCGCGAAGAACTGATCTCCGCCAAGGAAATCGAGTTGGTCTGCGGCGACGTACACAAGGTGACCGTTCGTTCCGGCAGCTTCGATTTGATCTACTCGCTCGGAATGTTCGGCTACGGGTGCGAGCTGACGGTCGAAGTGATAAACAGGTTCTACGATTGGCTTTCACCCGACGGCATCCTGTTGATCGATGTCAGCGACTCTTCCGGCGTGCTTGGGAGCGTCCGCTTTCGCGCGGCCTTGAGAAGGTTTGCATACCCGATGCTTCCCGCCGTCGCGCAAAAACGAATCAACGAGCGACGCCAGGGCGTCCCGTTCAGCCCTGTGTCACGGAAGGAGTTGACCCGGTTGCTTCGGCAAAGCGCGTTTCCGGATTGGGAGGTTTACCGCCGCCCATACCATTCGCCCTGCTGGAGCGTTGACAAGCTCGAGTGCATTGCCGCTCGGGGCCAATTAAGCCCTGAACTCGTCGAAGCCGTTCGCGTTCGCGTCTCGGCTCCTGCTGGAGTGTAGCGCACCAATGACCAGTAATTTCTAATCTCATTTGTCTGCGCGTTTCAGGGTGGAAAACCCCAGTAGCTTTGGGGAACAGTCCGGGTTAGGGATAACTATGGCTGCAGGTCGCGCAGCCAAAATCCTGGGCAACCACAAATCTGAAGGGGAAGGTGTTTATGGAAAGTATTGAGAAGACAATTGAAGTGGATGCGCCGTTGAGCACGGTCTACAACCAGTGGACTCAGTTCGAGGAGTTCCCGCAGTTCATGGAAGGGGTAAAGGAAGTGCGACAGATCGATGACAAGCGGTTGCATTGGGTCGCTGAGATCGGCGGAAAACGCAAAGAGTGGGACGCGGAAATCTTCGAGCAGGTTCCCGATTCTACAATCGCGTGGCGCAGCATGAGTGGAGCGAAGAATTCGGGGCAGGTGTCGTTTGCGCCAGTGGGGAACAATGCGACCAAAGTGTGCCTGAAATTGAATTACGATCCCGAAGGCGCGCTGGAGAATGTGGGCGGAACGCTTGGTGTCGTGGTTCGGCGTGTCGAGGGTGACCTCGAGCGGTTCAAAAAATTCATCCAGGCGCGACGGCAGGAGACCGGATCCTGGCGCGGTGAGATTCATAAGCGGGAAGTGCTCCCGGACGACCGGCAGTCTGAGGAGCAGACTGCGAAAGGAAGTAAGCCAGGCGAGTCAACGTCGAAGTTGCCGACGCCCGGATACGGGAGCACGGGCACGAGCGGATTGACGGGATCGACATAAATCAATTTGGCAGATTTGTCCAGACACGCCGGGAGGTCGGGGTTTGGTGGAGGAAAAAGGGACGCGGGGAGCATGCCGGACCGTCGTTAACGCGATGGTCCGGCATGTTGTCGCGCTGTGGGAGGATTTATGACAGAACATTCGGGCAAAACGGAATCGGCGTGGATGGAGGCGCGGTCGGTATTGCCGGTGCCAACTCAACTCGATAGGGACATCGAGACGGGCATCTGCGTGGTCGGCGCGGGAATCAGCGGCCTTACTACGGCGTATGAGTTGGCGCGGCGCGGACATCAAGTCGTGGTGATCGACGACGGGCCGTTGATCAGCGGGGAAACGGAGCGGACGACGGCGCATCTGTCAAACGCGCTTGATGACCGCTATTTCGTGCTGGAGAGGTTGCACGGCGAAGACGCGGCGCAGTTGGCGGCGGAGAGTCATCGCGCGGCTATCGACTATATCGAGGCGGCCGTCCACCGGGAACATATCGGCTGCGATTTCGAGCGGTTGGACGGATTTCTTTTCGCCGGCCCAGAGCATGACAAATCATATCTGGACCATGAATTGGAGGCGGCGCATCGTGCGGGGCTGGAACATGTCGAGATGGTCTCGCAAGCGCCCATCCGTGACTTCGACACCGGCCCGGCGTTGCGTTTCCCGCGGCAGGGGCAGTTTCATCCGGTGAAGTATCTCCACGGGTTGATCAAGACGATGGCGGCGCGCGGAGCGAGCTTGTTCTGCCACACGCACGTTTCAGAAATTCACGATGGCACGCCGTGCGTTGTGCGCACGGCAACGGGGCGGACGATCCGGGCCGACGCGGTCGTGGTGGCGACGAATACGCCCGTGAATGATCGCGTGATCATGCACACCAAGCAGGCGCCGTATCGCACTTATGTGATTTCGGCAAAGGTGCCTCGCGGGAGCGTGGCGCGCGCTCTGTTTTGGGACACGAGCGACCCCTATCATTATGTGCGGTTGAAATGCGGCATCGACGAGGACCTCCTGATCGTCGGCGGCGAGGATCATAAGACCGGGCACGACGATCATCCGGAGCATCGTTGGCAGGCGTTGATGGAGTGGACGCGCCGGCACTTCCCGATGGCGGGCGAGGTCGCGTATCGGTGGTCGGGGCAAGTGATGGAGCCGGTCGATGGTCTGGCATTTATCGGGCGCAATCCAGGCGAGAGACATGTCTATATCGTCACGGGAGACTCCGGCCAGGGGATGACGCACGGCACCATCGCGGGCATGCTGCTCAGCGACCTGATCACCGGCAAAGACCATCCGTGGAAGGAACTTTACGACCCATCGCGGCGGACGTTGCGCGCGGCGGGCGAATTCGCGCGCGAGAATCTCGACGTCGCCGGTCAATACCGTGAATGGGTTACGGCGGGCACAGTGAAATCTGCGGCAGACGTGCTGCCGGGCTGCGGCGCGGTGTTGCGGCATGGAGTGCGCAAAGTGGCGATTTACCGAGGCGAAGATGGGTCGGTTCACGAATGCTCGGCCACGTGTCCGCACATGGGCTGCATAGTGCATTGGAACGACAGCGAGAAGACGTGGGATTGTCCTTGCCACGGCTCGCGCTTCGATCGCTTCGGGAGCGTTCTGAACGGTCCTGCGATCAGGGACCTGGAACCAATCGGGCAACCCCATCTCGCCGCAAAGACGTAGGTGCTAACTGCTTACTTCTGCATCTCGACCACGAGCGCGGCTTCGACGCGGTGAAATTCCGCCGTCGTTTCGTGGAACAGGTCCTCGGCGCCTTGCGAGTCAGCCGCGCGGGTTGTCTTTTCGAGAGAGGCGCAGAGTTCGGCGAGTCGGCGAGCACCCAGGTTACTCGCGCTTCCTTTCAGGCTGTGCGCGATCGAGCCGAGCGCGGCGAAATCCTTGCGGTCGAGGGCCGCGCCCATGCGTTGAAGCTTCGGCCGCGCGTTGCGCAGGAAGAGATCGGCGAGATCGCGCAGGACGGACGGGCGCGGAGAATTGGGCTCGACGGAGTCCGCTTCGGCGGAAGCCGGTGCGTCCAGTTCGCGCAGGCCCGCGATGACCTCGCGGTCAAGCGGAGCATCGACGGGGCTCGAGGAGTCCGCCGCGCCGTTGCGAAGTTTTGGTTCAACCTTGAGGAGCGCACGTTGAAGCACGCCTTCGAGCGACTCGAGTCGGACGGGCTTTAGCAAATAATCGTTCATGCCGGCTGCGAAGCAGCGCTCACGATCACCGGGCAGCGCGTTGGCGGTGAGGGCGATCAAGTAAGGCTCGGATTTGAAAACGCGCAGACCTTCGGCGCGAATGCGGGCCGCGGCTTCGTAACCGTCGATCTCCGGCATCTGGCAATCCATCAGGATGATGTCATAGGGCGCGCGCCGCAGCGCATCGAGCGCTTCGCGGCCATTCGCAACGGCGTCCGCGGTGAAGCCGATGCGCTTGAGTTGGGTAAGAACGACACGTTGGTTGACAATGTTGTCTTCGGCAACCAGCACACGCAGGCGGAGGGCGGGCAGCGCAAGGTGCGGCTCGGACGGAGTCGCCCCTCCGGAAGTTTCGAGCGTTCCCGCAGGATTGAGGACGTCGGAAATACAATCGAGGAGGCGCGATTGGCGCACCGGCTTGACCAGGCACGCGGAGACGCCGACCTGTCGCATGAGGCCAGTGCTGAGGCGTTTGCCCAGCGGAGCGATGACGATCAGCTTCGTGCCTGCAGCCGCGGCGTCCCCTTTGATCGATTGTGCCAAAGCCAGTCCGTCCATGAGCGCATCTTCGCTGCTGAGGATGGCAACGTCGAACGCGCGGGCACTCGGACCGCTTTCCTCGGCGGCGCGCCGCAGTGTTTCCAATGCCAGCGCGGAAGTCGTGGTGACGACCTCGCGAGACGCGGCGCCGGCGAGTTGATGCCGGAGGATTTTTTGCGTCGCCTCATCGTCGACCGCGATTAAGAGGCGGCAACTGCGTTGCTCCGACTCCTCAGGGATCGTGCTATCCGCCTTCGCTTGTTTTGCGACTGCAATCTCGAACCAGAACGTTGAGCCGCGACCGCTGTTGGTTTCGCAACCGATCTGGCCTTCCATGAGCTCCACCAATTGCTTGCAAATGGACAGGCCAAGCCCGGTTCCGCCGTATTTGCGCGTGGTAGATGTATCGCCCTGCGTGAATGGCGCAAAAATGTTCGGCAACGTCTTCGCGTCCATTCCGACGCCGGTGTCCTCCACGGCAAAACGAAGGGTCGCGCGTGCCGGCGTCTCACTTGTCCGGCGCACGCACACCAGCACCTGGCCGCGCTCGGTAAACTTCACCGCGTTGCTCAGGAGGTTGGCGAGCACCTGGCGCAAACGGCCCGGGTCGCCGCGCAGGAACACCGGCGCGTCCGCTTCAATCCAACATCCGAGTTCAATCTCTTTCTTGCGCGCGTGATCGCCCAGCATCTCGACCGTGCTCTCCACTACTTCGCGCAGATCAAAATCCGTGCTCTCCAATCGCAGTTTGCCGGCCTCAATTTTGGAAAAGTCGAGCAGATCATTTACGATCACCATCAGCCCATCGGTGCTGTCGCGGATTGTGTTTGCGAACTCGCGTTGCTCCTGCGAAAGCCGCGTGTCCAGCAGCAGGCCGGTCATGCCCACGATCGCGTTCATCGGCGTGCGGATTTCATGGCTCATGTTGGCGAGGAACGCCGACTTCACCCGCGCGGATTCCAGCGCCGCGTCGCGCGCCTGCTCGAGTTCCTTCTCGATTCGCTTGCGCTGTGTGACATCCCAAAAAATACCCTGGATGCCCACGACCTGGCCCAGCGCGTTGTAGAGAGGCGTCTTGATCACGTGCACGAACAGCTTCTCGCCTCCCGGTGTAACGTGTTCTTCGACGGTGTCCAAATTCTCGAGCGTGGTCATCACGCGCAGGTCGTCCTGGAAATACTTGCTGGCGAGAGCGGTTGGGAAAAAATCGAAGTCCGTCTTGCCCAAAATATCGTAGAGCGGTTTGCCGATGGATTGACAAAACTTGCGATTGGCGAACGTGAATCGCCCCTCGGAATCTTTGCGCAAAATGTTCTGCGGCAGTGTTTCCACCAGGGTTTGATAAAACGATTCTGAATTGCGCAGCCGATCTTCCGTTTGCTTGTGTTCCTCCAGTGTGCGCGCGAGCTCAGAGAGGTGGCGGCGGAGTTCCAGTTGCGCCATCACCTGCCGGCCAAGGATTTCCAGGGCGTCCCGCTGCTGCTCGCTGAAGCTGCGCGGCTTGCGATCGGCGATGGCGAGCGTGCCAATGGCCTGGCCATCGCCGCTCAGCAGGGGGGTGCCTGCGTAAAAACGCAACCCGCGCTTGAGGACCAGCAGTTCATTGTCGTCAAACCGTTTGTCCTTACTCGCGTCTTCGACCACCAGCGGTTTGTGCTGCAGGATCGTGTGCGAGCAAAACGCGGCGTTGCGTGGTATCTGGAGCACATTCAGGCCGGTGCGCGCCTTGAACCATTGCCGGTCTTCATCGATGAAACCGATAAAACCGATGGGCGCGGTGAACAGCGTTGCCGCCGCGAGCGCTACTTCGTCAAACGCCGTTTCCGGGAGCGTGTCGAGAATCTGGTAACGCCGCAGCGCCGCGAGACGGCCACTTTCGTTTTTAACTTTCCGGGCAACTTTCACTGACTCGCTTTCACTGGGCTTACCCTGATAATCGCAAATTTGGCGAGGCCTTGAAAGCATTGTTTTTCGTCGGCCCTCGCGTCGAGACCCGAGGGATGATACCATCGCTGCGTGAAATTTGGCGCACATATGCCGACGAGCGGTGGGGTCTGGAAGGCGCTCCAGCGCGGGGTCACGGCCGGCTGCGACATCGTCCAGATTTTCGTGAAAAACAACATGCAGTGGTTCGGCAAGCCGCCCGAGCCGCGGGCGCTTGCGCTTTATGCGAACGAACGGGCCTCACAAAAAATCTCGTCGGTCTTTGGCCACACCGGTTATCTCATCAACCTCGGCGCGCCGCCCTGCGACAACCGCGACAAGTCATTGAAATCGCTTGTGCAGGAAATCGGGTTCGCGACGCGGTTCGGATTGCCTTTTCTCGTGATGCACCCGGGTGCGCACCTCGGACAGGGTGAGGCGGTGGGCTTGAAACAAATCGTCGCCGGATTGAATGAGGCGTTTCGCGCTACGAAGGATTCGCCGGTCCGCGTCGCGCTCGAGAACACGGCGGGGCAGGGGAGTTGCCTCGGTTGTGAACTCAAACATCTCGCGGAGATCTACGATAAAGTGGAGCGTCCGGAGCGCCTCGCGGTGTGCCTCGACACGTGCCATTTGTTTGCCGCCGGCTACGACGTTCGTACACCCAATGGGTGGGATACGACCATCGACGAAGTAGATTCGTTGCTCGGCCTCGACCAGGTCGTCGCCTTCCATCTCAATGATTCCAAGGCCGATTTCGGCTCGCACGTCGATCGCCACGAACACATCGGCAAGGGCAGGATCGGGAAAGAAGCCTTCCTCCATATCGTCAACGATGCGCGCTTCGCCGATACGCCCGGTTGCCTTGAAACACCCAAATCCGACGATCTGCACGAGGACGTGGAAAACCTCACGTTGTTGCGATCCCTCGTATCGAAACCGGCCGGAAAAAGGGAATGACTTTTTTGCCGCCGCCCAGCCGACAGTCCAAGAACTGGTTTGTCCCTCACCCCAACCCTCTCCCCGGGGGAGAGGGAGTAGATGGCGTTCGTCATTGTAAAATTCGGCCGGCATGGGATGCAGAGACCGGTCATTCGCATCACCAGAACCGGAGTTTGCATCCCAGTGCGCTGGTATCGCTGAGGGCTGCTCGCTGGCTGTCCCTTCTCCCTCGGGGAGAAGGTTAGGATGAGGGACAGACTGGTTTCTCTTAGGGTCGTTTCCACTGAAGAATTATTAGGAATGCAGGAAGTCAGGAGTTAAGGAAAAGGAAATGGCCGCAAAAGAACACAAGGAGCGCAAAATCCCGCCGATAACTAACGTGTGCGGAAGAGTATTGTCATCGCTATTTTCGGGATTCTGCTGGCTGGCGGTCTCGTTTATGTGCTTGTGGACTGGGGCCCGAACACAATCGAGTATCATGTGGACGCTTATCGCACGGAGGGAAACACGAGTGCGTTGGAGCAGTGGCTTGAGAAACGGGCGCCCAAGCTCGTGGAGCTCGTCTATCAGCGCAGGCTGAAACGTAGGAAACAGCATCGAGAGGCGCTGCTGCGACTCGGCTTTCTCGAGCAGAACGCGATCGTGCTTTCCAACGCCTGTGAGTCGGCGGCGATGCTCACGGCAGTGTGGAATTACGCAGCGGGGACGAACAGAAATTCTGAGTATTTCGATTGGTGGGTTGTGACGCCTGCCACAAACGTCGTACGGTTGGTTGGCAGACCTCGCGAAGTGCAAATTTGGACAGACCTGATTCGTCAGGCCGACGTCCCGGAGAGCAAATAGCTCAGCTTTCATCTCGTTCCTCCTCCGTTCCTTGTTTCCTGCCTTCCTTATTGATCAGCGTCTTTTCCTGATCGTTGGTTCGGCCCTCTGGAAGGATTTCGCCTTTGGGGGTCAGTGTTTTGCGGCGGTCCGAAGTATTCGCCTAAATGGTCTCCATAGACCCGGCCATTGCCAGGGGGTGTGTTCGCAAGAAACGTTTGCGCCGCGCCCCTAATCTGGGCATAAGTTAGCACGCATGGTTCAAACGGCGATTCGCAGCGGTTCGGAATCCGCCACTGGCACCGACGCGTTCATCAAGGCTTTTCGCCTGATGCTTTTGGCGCGTACGCTGGACGATAAGTTTGCGAGTCTTTATCGCGCTGGCAAAATTCACGGTGGCGTTTTCCTCGGCCGCGGCCAGGAAGCCTTGAGTGTCTCGGTAGGGTTGGCATTGCGCAAAGGCGATGTTTTTGCCCCTTTGATTCGCGACCAGGCGGGCCGCCTCGCGTTTGGCGAGACGCTGCTGGATGCCGCTCGCACTTATCTCGGATCTCCGCTCGGCCCGATGCGCGGACGCGATGGGAATGTGCATCGTGGCCGGCCGCGGGAAGGTTATCTGCCGATGATCAGTCATCTCGGGGCGATGATCGCCGTTGTAAACGGCACGTTAATGGCGCGGCGGTTCAAAGGCGTGACTGGCACGGTCGGCGCGGCGTGCATCGGTGAAGGCGCCACTTCCACGGGCGCGTTTCACGAAGCGATTAACCAGGCTGCCATCGAGAAGCTCCCGCTCGTCCTCGTCATCGCCAACAATCACTACGCTTACTCGACGCCAAGCTCCCGCCAGTTCGCGTGCAAATCGCTTGCCGATCGCGCGGATGGGTACGGCGTGGAAGGCCACAGCATTGACGGCACCGACCTGGGCGCCTGCTTGAAAGCGCTTGGCCATGCCGTGCAGCGCGCGCGCGATGGACACGGACCGCAAATGATCGTCGCGCGACTGCTTCGCCTGTGCGGACATGGCGAGCACGACGACGCCAGCTACATCGATCCACAACTCAAGTCTTCTCCCGTCGGGCGTGACTGCCTGAAGGTCGCCGAGCAGCATTTGCTCGCGCAGGGATGGGCGGACAATATTGCCATCGATTCCTGGCGCGGCGAAGCGACACACCAGGTCGAAGACGCGGTGGCGACGGTGCAGCGCGAAGCCCCGCCCGATCCGTATCGGGAAAACTGGTGCGCATTCGCATCGAAGCATTTGGTGGAGACGCATCCCGAAATTCCCTGAACGTGAGCATTACCTATCTCGAAGCCATTCGTGAAGCCCAGGCGCGCGCCCTTGCCGAGGATCCGCGCGTCTTTATTTACGGTCAGGACGTGGGCGCGTTTGGCGGTGCGTTCAAAGCCACGAAAAATCTAGCGCAGGAATTTCCTGGCCGCGTCATCGACGCGCCGATCAGCGAAGATGCCATGGTCGGCTCGGCCATCGGCGCGGCCATCGAAGGCATGCGCCCAATCATCGAGATGCAGTTCGCCGATTTCTCGACGCCGGGTTTCAATCAAATCGTCAATCACGCCGCGACGCTTTATTGGCGCACGCAGGTGCCTTGTCCGATCACCATTCGACTGCCTTCCGGCGGCACGTCCGGCAGCGGGCCCTTCCACAGCCAAAGCATGGAGACGCTCTACGCCCATTATCCCGGCTTGATCGTCATGACGCCGGCAACCGTGGAGGACGCCTACAGCATGTTGCTCGAAGCCGTCGCGATCGACGACCCCGTGATATTCTGCGAGCACAAATATCTCTATTACCATTTGAAGGCTGAGAAGTTGCCAACGGAGGCGATGCCGGTCGGCAAAGCCCGCATTGCGCGCGCCGGGCGTGACATGACGATCGTTGCCTACAGCGCGATGGTGCACGAAGCACTGGCGGTCGCCGACGAGTTGGCCACCGAGGGCACGGAGGTCGAAGTCGTGGATCTGCGTTCGGTCAAGCCGCTCGATACAGACACCGTAATGGCCTCCGTCGCGCGCACAGGCAGACTGTTGTGCGTCGGTGAATCGTGGCCGTGGGGCGGCGTCACCGCCGAAGTCATCGCGCGTGTTGCCACCGAAGGGTTCGGTTTGCTCGACGCGCCTCCGCAACGGCTCAACGCCAAGGACACGCCGGTGCCGTACCATCCAAACCTGTGGAGCGCGCACCGCCCCACGGCGCGGAGCATCGCCGCCGCCGCGCGAAACGTTTTGCGATCCTAGCGTATGCCCCAGGTGCCCATCATCATGCCGCAGCTTGGCGAATCGATCGCCGAGGCGACCGTTATCAATGTGCTGGTGAAGCCCGGCGACGACGTGCGCGTCGACCAGGACGTCCTGGAAGTTGAAACCAACAAGGCGACCATGACGGTCACCTCGCCGTGCGCCGGGCGCGTGCAGAAATTTCTCGTCACCACGAGTGAAAGTTATCCCGTCGGCGCGGTCCTCGGCTATCTCGACGCCACGCGCGAAGAAGCACAGCGCCTTGGCCTGGATCAGCCGCAGCCGCTTCAGACCAATGGCACGGACGAAGGCAACGGCACAAAGACCGAAGCGCCGGAGAAAAGGAAGGGCGTGGAGCCCACCGTCCGCGGTTTGCCCGTGCCGGCCCATGCCGCCGGGGCTACGTTCATGTCGCCGCGCATGAAAGCGCGCATGAACGAGCTCGGCCTTCACGCGGCCGATCTCGCCGGACTTGCCGGCAGCGGCGCGGGTGGCCGCGTTACGATCCAGGATTTCGAAAAGTTCATCGCCCATCTCGAAAAGAGCAAGCTGAGCGCGGCCTCGTCGATGCGTGTCGCTGTGGCCGACGCGATGCGCCGAAGCTGGACGCGCCCCCTCGCCACCGTCGCGCTGCCCGTGTGCCTGGATCCCATGCTCGCCCATCGCAAAGTGTCCGATCCAAAGTCCGGGCCTGCCTTATACGGACTTCGTGCGCTGGCGATTGCGCTCGCGGAGAACAGCGCCGTGGCGGGACGTCTCGTCGGCCATCACATCGTGCATCCAAACGCCATCGATGTCGGCTTTGCGGTCGAAGCCGAAGACGGCGTGCTGGTTCCGGTTTTGCGCAACGCCGACAAACGGCCTCTCAAAGAATTGGTGCAGCGATACAACGAACTCGTCGATTTGGCGCGCCAGCGCCGCTTGCCGAACGACGCCACCGGCGGCTCCATCGCGACCGTCACCAACTTCGGCACCTTCGGCCTCACCTGGGCCACGCCGATCCCTCTCCCCGAGCAAACCCTCGTGCTCGGCATGGGCGCCGGGCGCAAAGTCCCCAATTGGGACGAAGCCAAAGGCGCATTTGTCCCGATCACCGAAGGCAACCTGACTTTGAGCTTCGACCATCGCGTTCTGGATGGCGGCGCTGCCGGCCGCCTCCTGTCGCGCATTGCGGCGCTTCTGAAAAATCCTGAAAAACTGTAGTAATTCGCCGGCAACGTCACACGTTTGTTGCAGGTCGCTAACAGACCTTTTCCTCCTCGAGGATATAAAATGCCGTTTAGGTTATTGCTTCAGAAAAGAGAACGAGTATCCTCGGCGCAGGATTCCCAAAAGCGAAACAGAACTCACGCGTATGAATCACGTTAGATCGACCAGGAAAATGGGGCTGGCGGTGCTCGCCGGCGGTTTGGCTTTCGTCGGCGGCGCGGACGCTACTGAACTTGTCGTCGATGGTAGTTTCGAAAATACCACGTCAGCCAGCGATACCGTAAGAATCGGCGGCAGGGAGAATCCCGGTGTTGGCCAGGGGTGGAGCATTTTCAGTACGTACTTGTATACAACCCAGTACACCTTTCCCGGGCCGGCGAATTCGGGTGGCGGATTCTTGCGGCCCTATGCGCCGGGTACGTTCGGGGTTCCCCAAAGCAGCGAGGTGGTGACGCAATTGGTAAGTTTGACGGCCTCAACGGGGTTAACCGGGGATGAAATTGATAATGGCCTGGGCCAATATACGTTCTCGGCCTGGTTCAGCAGCTACCTGACGCAAGGAGACTTCAGCACAGTGACCGTGGAATTCATAGACGATGTCGGATCGATCATCGCCGGAGATCCGATCATATTAGGGGGCCAGGAATTCGTGGCGAACATACCTATCGGATCCAATGGACGGTACCCTGATGCCAAACAATGGGCGCAGGACACTCGGACAGGGACAATTCCGGCGCTGGCACGCACGGCCCTGGTGACCGCCGCTGCCGGCACCCCAAGAAGCGGCGCTCCAGATGGCTACGTGGATCTGGTGTCACTTGACGTGGAAGACATTTCCTCCCAGGTGCCAAGAGTGACAGGCGCGATTCCGGCGAATAATGCGGCAAATGTGGGGCCGGTGGTAAACATCATCGTGACGCTGCGCGATAGCGTCACGGCAGTGAATACGAATTCGATCCGTCTTTACCTCGACAACAACCTGGTGACGCCGACGATTCAATCCGCCCCGCCTGATACGACCGTAACGTACGCAGCCGGACTTCTGCCGGCACTGTCGGCGCACACCTACGCGATCGTGTTCAGCGATAATGGGAGCCCGGCAACGACGCAATCGAATCTCTTTCCGTTTACGGTGGCGGCTTACATGACGCTGCCTACAGCACAGAAGAGCGCGCTCGGTTCCGAAGACTCGTCGAAGCCCGGCTTCAACGTGCGGGTTTACCAGGTGGACGCATTGACCGGTGGCACGGCGGCGCAACCTACGCTCACGGAGAGTATCGAGTTATCGGAATCGGCACTGGCGGGGCTGCTCGGCCCAAACATCGCTGATCTTTCCCTGGCCGTGACCAGCAACCGGTTTGAGATTCCGGGCGTCATTAATTTCACAAACAGCACAGGCGTCGCTGGAAATTTTACGAATGACGTCCTATTCCCGGGAATTCCAGGAACGAACACCAGCGAAAACAGTTTTGTTCACGAGACGCTCACGTATGTGCGATTTCCCACGGCTGGGTATTACCAGATGGGCGTCAATAACGACGATCAATTCCGGTTGAGCCTGGGCGAGACGGGAGCGGTGACGCTGGAGATTGTCAGCCCCTCTGTCGTGATTCCCGCGGTGGCGATTGCGACCAATATTGCGAAATTGCAGTTCGGCGGTAGCCTGCCACTGACTCCTTTGACCGGGCAGGTGGCCTA
>Ga0105340_1000867_pt1 | contig 14053 bp, 10 predicted proteins | sample EasRivMeERMLT700_FD_89676 | JGI IMG/M metagenome (GOLD analysis project Ga0105340, IMG submission 89676) | Soil microbial communities from meander-bound floodplain in the East River, Colorado, USA - East River MetaG ERMLT700 | ecosystem: Environmental > Terrestrial > Soil > Floodplain | place...
CTATAATGTCGCCCGTGAAGAACAGATATAGCCGGTCCGCCGTAGCGCAGGTCTCCGAGCCTGCCGTATCGCGGACTTCCAGTCTGCCTGCGATTCGACCGGCAACTTGCGATTTATCCGCCCTGGAGCGCGGGCGTCCTCGCCCACAGCACCGCCCGCCGAATCCAGCCACTCGTCGGAGTTCCGCATTGATGCGGCGTCATTGGCACTTGGAGCTTCTCTGGTTATTGGGGTTTGGTGCTTGGAGTTTTTCGTCCCTTCCCCTGTACAAAACGGGACTTTTCGGGACTGGGACTGGCCTTCAGACCCCCCCTTTCCTCACAAACCCGCAAACTATTTCGGGACCAGTCCCATTTTGGACAGCGCGCGTGCAGTCGACCAACCCGCTCACGTCGAGGCATTCTATTGCAGGCGGATCGCTGTCCCCTCTCCCTCGGGGAGAGGGTCAGGGTGAGGGGCAGACCAGTATGTTTTCTCTGTCATTTCGCGGTGCCTGGTCGTTTGCATTACAAACTCTGCACTCTGCACTCCGCACTTAAAATGATTCCCCGCGAAATACTCAAAAAAATCCGCCAGATCGAGCTGCGCACCAACCGGCTCGTCAACGAGACCCTCGGCGGCCAATACCACAGCGTCTTCAAAGGGCAGGGGATGAACTTCGAGGAAGTGCGCGAGTATCAGCCCGGCGACGAAGTCCGCGCCATCGACTGGAACGTGACCGCCCGCATGAACCATCCGTTCGTGAAAAAGTTCGTCGAGGAACGCGAATTGACGCTGATGCTCGTGGTCGATGTCAGCGGTTCCGGCCTGTTCGGCTCGGGCGACCAATCCAAGCGCGAACTCGCCGCTGAGATCGCCTCCGTCCTTGCCTTCTCCGCCATCCGCAACAACGACAAAGTTGGCCTGATCCTTTTCACCGACGAAGTCGAGAAATACATGCCGCCGCGCAAGGGCCGCCGCCATGTGCTGCGTGTCATCCGCGAAATACTTTTCTTCGAACCAAAGCGCCATGGCACAAACATGGCCGACGCCCTGGAATTTCTCAGCCGCGTGACCGCGCACCGGGCGATCACCGTTGTCATTTCCGATTTCATCGATCCAAACAGGATTGTTGGCCGGAAGGCGGCCGACGCCGGCCCGCTCGCGCCCTCCTCTTTGAAGGCGCTAAAACAAACCAACCGCCGCCACGACGTTGTCGCCGTCCAGATCGTGGATCGCTACGAACTGGAGTTGCCGGCGCTGGGCCGCCTCCTTCTTCGCGACGCCGAAACCGGGCAGATCGTCGAAGTGAACACCGCCCTGGCCGCCCACCGACGCGCCTTCGCGAAGCACCAGACCGACGCGCGCACCGAACTCGCACGCCTTTTCAGATCCGCCGCCATCGACTCAATCCAGATCCGCACCGACGAGCCTTATGGGGCCGCCCTCGGGCGCTTCTTTGAAACCCGCGAACGCCGCCGCTTGCACGGATGAACAGCAACTCTCCAGCACTCATCGTCCCGCCGCCCTCCACCGGCGGCGTCGCCACCGTGTCGGCCACGAACGACATTCGCGGCCTCAAGGACCCGGTGCAAATCCCGCAGGGGCTGAGCTGGTGGCTTTGGGGAGGCTTGCTTATCCTCGCTGCCCTCATCGCCCGCAAGCACCTCCTGCGTTTGCTTGCGAAGCTTTTCGGCGCGAAAGCCGCGAAGGCGCCCGTCGTCCCTCCGCATGTTCGCGCGAAACGGCGATTGCAAGCCGCACTCGGGCACATTGACGATCCGCGACTCTTTTGCTTTGAGGTCTCGGAGACGCTGCGCGTTTATCTCGAAGAGCGGTTCCAATTGCGCGCTCCCGAACGCACTACCGAGGAATTTCTCAGCGAACTTCAAACCAGCAGCGCCCTCAACCGCGAACAGAAGCAAAGCCTCGCCGAATTTCTCCAGAGCTGCGACCTCGTGAAGTTCGCACGTTTCGAACCGACGGAATCTGCCTTGCGCGAATTGCACGATGCCGCGTTGCGCCTCGTAGACGAAACACAGTTTGATCCCGTATCCTTGTCCGCTCAACAGCAACGACAACCGGTTGCAAATAGATGACGTTTGCCCATCCATATTTTCTTTTGCTTTTGCTGGCGCTGCCGCTGCTTGGCTGGTGGAAACATCGCCGTGAACAACCCGCCGCGCTGCTCTACTCCTCTACGCAACTCCTCGCCACCTTACGTGACATGACGCGCTGGACGCCGGGCCGCGTCCTGAGCGTCATACGCTGGGCAGTGCTGGTCCTGTTCATCATCGGCCTCGCGCGCCCGCAACACATCGAGAGCGAAACCACAGTGCGCGCGAGCGGCGTCGACATTGTCACGGCACTCGACCTGTCCACGCGCATGGCCGCCGAAGACCGCGTATTTACGATTAAGGGCGAACAAGTCAACCGCCTCGAAGTAGCGAAGGACGTCCTGAAACGATTTGTCCAGAAGCGTGGCAACGATCGCATCGGTCTCGTCGCCTTTGCCGGGCGCGCCTACATCGCCGCTCCGCTCACGCTCGATCACGATTTCCTCATCCAGAATATTGATCGGCTGAACTTCGGTTTGATCGAAGACGGCACCGCGATCGGTTCGGGACTCTCTGCCGCCGTGAATCGCCTCCAGGAACTCAAATCGAAAAGCAAGATCGTGATTTTGATGACCGACGGCCAGAACAACGCCGGCAAAGTGCCGCCCATCACCGCCGCCGAAGCCGCGCAAGCCTTGAACGTGAAAGTCTACACCATCGGTGTCGGCACCCGCGGCATGGGTCGCATGCCATTTACCGACCCGTTCGGGCGCAAGCGCTATCAGCCCGTGCCGGTTGACATCGACGAAAAGACCCTCACCGAAATCGCGCAAAAAACCGGCGGCAAATACTACCGCGCGGACAGCAGCGATACGTTGCGCAAAGTTTACGAAGAGATCGACAAGCTCGAACGGAGCGAGGTCGAGACGAAGAAATACGTCCAGGTCGAGGAATTGTTCAAGTGGGCGGTGATTCCCGGCTTGCTGCTCCTGGCTGCCGAGGTGCTCCTCGGGAACACCATTTGGAGGAAACTGCCCTGATGCGCTTCGAACACCAAAGTTTGTTGTGGCTCGCGCTGGCGGCGGGCCTGGCGTTGGCTGCGTTCTCGTGGTCGGCGTGGCGCACGAAACAACGACTGCTCAAAGGCTTCGTTGGTTCGAAGTTGCTCGGGAACCTCACTGCCGGAATTTCCCCATCACTCCAGAAGGCGCGCATGGCTTTGGCCGCTGCCGCGGTGACATTTGCCCTGCTCGCCCTCGCACGGCCACAGTGGGGCTTTGACTGGGAAGAAGCGCGGCAGCGCGGCCTCGATGTCGTCGTGGCCATCGACACCTCCCGCAGCATGCTCGCCGCCGACATCCCTCCCAATCGCCTCGCGCGCGCCAAACTCGCGGCCCTCGATCTCAAACGTCTCGCCCGAGCCGATCGCGTCGGCCTCGTTGCTTTCGCGGGCAGCGCATTTTTGCAGTGCCCGCTCTCGTTTGACGACGAGGCCTTCCGCCAGAGCGTCAATGCCCTCGACGTGAACATCATTCCCGTGGGCGGGAGCGCCATCGCCGAAGCCATCGAGACGGCTCGCGCCGCCTTCAAGGAGAAAAACGATAATCACAAAGTTCTCGTGCTCTTCACGGACGGTGAAGACAACGACGGCCGCGCCGTGGAAGCGGCTGAAGCCGCGGCCAAGGATGGCATGCGTATCTTCACGGTTGGCGTCGGCACCGCCAACGGCGAGTTGCTGCGGATCACCGACGGCAAGGGCCGCACCGATTACGTGCGCGACGACGAGGGCAACGTGATCAAGTCGCGACTCAACGAAAAACTTTTGCAGGACATTGCCCGCGCGACGCAGGGGTTTTATCTGCTCCTGTCCGGCGCGAATACGATCGAGTTGCTCTATGAACGCGGGTTGGCCCCCTTGCCCAAATCCGAGCACACGTCGCGCCGCCTCAAGCGTTTTCATGAGCGTTACCAATGGTTGTTGGGCCTCACGATCGTGCTATTATGTGTGGAGATGCTCCTGCCCGAAAGAAAGCGTGTGCGCCGCGTAGCGGCCGCCACGGTGTCCTCAGTGCCGGCGAAAGCTGCGGCGCTCCTCATTGCGCTGCTTCTCCCATGGTCCGCCCTGGCATCGGTAAACAGCGCGCAGAAGGAGTACAAAGCGGGCAGGTTCGAATCCGCGTTGCGCGAATACGAAAAACTTTTGCGCGAGAAACCGCTGGACGCCCGCCTCCATTACAACGCCGGCGCCGCCGCCTTTCAGGCGAAGGATTACGAAAGAGCCCAGCAACATTTCGGCGCCGCGTCGGGTGGGCAGGACACCAATCTCCAGCAGCGCGCTCTGTACAATTTGGGCAACGCGCAATTTCGCGCCGGCGAAGCCGATGCAAACACTTCCGAAAGGATGAAGCTTTGGGAGCAAGCCCTCAAGAGCTACGAAGAAACCGTCAAACTCAACGAGAAGGATCAGGACGCGATTTATAATCGCGACCTCGTCCAAAAAAAACTTGAGGAACTCAAGCAGCAGCAACAACAACAGCAGAAGAACGACAAGTCCGACGACAAAAAAAATCAACAGGACAAAAAGGACGAGCAGAAGGACCAGCAACAGGACAATCAGAAGGATCAACAGCAACAAGAGCAGGGGAAAGATCAACAAAAGCCGGAACAGAAGAAGCCCGAAGACCAGCAATCTCAACAGCAGGAACAAAAACAGGGCGACAAAGAACAGGAGCAGAAACAACCCGACCAGAAACCGGGCGAAGAAAAAAACGACAAACAGCCGGAATCAGAGCAACAACAGAAAAAGCCGGGCGACAAAAATGAAAATGGCGATCAGGGGAAAGAAGCGCAGCAGGTCGGCCAGCAGCGTTTAATCCCGATGACTCAGGAACAGGCCCAGCGATTGCTCGAAGCCGCGAAGAACGACGAACGCATTATGATTTTCACTCCGCAGGGCCGCACCAATCGCTCAAACCGTGTCCTCAAGGACTGGTAACGTTTTACTCGTCGACTCGGCGGGCGCGGATCCGAACCGTCAGCGCGCTGAGACACCACGCAACGCCGGCGATCGTCAGGAGCATGCCGAGCCGCACGTAACCCGTGTGGTGCGATTGCCATTGATCGGCGCAATAGTGGATTGGGGCTGAGCTGCGTCGCGCATGGCAGCATTTCTGGCCAAGCGCACCCTTGACGGGCGAACGGTGCAGCCAATGGTGTGTAACGTCGCCCGGCCCAAGCCACGCAAAAAGCCCGGCGAAGAGTCCCCCCACGGCAGTTCTCAAACCTCTCTCCATACCACCAGCATGGTATGGAAGCCCGGAACGCGCCGGGAACAACGTGGGTGTTGACCTCCGTTTTCGCTTTAGAACAGAGTTTGGATAGCTGTCCCGAGGATGCTCAACGGCCCTGAATCTTCCAAACTCTCAGTCGCCTTCTCCACTTTCTGCAACGTCAGCTTGGCGTTCTTGAGGAACGACTCGTCGTTGATCAGTTTGCCAACACTGCCTTCGCCGCGATTCATTTTCTGCAAAATCTCGCGAAGGTTCGTCATCGCGACGGTGGTCTCGTTGTAAAGCGCCTCGTCGCGCGTCAACTTGCCAAGCGTTCCCTGGCCCGAGTTCACGCGCTCAACGATCCCACGCGCGTCGCCCATGACTGTTTGCGCCTGCGATATGAGCGTCTTGGCTTCGTCTGCGGCGCCCTGGAGCGAAGCGACAGTCGCGAATGCCGATTGATAAAGTGACTCGTCGTAAATCATTCGGCCAATCGATCCTTTGCCCGCAACAATCTGTCCGGTAATGTCACGCGTGTTGGCCATGATGAGGCTGATGTTGGTGCTGTTCTGCTTCATGAAATCGGTGATGGGCCCGAGGAGCGTGCTCATGTTTTCGGAGCTAAAGCTTTTGGTGAGGCCCTCGACCCCAGACGCGACGTTCTCCAATTTGACCATGATCGCGCTGAGGTCAGGTTGTTCCGTCGTTTCCAACGTGCCGCCGGCGAGGAGTTTGGGGGCGTCCGGCGTGCCGCCTTCGATGGCGACGAAATTCTGGCCCATCAGTCCGGTGAACTTGATGACGGCCCTGGCATCCGTGGGGATGTTGTACTTGCCCTGGATCTTCATCCCGACCCTCGCCTGGTTCGCGACCAACCCGACGCTATCGACACGGCCAATCTCGACACCTGCAAGTTTCACTAGGTCGCCCTTCTTGAGTTCCTGCGCGTTCTTAAACGTCGCGTAAACCTGGTAGCCGCGTTTGAAGAAGTCGGCCGCTCCAACCATTTCGAGGACGATGATCGCCACCACCAGTGCGAGGGCGAAAAAAATGCCAAGCCGGGTTTCGAGTGTGTTTTTCATGCTGGTTCTTTGTCGTTGAGGTTAAAGTCTGCCGTCAAAAATTTCTGGATGAGCGGATCGCGATGATGGCGAATCTCGTCGGGAATCCCCACCGCCAGCAAATTCCCGTCATTCATCATGGCGATGCGGTCTGCCACGCCAAACGCCAGATCCCGGTCGTGCGTCACCACAATAGAAGTGACGTGGATGCGCTCGGAGAGATCAAGGATTTCCTTGCCGATGGTGACGGTCATGAGCGGATCGAGCTCGCTCGTGGGTTCGTCGTACAAAATCAACTGCGGATCGATGACGAGGGCGCGGGCGATCGCGACGCGCTTTTTCATGCCGCCGGAGAGTTCGCTGGGAAAGCGATCACGCACATTCTTCAGGCCGAGGAACTCAAGCTTTTCGTTGGAAATGCGGCTGATTTCCGAGGGTGATTTTAAGCGATGCTCGCTGAGGTAGAGGCCCACGTTCTCGCCGACGGTGAGCGAGTTCAGAAGCGCGCCCGACTGAAACACCATGGCGAGGCGGTATTTGTCCATCACACCCTCGGCGTGGATCGATTCGCCTTCGATGAGAATTTCCCCTTCGTCAGGGTTCTCGAGTCCTATGATCTGTTTGAGGAACACGCTTTTGCCGCTGCCGCTCGGCCCCATGATAACAAAGATCTCGCCGCGTTTGACTTCCAGGTCGATGCCCTTGAGCACGGGTTGTCCCCCGTAGCTTTTGCGCAGCCCCTTCACCTGCACGCCAACGCTGTGCGAGGGCGGCGCGGCCTCTTTGATTTCTTCGTCGCTCATTTACTCCAAATACATGAGGAATCTTGTTAGAAAGTAATCGAGAATGAGGATCAGCACGATGGAGTTTACTACCGCCTTCGTGACCGACCGTCCTATGCCGCGCGGTCCGCCGATGGTCACGAGCCCCTGGTGGCAGGAGACAATCCCGATTACGACGGCGAAGACGAAGCTCTTGAACAGCCCGTTCGCCACGTCGCCGAGGTCCACAACATCGCGCAAGTTGCCGAGGAAGGCCTGGAAAGTGAGGCCGATTTCCTCATTGTACACAGCGACCATGCCGCCGCCGAACCAGCCAATCAGAATGGCGAAAATGACGAGGATCGGCAGCGCGATAGAGATTGCAATCATGCGCGGCAGCACGAGGTAATGGATTGGGTTGATGTTCATGGTGCGCAGCGCATCGATCTCCTGGTAAACGCGCATGGAGCCGATCTCCGCGGCCATGGCCGAACCAATGCGCCCCGCGATCAGGATTGCCATCATGACGGGCGCGAGCTCTTTACAAACGGACAGGCCGACGAGGCCCCCAATTGCGCTGGAGAGTCCGCGCTCCGCGAGCACGGGGCCGGTTTGGAGGGTAATCACACCGCCGATGAAGAGGGAGAGGATGCAGGCCATGAGTAGGCTGGCGTTGCCGATTTCGAAAAGCTGATCGAAAACCTTGCGGCGTTGGCGAACGACGGCCGGCAGCGCATTGAGAGTGCGCCAGAACAAAACTATCAGTTCGCCGATGTTCTGAAACATAGCTTACTTTTGCGGCGCAGCGGTATCCGTCGCGCGCCTGCCGCTTCCGAATGGAATGTAAAACAAGCGCCAGCGCCTGCCATCAGGCGAGAATTGATACTGAAAAAGTCCAAAGAGGAGCGAGCATTTTTTCGAGTCTGGCGTGGCGTCGCGCCGGTAAAGATTCCACAACAGGGACTGGCTGTTGGCACCCGTGCGCGCGTTCTTCTCCGAGACCCAGATGGACCAAAGCGGCGAGTAGTTGCGCTCGATGCTTTTGTTGTTGGGCAGGATCGATTCGATGATGGCGAGCACCTGCAGCCGGGTGTTGCCGTTGAGGTCCTTGCGGTGCGTGAACAACGGCCAGAAATCGCGGCGTCGGTATTCGGCGCCCGTTTCCGTGCTTCTCTCCGAAACGTCAGAGTAGAGGAAGAAGAGGATGCGAGTGCGTTCGCGTTCGAACGGAGGGGAGTTGACGGCGTTGTATCTGTAAACGATCCATCCATACCAACGGCTCGTGAGTGTATCGTTGTGCGCGTCGCTGTAGAAGGGCCAGACGCGGCTGGTGTATTTGCCCTCGCCACGCGTGAAGACGATCAATGGCCACGGAGTTCCCCACTCGTCGAACTTCTTCTCGCGATCGACGGTGTGCGTGACGCCCAGGGGCCAGAAATATGTGCTGGAATCGCGAAGCGGTGAGCGATAGATGACGTAAGCGGGCAGAAGGGCTTCCTGGAAGATTTCGTTGGTCGTGCCGATGCCGGAAGTCGCCCTGTGATAAATTGGCCAGAGGGCAAAGAACCGGTCGTGCCCGCCAATGACTTCCACCTCATCCCAAATGTTCGTTCGTTGCGTGATCTCTTTGTGTTCATTGCCGATGATCGGCCAGACCTGCCAGCCGTCCAACCCATCTCCGCGCCGCACGTGCAGGATCGGGTAGGGGAAGTTCCAGGTCACGACATCGCGCTTGCGCGTGCGCATATAAAGCGGCCAGGCGACGAAATCAACTTCATCGCGAAAGAACCTGTTTTTTAAGTGGCCGTAGAGCGGGAGCAATCCCCAATAGTTCTTCTCGGGGATGTCCGACCACTGCTGAAAATAAATGGGGAAGAGCGTGAAGCGGTGCACGTTTGTTTCGGATTGAGTCTGCCCGCCGGCGAAGGAGAAGAGTTGCAGAATCTGAAACCGATATTCTGATCCAAAGCGGTCGTACGTCACCAACGGGTAAACGAAATCGAATTCCGCGAAATCGGTCTGTTCGTCGAGGACGTAGCAAAGTGCAGGACGCAGACCCCAGGTGCGCGTGGTGTCGCGCTGCTCGTGGGCGAGAATGGGCCCGAGCGCCTCGGTGCGGTGGCCGGAGTCGAGCGTCAGGCCGAAGGAGTGAAACAAAGGACCAAACACGGGCTGCGTGAAGCCCGTCACCGCCGACGCGAACAACGCCAAAGTCAGGCTGAGATAACCACATGGGGCCATTTTAGCGGAGCGGACTGTACGGCTGCCGGTCGATACAGGAAAGGTGAAAAGCGCGTGTCATTTGCAACTGCGTCGCAAAGGCTCGCGCGACCATGATTCAGCGCAACACGTTGAGACCGCCTGCGTTAGCACTAAAACTCACATATTCGGATCTACTACTTTCATGTGATTGACAGAATTCTGCCAAAGGTTCAAAAACGTCGCCTTTAAGACCCGACAAAGATTTTGCGCACGTCGTGACATGGCGTTGTTACGGCGAGCACAGCTGGCGGGGATTTCTGTTAGGGGAAGGTCACCGTGTTAGGTACGCACGAGGAGCGCGTACGGTTGTAAAGGGATGTTGCACGGCAAGGTAACGGATCTACTTGTGCATCACCCGGTCTTGGTATTCACGCGAGGATGCCATTCTGCGCCACACCATGGCGCAGGAGGTGCGTCCGCAATCAGGAAGGAAAAACGTGAACAGTCGTCTCGATCGAGTGAAGGATTGGCCAGGAGTGGCCAAAGAAGCGCGATTTCAACTTCAACAAATGGCCCGCATTCTCGCGGTCTCGGCGAGGCAACTGCGGCGGTATGTTTGGGAACGATTTAAGAAGCGCGCCAAGCGGTGGCTCGACGAGATGCGAGCCGAAGCCGCGAAGCAGGATTTTGCGCGCGGTGAACTCGCGAAGACTGCTTCGACTGACGTTCGCTTCAAGCACGCTTCGAACTTCACGAGATTCCTGAAGCGGGTCACCGGAGAAACACCGCAGAATCTCATGCACCAGATCGCAATGTCCGAAATAGATAAGAAGTGTCCGCAAAAGGTAAGAGATGTCCGGTTTAGATAAGCGCTTTCGCTTGTAGCTTCACCTTCTCCCGCGCGAAACTCTTCGCATCGGCCAGCGAAGGTTATGACATGAACAACGAAAGGTGGCAGCTATGAAATTCTCTTGCGCGGTGATTACAGCTCTCGGAACAGCGCTATCCATATATGCGGCAGAGCCGCGCGTTCTCGATAGAGGCCCACACCATCGCACCTGGCAAACCGACACCGGTTCTTTTGTGGAATTGCAGGGCGGCCTCCACCGCTGGACCGAGCAGGGTTGGACCGAGACGTCTCCGCGCGTCGAGGTGTTTCGCGACGGCGGGGTTGCCCGGAATCTACAGTATCAAGCCATCTTTGCCCCAAATCTTGCCACTCCAGGCGCCATCGATTTCCTCCTCCCGGACGGCCAGCGACTTAAGGGACATTTGGTTGGGTTGGCTTACACTGAGGGCAATCAATCCGTCCTGATTGCGGAGGTCAAAGATTGCATCGGTGCCATCGGGGGCGTGGAAGAGAACGAAGTCACCTTTTCTGACGCTTTTACTGACTTCGACATCTCTGTGCAGTTTGTCCTGCAGCGCGACCGTATTTCGCAGAACGTCATCGTTCACCAACAACTCCCGCATCCCAACGAGTGGGGTCTGACAGAGGATGCCGTTCTTGAAGTGCTCACCGAGTTCATGGAGTTTCCGGAGGTTCGAGTTGAGCCGCGCGGCCGGATCGCAGCCGTTCCCGCGGAGCGCGTAAGTTTCGAAGCAATGGAGTTCGTATCAGGCAAGGCGTTCTCCATCGGCGACGAAGCCAACGCGACCGGCGTTTCAAAAACGTGGGAACGTTTCGAGGGCCAGCGTTCGTTTTTGGTGGAAAAGATTCCGTGGAAATCCATTGCGCCCGAGTTGGTGAAGCTTCCTCCAGTGGCGAAGGACTGGAAAAAGAAGGACGGACCTCTAATGGCGCGCAAGCAACTGCGCCTGCCACGTCGCGAACAGGCGCGAGCCCTGGTGAAGCCCATTCAAGTGGCGCAGGTCACTCCGAAACGAGGCTATCTCATCGACTGGGAACTGGTCAGCAGCGTCAACTGGTTCCGCTGGTCCAACTCAGTCACGCATTACATTTCCGGTTCGATCAGCGTGAAGACGAATATCTTCGAGGGCGGCACGGTCATCAAGTATGCGCCCACCAACACGGCGAAACTTAGCATCACCGGCCCCGTTACCTGTCTGAGCTCAACCTATGCCCCCGTCATCTTCACTGCGCGCGATGACCACTCGGTCGGGCAAGCCATTGGCAGTGCTTCTCTCAGTGGCATGTATGCCAATAACGCCCTCTTCCTCGACAACATGAGTTCCGGCCAAATTTATGAGTTAAACGACTTGCGCGTCAGCTACGCCGATACGGCGATCAAGTTCAACTATGGGAATGGCCACAGGCTCCGCAATCTCCAGGTCGTCAACTGCAACTACGCCATGTCCAGCTACCAATCTTCATTTCAGGTTCTCAATGGTTTGCTCTCGCGCATCAACACCTATGCGATTCATCCCGCCTACACTAGCGGCACCACAGGCACGCTGCAGAGTGTGACGATCCGCGAGTGTAACACCCTTGTTCCGCAATACGCCTACGCCCGTGTGACGAATAGCCTGTTGATTGCCGTCACAAACATTGGTTCGGGCAATTTCGGGGGTGCGTACAACGGGACGAATAGCAGCCCGGCTTCCGTGTTTCAACCCGTGGGCGCCGGCTACTCTTACCTCACCAACAACAGTTCGTTCCGGAACGCAGGCACAACGAACATTGATTCGACGCTGTTGGCGTCGCTCAAGCAGTTGACCACGTATCCGCCTATAAACGTTGGCCAACTTGCTATTATCGAAAACACGAACCTCACGCTTTCGCCCCAGGCCGGCAGGGACACGGACACCCCAGATTTAGGATACCACTATTCTCCTCTGGACTACACTTTTGGGGGAACTTACGTCGTCAACTCCACCATCACCCTCCAGACCGGCACGGCAATCGGCCTTTATTCTCCCACCAACGGCGGTTCCAGTTACTACGCCATCGGGCTGGCGGATGCTTCGAAATTCTTTTCAGACGGTGTCGCCACCAACCTCAATCGCATCGTTCGCTACAACATGGTCCAGGAGCAGAGCACGTCCGCTTGGAACACTACGCCCTCCGATCATATCCTCACCGACTGGGCTGGTGCAAACGTTACCCCGGAAGTCCGCTTCACTTTCACAGAGTGGACCATACCCGCCGCCGATGCATATCACTTCTATGGCTATTATGGGAGTGATATCGTTGCTCCCTTTAGCCATTGCCAGTTCATTGGGGGCAAGTTCGGCACCGAACGACCGACAGTAAGTGTCACCAACTGCCTCTTCCACAGGGTGGCCACGACAATCCTTGGAACCGACTTTGAAATGAATCCGACTTTCCAGAATGCTCATTTTTATGGTGGAAGCGTCGCTCTGAGCCAATATCAGGGCGGCACATGGAAGGTGTACGATAGCCTTTTCCACGGTACAGTAGTCTCCCAGGCGGGGACCATCACCCACAACTACAATGGCTACGCCACCAACGCCGCGGCGCAGTGGCTCACCAACAGCGGCTCGGCCAACGTCTGGACAAACACCTTCGATTATCAAACAGGGGCCCTCGGTCGCTTTTATCAACCGACCAATTCCCGCTTCCTAAACCTTGGCAGCACAAACGCCAATTATCTGCAGCTCTACCACTTCACTTGCACCACCAACAACGTGAAGGAGACGAACTCGGTGGTGGACATCGGTTTCCACTATGTCGCCACGAGTGGTGGCCTTCCCATCGACACCGATAGCGATGGCGTGCCCGACTATCTCGAGGACCTAAACGGAAACGGTTCCGTCAATTCCGGAGAAACTGACTGGCAAAGCGGGAGCGATCCCGGCCTAAGAGTCCTAATAACACGGCCAAGAAACGGGAGCGTGCTGCCATAGAAGGGAGAACCAACACTATGACAAGTTCATCCAAATCGCTTATGAACGGAATGTCGACCCTGCGTGTTTATCTTTCGCTCGGAGGACTCTTGCTCTTGCTGCTCTTCGTTCCCAGGGCGGCGAGGGCCCAATTCTGGTACTGTGACCCAAACACGGGCACAATGTTCGCACTAAACCTTTACTGTGATTCCTGTGGTTACTGTAGTAGCCCGGACGATATCCAGCCGCCATGCACTCCGAGGCCTGGTGAGTGCACCAACAACTGTCCGCCGGGCAGTCCGAACATGAACGGTCCTGGCGCCGGTCGTGGCTCCGGAGGAGCAGGTAGCGGTTCCGGAGGTCGCGGAGGGCGTGGCGGCAGCTGCGGCAAGTCGTGCTTCGGCGCGTCAAAGGGTATGGCGTACTGGATGGTGACAGAACCAATTCCAAACTTGTGGCTACAGGATCGCCCCTTCTGGTACGAACCGAGCCGTGGGGAACCGATTGAGTTGACGTTGACGCACAAAGGTCGTCTGGGAGCCAATGGCGCGCTTGACAGCGCTGATACCAATATGTTCTCAGCTGGTACGAACTGGTTTATCCCGTGGCGATCGTATGTCGAGCCATGGAACAACGGTGGCACGATTAACTATTTCGTTAGTCTGGGGGATGGCACTCTTTTGAACCTCGTTCTGGGTGCCTACACCCGTGGATCCTCAATTCAATTGACGACCGAAGATGGAAACTATGTGGTTAAGTTCCCTTCCGGGAAAAAGCACATTTATGGAACGACTTTCGAGTACGGTGCCCTCACGCGTTACCTGCTGAGCGCGACCCTCGATGCGCAGACCAACCGGCTCGATTTCACCTATTCGATCGCCGACGGCCTGGCGAAGCTGACCAACATCACCGAC
>Ga0105340_1000870_pt1 | contig 13992 bp, 13 predicted proteins | sample EasRivMeERMLT700_FD_89676 | JGI IMG/M metagenome (GOLD analysis project Ga0105340, IMG submission 89676) | Soil microbial communities from meander-bound floodplain in the East River, Colorado, USA - East River MetaG ERMLT700 | ecosystem: Environmental > Terrestrial > Soil > Floodplain | place...
GATGAGATTGCCAAGATGTCTTTGCTTGCCGTGGCTGCCCGTGACATACCAGCCGCCCCAGCGACGGTCGATGGCAGTTGTTTGATCAACGCGCACGGTTCCGAGGGACAGGATCGCTTCGCCACCGCGATCGGCATAGACCGAGCGGAGGACGTGCCCAGGAACGTTCTTCGTCTGCGAGGAGCCGTGGCATAACAAGCACGCGTCGGTCTGCCGTACGAACTTGGGCCGATCTGCTTCCTGCTGGTCGAGTGTGTAAAAGACCGTACCGAGCTTCGGGTCGACGGCACTGATTTCGAGCACCTGACCTGCCTGGCAGTAACCGATGTAAACCTCGTCATTGAAATAAAGTGCCCGAGGCGACTTCGGACTAATGCGGCTTCGCTGCAAGCTCGTCTTCGAGAACACCAGCACCTGCGACGACTCGGGAACTTGCAGCGCTTTCAAGACCGCGGGCAAGTATCCGTGATCCTTGTGGAATGGCAATTGAACGTCGCCGCCGTTCAACCTCGTTTGCAAACGGCTAACTGAATTGGCTGGAGTCGCTTTGCTGTAATGGATCGGAGCGCGTTCGAAATCGTCGTCCGCGCTGATGACACCAGGCAATACGAAAAATGCAAACACGGCCAATGACCGGCCCGACCAACGACGCGCAGTATTCAACATCTTGTGTTCTCCCCTGTTGCCTCCAACAAAGCAATTTCCGTGCCCCGGCTCCTCGCGCATCCGAGGTAGTTGCCGACGCCACAGCGGCTTGAGTGAAAGCCAACGGATGCATGACGCCGTCCGTTTCTGCCAAGGTCGATCGTGCTTTCGCGTCAACGATCACAACACTCGCTATGAGCGTTTTAGCACAGAGGGCGCGCGGCAGCGCGGCATTCTCGTTGGCCGTCCGGTGGCGTTCCTCGGGGTTTTGAATGCAAAACCTCTTGGTACGACCTTTGCGAGAGTATGGGCGGTGATCGATACGGCCGAACGATTCTAACCCAAAAGGAGGTCAGCCATGCGTACTCGATTGACAATAGTCTTTGTGGTCTTCGCAGCGGTTGGGTTGGTACTGGCCGCCCAACTTGGCCCATTCCAGGCCCAAGAAACGCGGCCTATTCCCCTGAGTACTGCATATGCCACTTTCGATCAGGACGGAATCAAGCCGCTCGACGGAAGGGTGGACAACGAGGCTCTCAGCGCGATGGTGAGCGAGGTTCAAGGTGGGCCGCAACGGATTGTCCTTTGCGACGGCATCGACGTGGGCGCCGCCGTGAAATCGTCTGCATTGAACTTCTCGATGCCGGAGTCGCCGGTCCCATTCGTCGCCACTGGCAAGAATGATGCGGTTTGGGTAGCGGCGTTTCTGGGCAGCGACGGAAGCATCCCGCCGGCTTACGTCGTTCGTTCTATCAGTGTGACGGACAGGATTGTCCGAGTTGCGTACGAACGTGACGATTCCTCCGGAAGGACTTGCGATCTGAGCGCCTACATGATCTGGGCGCCGCTCGGTCGAATGGACGCGGGGATGTACACACTGGAGCTTTTCGATGTGGCGGCGGGAACTGTCACCGTGACTCGGCGGTGGCAAGTGAAGTGAGGCGCGGCTGGATGGTTGGAGCCTCGAACCTCCGGGAAGGACACAGCCATGGAAATGACAATCGCGATTACTGTACTCACAGGCCCGCACAAGAACCGGCGTTTCTCGTTCCAAGGCCCGATTCGCTGTACGATAGGTCGAGCTGGGGATTGCCTGGTCCGTTTCGCCGGCAATGAAAGCGACCTCGCTATTTCGCGTCATCATTGCCGGCTCGATATTGATCCGCCAAACGTGAAGGTTCGGGACCTGAGAAGTTTGAACGGCACCTATTTGAACGGAACCAAGCTTGAGCCGGCGGACGCCGATGTGTCGGACTCTTTCGCCATGCCCATCAAGAACGGAGACGTAATCACGCTGGGCGACACTTCTTTTCGCATCGACATCGTCAGTAGCTGTGTGCCCGCCGCGTTTGACTTCGACGGAGACTCGTCGGCACTCGGGCCCGTGAAGCAAGAATGTGCGGCGGCATGTTGAAAACGCGCCCGAGAGAGACCGTTAAGCTGTCCTTCGATACGAAAGGACTGCCTCATGACCATTTCCGCCATTACCCCACAGGAACTTGCGGACCTTTGCAAGCAAGGCAAGATCAGCCTGATTGACGTGCGAACACCGGTGGAGTTCCGGGAAGTTCATCTCGAAAATGCTCGCAACATTCCCCTGGACACACTTGATCCCGTCGCAGCTATGCAGGCCCGCAACGGCGCCAAGACCGAGCCACTCTACGTGATCTGCCGCTCCGGAAGCCGAGGGCGACAAGCGTGCGATAAGTTTCTGGCAGCGGGCTTCACGAACGTCATTAACGTCGAAGGCGGGACCTTGGCTTGTGTGGAATACGGCTTGCCGGTGGTTCGAGGCAAGAAAGCGATCTCGCTCGAACGACAGGTGCGCATTGCTGCTGGGCTAATCGTGTTGCTAGGCGCCGTGGTTGGCTGGTTCGTTCACCCCGCATTTATCGCGTTGTCGGCGTTCGTTGGGGCTGGGCTGGTGTTCTCAGGCGTTACGGACACTTGCGGCATGGGCCTGCTACTGGCCCGGATGCCGTGGAATCAAGTCAACGATACAGAAGCAACGAGCCACACGTGATGGTTAGCCCTTCGGAACATGACACCGTTTTCCAGTGCTGGCGCTGTGTCGATCGCGAAGATCGTCCAGGCCTGCTTGTCGTCAAGAAAGCTCACGACCCAACCGAATTCGCTCGACAAGTGCACGAAACGGCGGCGCATCCTGCGAATTCCTTGCTGAATGATGCTCGACATGTTGTCGGCCGACGTGCCGTGATACAGAACTGCCGGCGGGGTCTCGATCGCTGGCAATTTGGCCAGTTCGACGCTATGGCCGTAGACTGCGCGGATTCGTCCGTTGCGGACCTCGAACCGGTCCATATCTGCGATGGCTTCATTGACGATCGATTCGTCGAGGCAAGCCCATTCGTGGCGCTCGAAGCGAATCGCGATGATCAAATCTTCAAAGCTGGTCCAGCCTTCGTCGTCCAGCTGCAAGTCAAAGTGAGCCGGGTCGTGGCGCAGAGCAAATGCCATCGTGCTGACGAGCCGGCCTCGGTCGATTTCGCGACGCACGAGTTTTCCTTTCGGAATCAGTGAGTGGACGAGCGTGTCAAGTCGCTGGGCAGGATTGGGCCGATTTCGTGGGCCTGCCGTTCAAGGGCGATCATGGCTTCCTTGCGTTTGCCGTCGTGGAAGAGCGCCTGGATTGAGCGGGCGTCCACATCGTTCACGACTGCCCAGAAGCCGCAACGTCGAATGCCCGGTCGAACGCATCGCCGCACGAGCGACAAGGTGTCGTCTCGTTCGGGTTGGAAGACAGCGAGGCCATGCTTCGATACGACTCCGACGAAGGCTTTCAGCATGAGACTTCCATAGCACAACCTGGCACGGTCTGGCCAGTCGGCGGTTTCGGGCCAAACACCGTTTGAATGGCCTTCTCCTGCTGGCTCGGAAAGCAATGGCGGTAACGGCGCCGCATTTCTTCGGTCTGATGGCCGAGCCATTCGTCGATGAGTCGCTGGTCGATTCCGCACGCGGCACAGTTCGACGCGAACGAGTGCCGAAAGACGTGCCAGCCCCGGACGACCGCCCATTTGCATTCCTCAAGCGTCCGTTCGAAATGGTCCGTGGCCTCGTTACGGGTCACCGGGGTCGCCTCAATCCGGCGCTTGCGGCTTCGGAAGACGGCGACCGGCTGCGTGAAAAGGTGCTGACCTCCTGGATGCCACGCGAGCCATTCGCCAAGCACTTGTTTCAAGAATGGGGAGAGCGTCACTCGTCGCGTCGTGGTCGTGCCGCGGACGCGTTTCTTTTCGTGAATGAGGGCGACGCTGCTGCTCAAGTCGATGTCGCTCTTTTTGAGCCGGAGTATTTCGCTTCGCCGGGCGCCCGTGTGGGCGGCGAAACAGAACATCGGGTAGACGAACGGCTGCTGAGCGGTGGCCTTGACGTGTTCGAGCAGTTCATTGATTTCGCCGATGCTCAAGAACAGGCAGTCCCACAGTTCCTTTTGTTCTGCCTCGGTGACGCCAGAGGCGATTCGACGTTCGATTTCTGCGAACGTCTGGAACGGCTGCTTCTCTCGCATCTTGGGGAATTTGAGCGGCGAATCGGGAAACGCCGGCTCGATGAGAAGCATCTGCTTGGCCCAATTCCACGCGGCCCTAAAGGTCGTCAGCTCCTTGCGAATCGTGTAGGCGCTCAGCGGACGCGTGCGGATGCCTTTCCGACGAGCCCGATGTTCGATGTACTCTTGCAGCCGGCCGGGTGCGATGTCGTTCGGATCGAAATCGACGCCGAAGAATCGCTTGACGTGCCGCAAGTGCATTTCGACGGTGGCAAGCGAATTCTCTTCGACGGAAAGTGCCAGCGTCTGCGTGTAGCGGTCGCAGAGTTGCTTCAGTGATCGGATGCCCAAGGGTTTCCGCTCCGACTTCTCGGCTTCTGGCTCCGGTGGCTTCTCCTCGGGCTTCGGCTCAGCTGCTGGCGGCGGAAGTTCGCCGCCGGCCATGATGAACGTCAGGGGATCGACGGCATCGGGAACCTTGAGCACGCGCTGCTGAAGAAGCATGATCGTCTTCTCGATGCCGCCCTTCAGGCTGTTTGCGTCACGGGGATTCGTCGTGTTCAGGGTCTGCGCGTAGCGCTTGCCGTTGAAACGGAAAATGACGCGGAACCAGGAACCGCGTTGCTCCAGCGTTGCCATGATTGTCCTCCGGCCCCGATTTTACCGGGGCTGACAATCGGCGCATCTGCAACGCAGGTCCAACAATGTTCCCAAAATGTTCCCAAAACGCGATCGGAGAAGTGACCCGAAAGCAAAAGGGGTTGTGCCTGTTTGACACAACCCCTTGCAGCTCAAGGAATGCCGAAGAGAGGACTCGAACCTCCACTCCCTAACGGGAACCAGCTCCTGAAGCTGGCGCGTCTGCCAGTTCCGCCACTTCGGCTTCGGCGGCTTTATCTTATGGCCGTTGGTGCATTCGCGTCAAGGCGAAGGAAAACGAAGAAGGCGTCTTGCGCCGGCTTGGTCGCAAGACGCCTTGTCAGGTTTACGATCGTTTCAAGGCCGTCCCGGTGGACGATAGCCGCCGGGTGGTCGAATCGGCATGGGGCCAGGAGGACGGACGCCGCCGGGATTGGGAGGACGCACGCCGCCAGGATTGGCGCCGGGGCCGGGGCCAACCGGTGCGCCGGCGCGACGATTGACGGTGAATTTCCAGTTGTCTTTGCCGTTCGTCGCGGAACCTTGCATCGTGGTGCCGGCGATCGTGCCGGTGTACGTGACCGGCCCAAAAGTCAACGTGACGTTGTTGCCGTCCTGGTTCCAGTTGCCGGGCGTGTTGCCGTCCTTGTCAACCATGACGGCCTGGCCGCCGGCCTGGAACTGGAAGGACAAGGCGCCATAGCCAATCAACGTTTCGTTGCCGGACCAGGCGGTGCCGTCAAGGCCTGGGCCTTGCGGTTGTTTTTGTTCGGGCGGCATCGGCTGAGGCGGCGGCGGTTCCGGGTTGACCGGCGGATTGGGAGGGGTCTTGCCCGAGTTGCCGGGCGACGATGTCGTGCCGCCGTTCGACGGCGGCGGCGCGGGGGGCGGATCCTGATTGCTGCGCAGCTGGGCGTAGTACGCCTGCACCGTGGGTTCCAGATTGACGGTTTGCATCAAGTCGAACCAGCGGTTCGCCTCGTTTTGCAGCTTGATGTCATCGAGACGCGCCGCGTCGCGCGCGTCGGCAAGGTTGAAGGCCTTGCCGTAGCAGGACTGCAGGATTTGATCGTTCAGATCCATGTCGCGCGGCAACTTGTCCAGTTCCTTGCCGTAGGCAAAAACGTTATCGAGTTTGCCCTTTTGCGCGAGGTAATAGACGTAAGACCAGGCGGTGCAGCGAGCAAGTTCCCAGGAGTCGTTGGCGCGCCTTTGCAGATCGGCGTTGCCGAGTTGTTCCAGGGATTCGCGCGAAGCCTGACGAGCATCCTGGAAGTAATCATCCGTGACGACATTCATCAGCACATCGCTGGCGGCCGTCGGCGGGCCGAACTTGGTTTTGCGAAGATGTCGGAAGGAAATCGCGTGCTTCCAGCTGGGGCCGCCGATCGTGGGATAGATCGAGCCGGCGGGCGTTTCGAAAAGGCTCGCGAGGCCTTCGAGCACCCATTCGGGAACTTCCACGTTTCGCGGGAACATTTCCGAGGCGATCAAGAGTTGCCGGGCCGTTTCATGGGTGACGGTGTAGCGTTCGGCGTCGTCCTCGAGCGTCTTGTGCAGGATGGCGGCGGTTTGGGCCGCGGCGACGAAGATGGCGGCGTTGCCCGCGGCGGGCGTCTTTTTCAGATCGCTCAAGTTGCCGTTGAGCAACTCATCGCGCGTCAACGTGATGCGGAACATTCGTTCCAACGTGGCGTTGGCGTCGTCCATCTTTTTCGTAAAGATTTCATCGAACTCTTGAAAGAGCGGATCGGTCAAACGCACCTTGGCCGACATGACGATCAAATTGTCGCGCCGCGGCGTGAACCCGTCCGCCACCATGGCGGGCGAGCCCCACTGCGCGTGGCGAATCTTGAATTCTTCTTTGGAACTTGCCAGGATTGCGTTCAAACGGTACTTCGGCAGGTTCGGTTGCAGTGCCGATTCACGCTGCACGGCAAACCAATAATAGAAAGCCTCGAGCGTGTCTTCCATCAACGCCAGTCGGCGAGCGATCAGGGCGTCCACGAACTTGTCCGAACTCAGGGCCTCCGAATAGACGGCGAAGTGCTTCTTTCTGCTGACGGTTTCCCGGTAGCCGCTCTTGGTTATCTCCTGGAGAAAGTCGCGCTGGGCGGGGTCATCGTTCTTGAAAGGCTGTGCGAGTGCCTTATCGACATTCACATAGTTCTTGACGATCGGGTGTTTACTGTCTACTTTTTTGGCCTCCTCCATCACGCTGCGGAATTGGGCCAGCTGACCGCGCGAAAGAGAAAAACGCGCCAGATGCAGCAGGCTATCGATGACCTTGTTCTTGTCGAGCTTCGGGTTCTTGACGTCGATTTTTTCCTTTTCGAATTTGGCGTTGAACACCTTTTCGAACGGTTCCGCCCTCACGATGTCGCGGGAAACCCAGGGGAAAACCGGGGAGTAATAGGGCATCCAGTTGCCGGCCTTGTTCGTGCTCCATTTGTGATCGTACGACCAGAGGAAGCCGAATGGCGTGGGCGCGATGAATTTCTGATTCTTGATTTCGACGACGGCGGAGATGTACTTGGCGTTGGGATCGTCGCCCATCATGGGCTGATTGCCGCCGGGCTGATTGGGGTCGGGCGCCACTTGCGAGGGGGGGAAGCCGCCGAAGGCGCCGCCGCTGGTGGGAGGGGGAACGGGCGGAATGAGGCCGCCGCCTTCGCCGCCGGGTTGGCCGCCGATGCCGCCGGGTTGTCCGCCGATGCCGCCGGGTCCCTGAAATCCGCCTAAGCCGCCCGGTCCGGGACCGGGGCCGCGTTCGCCGCCGCCGGGGATGCCTGGCCCGCCGCCTTCGCCGCCGAGCATGCCGACGCCCGCGGGCATGATGCCGAACTTGTTGACGTCGATTCGAATCAAAATGTAATCCGCGGACGCGGTGCCGACAGCAACCAAGAACAGGGCCGCCGTGAACAGGCAACGTTTCATGATGGGATCAACCTCCCGAAGATGGGAACAACTCCGCCGATGATAAGTTTATTGTCCACATTCCCAGCCTCGATCGCAACTGGAATATCCCGTTTTTTGCCGACTCACGCGCTTTCGCCCGATCGAGCGCCTTTTCCCTTGGCAGCGACGCTTTCCCGGACTATGCTGGCCGATGTGTCGATTCACTTCCAAGGACTTGATCGGGATAACGTCTCGATGGACTGAAGGAAAGGTGGTGTGCCATGAGCTTCAAATGGGACCGCGTGCACGTCTGGTCGTGCGAGATTACCGATCAGCCAGGCAGCGTGGCGTCAAAGCTTGCCTTTCTGGCACAGGCGGACGCCAATCTCGAATACATCTTCACCAAGCGACTTCCCCACAAACCCGGCTATGGCGTTCTTTATGTTGCACCCGTAACGGGCCCGGCCCAGGTGCGTGCAGCGAAGGCCGCCGACATGCATGAAGTGGACGCCCCGGTGGTTCGCCGCATGGAAGGGGAAAATGATGCCGGCCTCGCGCATCATGTCACGCAGAGGTGGGCGCTGGCGGGCATCAATTTGCAAGGCTTGACGATGGCGGTCCTGGGCAAGAATTTCATCGGCTACGCAGCCTTCGATACGGTGCATGACGCGAATCGGGCGGCACAGATTCTCGCCGACCTCGGCCTCGCGGCGGCGGCGGAAGCGAAGGCCAATGGGAAGTAACCAAGCTTGCGTTTAGCGCTCGCATGGCGCCACGCGAGCGCTAAACGCAAGCCCCATTCACGGCACCATCACGCGCACCGTCGCCGGCGCCAGGCAGGTGTTGCCGCTGCACGAATTGACGTCCACCGCGACCGTCAACGGCCCGCTGTCCTCCTTGGCGCGAACGACAATCGCGTCGATCGTAACCGTTCCCTCATAGATATTGAAGCGAATCTTGCCAAGCGCTTTTTCTTTGCCTACGGGATAGTCAACCTCCGCTTTCAGTTTCTCTTTCCCTTTCAAGAACGTCAAACGCGTCGCGTTGTCCTCGAAGTCTTCGGACTTGACCGGATTGGCGTAAATGTACCAGGTCTTGTCGATGGCGATGGTGACGGAAACTTTCTGCTTGCCGTCGGCGCTGACCTTGTCGGCCTTGGCGGTCACCTTGACCTTGGAGTCGGATTTTTCGCCCGCTTCCGCATGCAACACCAACGTCAGCATCAGCGCCGTGAACATCCCGAGCATCAAGAAACGCTTCATAGCTTCACCTCTCAAAAAGTTATCCAAGCCCCAGGATGAGCGCAGCGATTCCTGGGGGTAAGCACTCAAGGCACCATAATCACATTCCCGCCTTACGGCAAGCAGGATTCACAAACGAGCCTGCATAATATAGACGTGCAAACGCAGCATTTTCATCGACCAGCCTACGCAAATCCTCGCGCCACTGCACGGAAAACCAGAAACTCACGCAAAGACGCTTGCGGTCCGCAGGGTCGGCGTGTAATTTGTCAGCACGAATGACTTCTGGACTACGCCGCTTCCGGACTGGCGCTCGCGAGGCGCCACGCGAACGCTAAGCCGCAAGCGGCAAACCACTTCGGCGGAAAGGTTCATCATGGGCTTCAAGCAAACTGACAAGCATCGTTTCGGCAAGGGTTCTTATCACCAGATCGGTCTGGTGCGCGGGCAGTTCGGCAACATGCCGATGGACGGCTGGGTCAAGTTCGTCGCCGACACGGGTTTCGACGGCTGGGAGGAAGCAAGCTGGGAACTCGACCTGGCGAAGTGCGACACCGACGCCGGCGCGGAAGCCTATGCCAAGGAACGCCACGCGCTGGCGCAAAAACATGGCCTGGAGATCTTCACGATCGCGACGCACCTTCAAGGCCAGGCGCTCGGCGATGAGCCAAGCGCGAAGACGCTGCAATTCACCGGCGGCGAAGCGGTCGAGATGTACAAGGCCTGGCGTTCCAAGGGCAACAATCCGCCGCGCACGAATCCGTATTACGTGCCGGACGACGTCGCGAAACAAATCCACAAGCAAAACGAACGGGCCCTGCTCGCCTGCGTGCGGCTCGCGCATTTCCTCGGCAAGCTGCAAAATCGCAAGATCGCCCTGCCCGGCTTCGTCGGCTCGCCAGCGCATTGCTGGTCGCACTTCTTTCTATTTCCGCCGTTACCGACGAGCATCGGCGGCTTCGTGATTCCCGACGCGCGCCAGGTGAGCCTGGAGCTTCTCGTCGAACGCTTCGCCCACGTGTGGGATGCGTGCAAAAAGTACGGCGTCACGTTTGATCTCGAATGCCATCCGAGCGAACGCGCCATGGGCGACATCGAATCGGCATCCGATTACATCAATCACATGTGCAAGGCGGGCTACGAGAACGTCGTCGGCTTCAATCTCGACGGCAGCCACATGGAATGGCAAGGCGTCAGCGTCGTGCAATTCATCCGCGAACTCGGCAAGTTCATCCATTGCGCCCACATCAAGGGCGTGCAAGTCAGCCGCGAACACACGCGTGCGGGCATGCTCGGCGGGCATCGGCCGATGGGGCATCCGATGAACGGCTGGAACTTCGTCACCGCGGGGACGGCGCGCGACGCCAATAGTTGCGAAGAGATCTTCATCGAGCTGAATCGCGTCGGTTTCGATGGCGCTGTGTCGATCGAATGGGAAGACAATGACGCCGAGCAGCACGCTGGGGCGAAAGCGGCGCTCGCGAATTGCCGCCGCGCCGATCTGCCGCCGAGCGGGATGCGGCATGATGAGATGTTGAAGGCATAACGCTCTCCGCTTGCGGCCTAGCGCGTTCGCTGCCGGTGGCGGACTTCGCGTGCTATCATGTATGGGGTAAATCGTTCGCCTGTTGAGCCGGCCATGACCGTTATCCGCGAATCCATCGACGTCATCTACCCTGACTCGGACGGCAAGCCCATGGCCGAGACCGGCATTCACGTGCTGGCGATCATCTGGCTGCATCAGATGCTGCGCCATCACTTCCGCGACCGTGAGGACGTGTACGTCGCGGCGAACATGTATCTCTACTTTGCCAAGGGCCAACCCAAGAAACGGCGAGCGCCGGACATCATGGTTGCCAAGGGCGTGAAAGGCCGCCATGAACGCCGTTCATTCAAAACGTGGGTCGAGGGAGTTGTGCCCTCGTGCGTCATTGAGGTCACATCCAAGCAGACCAACTTCGAAGACTTGATGCAAAAGAAACCCGCCTACAAGAAAATCGGCGTCCGGGAGTATTTCCTGTTTGATCCGCTCGACGAATACTTGCCTCGTCAATTGATCGGCTATCGCCTCGTCGGCAACAAGTATCAGCGAATCAAACCGAACGCCGACGGCTCGTTGCAAAGCAAGGAGCTTGGATTGCGAATGTTGGCTGACGGCACCAAGTTGGTGCTAATGGATTCCGCGACCGGCGAACGCATTCCAAGTCCTGATGAATTCATCGCGTCATCTCAAACCCTGAAGCGGGAGTTGGAAGAAGAACGTCGGCGTAATGCCGCGATGCAATCGGAACTGGCGCGTTTGAAGCGCATTCGCAACGGCCATTCAAAGCAATAGCCCGCGCGGGCGCCGCGCGGGCGTTAAAGAAATCTGCGCCTACTTCTTGTTCTCCGTCCGCGCCGTCGGCACCGCTTCCTGCGCCATCGGCATCGGCGGCAACATCACGATCGGCGTACTCGAGCTGCCATTGCCCATCTGCACCACATATTGCGGATAGCGGCCATCCCACTGCTTCCAGCGCAGCATGTCCGCTTCGATCGCACGCAAGCGCAGATACACGTCCGGCTGCTCCATCGCCTTTTGAGCTTCGTATGCCTTCGCCTCCGCGATCTTGCGAATCCCTTCGGCCTGCGCCTCGGCTTCGAGAATCTTGGTTTTCGCTTCCCCCTCGAAGCGCACCAGCTCGACGTCCACCTTGCCCTGGGCTTCGCGTTTCGCCGCCGCCGCCTTGCCGTCCGCGGCCAACAAGAGCGTCTTGTTCTCGACTTCTTGCGCGGCCCGCTTCGCCTCGGCGGCGACCTTGAGCTGAGCGGCGCGTGCCGAATCGTCGATTGTTTTCTGAATCTCGGGATTGTCGAACACCAAGCCGCCGAGCATCGCGAGCGTCGTGATCTCGATGCCCTTCTTTTTGAAGAACGGAATCACATCGTCGCGCACGATTTTCATGATGTCGTTCTTCTTGCTCGGCAGTTCGAAAACGCTGTACGTGCCCGCTTCCTCCGCAATCACTTGATGAATGCGGGCGCGCACCTCCATGTCCAGCATGTCCGCCAGGCTCTTGGACGGATAGCTGTAGAGAAACACCGCGGCCGACTCTTCGGGAATGTGCGCCGTCACGCCGATGCCGATGGTGAAGTTGATGCTGTCGCGCGACTCGGCAGAGATGGCTTCGTCCTTCGAAGACGTGCCGCTCTTGGTCGAGCGCGTCCATTCGCGCGTGATCGGCCGGCGATCGACCTTCACCAGCCGCACCGTGCCGACATATTGGCCACTGCGCGGCAGGTAGCCCATTTGCCGCCATTGGTGCGTGATTTGCACGCGCTTGGCGGCGACCTTTTTCTCTTCCAGAAACTTGGCAGACTGGAACGCCGCTTGATTGGCGGTGTCCCCTACAAGTGGGATCAGAAACGCCGACTCGCTCGAATCGACTTCGATGAACTCCGGCACGTCGAATGGGCGAATGAACACGATGCCGGCAACCGCCACGATGACGAGGGTTGCGGGCACGGCAATGACCGCGATGAACGGAATTCTTCTCATACATGATCCTCCCTATGTGTCTTCGTTTAGCGCCCGCAGGTCGCGAACGGACGTTGCGTTCCCCAATGGAACGCCAGCGACCGCTAAACGGACTCTTGTTTCCACCAGTGTTCGACGTCGTCGAAAAACATCACGATGCCGATCACGATCACGATCGCGGGCCAAACGATCGGCCACCAGCTCTGCACGGCGATTGCTTCGCGCAACTGCTCGGCGGTGGCGCCATCGTCCTGGAATTGCCGCACCGCAAGCTGGGTGACATCGGTCGGCGGCGCCGCCGAGGGCCACGCGATGTAGCCGACGATGGCGATGACCACGAACGCGCACAAACGCAATGCGAGGGACATGATTCACCCCAATCGAGCGAGCCACGGGGTTTATCCCCGTGGTATGGACGTCGCTCCACGGGGATAAACCCCGTGGCTCGCAAATCAGCGCGCGGCTGCGAACGCTAAACGTAAACGCGTTGGCTCAATCATGGAAATCAGGAAAACGTGGGCTTGATAGGAAGCCCTTTCAACCCGCCGGGAAAAACTTCCCGACTTGCCGACGAGGTTAGCTGACGGGCTAGGGCTTGAAAGTGCCCCGGTCTTGCGACCTGCGCCCCGCGGATCGAATGCACGATCCGAATTGGGTCCCCCGTATCGATCCCCTGCGGAACCGATTTAGGCTGCTGTGATGTGATCCTACGCGGCAGCAAGGAGAAAGTCAAACGGATTGTCATAAGTTGTTTCAGGACAGTGAAATATGATGATAACTTACGAAAGGCGAACCGTTAAATACCGTTTGCTGACGGCTTCCGTTTGTCCTCGAAATACGCTAGTTTCCCAGCTTGCTTGATTGCGGCGCAAGATCCCGAACTTGGCAATTTCCACGGCAAGATCGGATTCTCGCCGCCACGAAACATGGACACTACCTGAAGTCCACAACCGACATACTTCAACCGCGTTCGCGATGTTACCTTCCATTTGTGTTGCGTTCCATCGTCTCATCGTCTCGCCAACCCCCCCTTCGGCGCGAGAAGAATGACCATTTTCGCCGAATGCATGCAGTTTTTGCCTTGAATGAAGCCCCTTTTTCGCGAGAAGAATGGGCTCTAAAACGAGACGAACGGCCTCGATTTCAAGAAGAATGGGGCTCGAAATGAAAAGAACTGGTCCGATCTCGAAAAGCAAGGCCTTGAAAATGAAATGAATGGCCGCGATTTTGAAATGAACCCCCCTCTTTTTTTGAAAGAATGGCCGTTTTTTTGAGACGAACTTCAACCGCAATTGTCCCCACTCCAAAGTGGAGTCTCCGTTTCCTCAACCGTGGCGGCAAGATTGAAATCTTGCCGTTGTACTCGGCAAGATGGAACCATGCCCGCGAAACTGCGACACTCCCCAGCATTGGGAAGGAGCGGAGCATTATTGAATAAGAAAAGCCCTACTTTTGGCCTGGTCGCTGGACCGCAACCACTCGGAAGCCGATATGATCTGTCCGCCGCCCCGGCTCGAATCGCAGCCGAAATGCGGAGCGGC
>Ga0105340_1000871_pt1 | contig 13986 bp, 8 predicted proteins | sample EasRivMeERMLT700_FD_89676 | JGI IMG/M metagenome (GOLD analysis project Ga0105340, IMG submission 89676) | Soil microbial communities from meander-bound floodplain in the East River, Colorado, USA - East River MetaG ERMLT700 | ecosystem: Environmental > Terrestrial > Soil > Floodplain | place...
GTTCCAACTGCGTTTACGCGCCCCGACCGGCACGCGCATCGAACGCACGGAAGAAATCGCCGTCAAGACGCTCGACTTGATCAAGGAAAAGGTCGGCGCGGACAACGTCACGATCACGATCGGCTACGTCGGCAATGTGCCGTCGAGCTTCCCCATCAATTCCGTCTACCAGTGGATGAGCGGGCCGCAAGAGGCGATCCTGCGTGTCGCGCTCAAGCCCGATTGCGGCATCGGCACCGAGCAACTGAAGGCGGAGTTGCGTGACGAACTCCCCGCGAAGCTCGAAGCCTGGCTGCGGCCGATCTTGATCGCGGAGAAATTCACGCCGGAGCAAATCGATGAACGGGTTCGCAATCTCAAGCTGTCGTTTGAACCGGCCGACATCGTCAATCAGGTGATGAGCTTCGGCGCGGCGACGCCTGTCGAGGTCATCGTCAGCAGTCCGAGCTACGCGGACAATCTTGCGTTTGCTGAAAAGATCAAGGCCGAGCTGGACAAGATCGAATCGCTGCGCGATCTGCAATATGCTCAGCCGCTCGATTATCCAACCATCGATGTGACGATCGACCGCGAAATGGCGGGCCGCGGCGGCGCGACGGCCGAGGATGTCGCCCGCTCGCTTCTGGCCGCGACGTCGTCGAGCCGGTTTCTGGTGCCCAATTACTGGCGCGATCCCAAAAGCGGCATCGGTTATCAAGTCCAAGTGGAGATTCCGATCGAGCGCATGAACCATGCGCGGCAAGTCGGTTTGATTCCCATCAAAAACGCCCAGAAGGACAAACTGCTCCTGCAAGACATCGCCAGCATCAAGGAAGGCAAAATGCCCGGCGCGTTCGACCGCTACAACATGCGCCGATTGGTTACCCTGATGGCCAACATTCAAGGCGAAGATTTGGGCCGAGTCTCGACGCGCATCAACCGGGCGATCGCTGATGCGGGTGAAACGCCGGCCGGCGTCAACGTCAATGTGCGCGGGCAGATCGAGCCGATGCAGGAAATGTTCCAGGGACTCCTGATCGGCCTCGGTATGGCGGTGCTCGCGATATTCCTTTTGCTGACTGGCTACTTTCAATCGATCCGGCTCGCGCTCACGGTGATGGCGACCGCGCCGGCCGTCATCGCCGGCGTCGCCTTGACGCTCTTCGCCACCAACACGACGCTCAACCTGCAATCGTTCATGGGCGCGATCATGGCCATCGGCGTTGCGACGGCCAATGCGATTTTGCTCGTGACGTTCGCGGAGAAAGCGCGCCGCCGCGACGGCGATTTTCTTAACGCCGCCCTTGACGGCGCCAAACATCGATTGCGGCCGATCTTGATGACGAGCTTCGCCATGATCGCCGGCATGATGCCGATGGCGCTGGCTTTGGGCGAAGGCGGCGAGCAGGTCGCGCCGCTAGGCCGTGCGGTGATCGGCGGCTTGATCGCGGCGACGTTGACGACGCTGCTGATCGTGCCGGCGATCTTTGCGATCGTCCAGGGGGGCGCGGCGCGGGCGTCGGTGTCGCTGGACCCGGATGATCCGGAAAGCCGCCACTTCGACGGCGGCGCCTGAATGGCAATCAACCACAGAGGCACAGAGACACAGAGAAAACACGCGGGTACTCTCTGTGCCTCTGTGTCTCTGTGGTGAAAGAAATGGGTGCTTTATGACGGTGGGTTTACGTGGGTCACATGTATTGGTTTCGTTTGCGTTTTTTTCAGTATTCGGCTGCAATCAACCCACTGCCAGCGGACCAGCGCCGACCGGCAAACAAGCGGAATCCGTCGTCAAAACCGCTCGGCCAAAAAAGATGGATCTGCACCGCGTCATCGAACAGCCCGCGTTCATCGAAGCGTTTGAGGAGACGCCGCTGGTTGCGCATATTCCCGGCTACATCGAGAAAGTTCCCGTGGATATCGGCAAGGTCGTGACCGGGCCAAGGTACGACGCCATGGATCGCCTCGTCAAGCCGGGCGAGGTGCTCGCGCAGTTGTCGGTTCCCGAACTCTTGGCCGAGGTGGAACAGAAGAAAGCGCTCGTCAAACAGGCGAAGGCGGAAGTCGATCAAGCGTCGGCGTTCCTGGAAGTCGCGGAGGCGTACATCCTGACGGCGACGGCCCAGGTGCGCGAGGCTGAATCGTCGCGTTCGCGCGCCGCCGCCAGTTTTGATTACTGGAAGGGCCAATATCAACGCGTCGCCGAGGCCGTGGACCAGGGCGTTCTGGAAAAGCAAGTCAAGGAGGAGACGCTCAACAAGTTCAAGGCCGCCGAGGCGTCTCGCGACGAGATCGACGCCAAGGTGCTTTCCGCCAAGGCGATGGCCAAGGAAAGCGAGGCGAAGCGCAACAAGGCGAAGGCCGACATTGAAACGGCCAAGGCTCGCGTGCTCGTCGCGAATTCCGAAGAGGCGCGGCTGGCGGCGCTCGCGGAGTATCGATTCATCCGGGCTCCGTTCGATGGCGTCGTTACGAAGCGCAACATTCATACCGGCCATTTTTTGCAGCCGGGCGCCGGCGCGTCCAGCGTGCTCTTTGTGGTCGCTCGAACGTAAAAGCTGCGCATCGTGGCGGACATTCCCGAATCGGACGCGGGTTTCATCACGAGCGATCTGACTGCCAAGATTCGGCCCGCGATCCAGAAAAACGAAACGTTCGAAGCCAAGCTCTCGCGCACGAGCTGGACGCTCGATGCGAAATCCCGCACGCTGCGAATCGAGTTCGACCATCCAAACAAGGACGGCAAGCTTCGCCCCGGCATGTTCGCCCACATCAGCATCTCGGTCCAATTCGACGGCCGCTGGACGCTGCCCGCCTCGGCCATTTTTACGCACGCGGATCAACCCTGCGCCTGGCGCCGCGACGCCAACGGCAAGGCCGTCCGCACGCCGCTCAAGCTCGGCCAGCGCGACGGCGCCAACGTCGAGGTGTTGAAGATGGAGATCGCCGGCACGTGGGAATCGGTGACGGGCAATGAGGAGATCGTGGTGACCAATCTGGGAGCGATTAGTGAAGGGAAAGAAATAAGCGATAAGTAATCACGCCTGTCGGTAATCGGTCATTTTGGAGTGCGGCGGTTTGACGCCGCTTTCTTTCTTTCCTTCTTTTTTCGTTTGCCATCGAATCTCCAAAGAAAGAAGGAAAGAAAGCGGCGTCAAATCGCCGCACTCCAAAGTTGCCCGCCTGTCGGTTTCGATGGATTCCGATGGTCTTCACGTCCGATAATCAGATTAATCGGCAAAGTCTGCCGAGCTTGCGTCAATTTGCATAATTCGCATAAGGTGCGAAAACGAGGCAGCCGCATGGAGGGCGTTCGACGGTGGCGTTGGCTGATGATCGCGCTCGCCGGCCTGTTGGCCGGCGTGCCCGCGACCAATGCACAGTCGTCGCCCCGCATGATGCTTGGACCGCCGGTCGCGTCGAATGAACCGGCAATTGTCGATCCGACGTTGCCGATCAATTTGCCGACCGCATTGAAGCTGGTCAACACCCGCGCCATGGATGTGGCGATCGCGTCGCAGCGGATCGTGCAGGCAGGGGCGCAGCTCGATCAAGCGCGGTACGCCTGGCTGCCGACGATCACCATGGGCGGCGACTACATGCGCCACGTTGGTCGCGTCCAGGATGTCGCCGGCGGCATCATCAATCCGCATCGTTCGTCGTTCATGGCGGGCGTGGGCGCGAACGCCATCTTCACGCCGGCCGACGCGATCTTCGCTCCCCTCGCCGCGCGGCAGGTCGTCCGCGCTCGCGTGGCCGATTTCGACGCGGCCACGAACAACAGCATGCTCGCCGTCGCGGAAACGTACTTCAACGTCCAGCAAGCGCGCGGCGACTTGGCCGGCGCTCAAGTCGTCGCCAAGCACGCCGAGGAACTGGTCGGGCGCACGGAAAAGCTCGCTCAGGGAATCGCCCCGCCGGTGGAAGCCGTCCGCGCTCGCACCGAGTTCGCTCGGCGAAAGCAAGTCGTCCAGCTCACGCTCGAACGCTGGCGCCTGGCGAGCGCCGAACTTAATCGCGTCTTGCGGCTCGATCCGAATTTGCTCATCGATCCCATCGAGCCGCCGCAAATGCGCGTCGCGCTCGTTCCACTCGACCAGCCCCTCGACGCGCTGATTCCGCTCGGCCTGCGCAATCGCCCTGAACTTGCGTCGCAGCAAGCGTTGATCGAGGCGACGCTGCAGCGATTGAAGCAGGAACGAATTCGACCGCTCGTCCCCAGCCTCGTTCTCCGCGGCCCGGCGACGAATGCCCCTGCGCTCTTCACGACCGGCGTGTTCGGCGGCGGACACGACAGCCTCGGCAAATACGGCATGCGCACCGATGTCGAAGTCCAGGTCATCTGGGAGTTTCAAAATCTGCTCTTCGGCAATGCCGCCAAGATTCACGAGCGCAAGGCCGAGAATCAGATCGCGATACTCGAAATGTTCCGCTTGCAGGATCGCGTCGCCGCCGAGATCGCCCAGGCGCACGCGCAAGCCATGTCGGCCGCCCTGCGTCTGGCGGACGCGGAATCCGGATTGCGGGATGCCGCGGATTCCGTGGACAAGAACTTTCAAGGCATGAAGCAGACGAAAGCGGCGGGCGACTTGTTGCTTCTGGTGGTGCGGCCGCAGGAGGTCATCGCCGCGATTCAAGCGCTGTCGCAAGCGTATGGCGATTATTACGGGTCGGTCGCCGACTTCAATCGCGCGCAGTTTCGTCTGTACCGAGCGCTTGGTCAGCCCGCCGATGGAATTGCTGCGATGTGTGCGCCGGCGACTTCGGCCAACAACGATTTGCCTCCACCGCGACGTTGATTGGCACGACACGTTCTGTTGTTGCGTGCCGTGGCTATTTTGCCGGCCCGCCCCGATAAATGACTCCATCCTTCAGAGGTCCCGCGCGCTCAATCTTCTTGGCCCGGACCACGACAAGCCAGTTGTCGTGAACCGTGGTTCCATCAAAAACGCGCGTCGGCTTGAGTACCCAAACCGTCGGTTGCGCGTTCACCGTGGTCTGCGGTGATGCCGACGAACTGAAAACAAAAAAGGTGACGCAGACGCTGATGAGACCTGGACTCACGCGGATCATGGAGTGCCTCCTTGGCGAACGAAGTGAGTAAGACGCGGTTCGTTCCATTGTAATTTCAGTTTCAGCCATTATCACCAGATCAACGAGGTTTTCAAACGACTGGGCCTTCCTCCGATAAATCTGAACGTACGTACCCTACTGGACATTGTACACTTCTCATTGCCGTGGTATAATGCAAATCATTACTCAGAGAGGAGTTAACGATGGTACGTCAGCCCATGCGCTCCTCTTTTGGGGGAATTTCCCATGACGATGACGAAATTCGACCGCTTGGTCCTGGCCAATCAGTTTGCCATCTTGGAGAAGCTCGATCCCAAGGAGGCCGAGTGGTACGCCCAATCCCGCGATGTCCTGGAGAGCGGGTACGAGCTGATGTACGGCGCCGTGTTCCGCAGCATCAGCGACGACACGATGTCCGAGGAGCAGTGTGAGGAGGTGAACCGTATCATGTTCATGTTCTCCCACCTCAAGGTGGTGTATGACGAACTCCCGGACAAGTCGGGCGTCGAAGAGCCGCACTTCGAAGGATTCGACGGGAACGGCGAGGACAAGGAGCTGTGCTTTGCGCAGTTCTGCTGTGACCTTCGAGGCGGCTACAAGAACATTGTTCCTGGTGAGCATGTCCCCAACAGCCACAGCGCGCGGCTCGGCATCTACCGCCGCATGCTGGCGGTGTACGACATGGAACGCAAGGACGATAAGAAACTGTCGAAGGAATCGCTCAAGAAGATCCTCGCGGCCCGCGTGCACGCGGACTACCGGTAATCATCCAGGGCAAGGATGCCCTCAAATCAAACATTTGATAGACGAATGACGATTTTCAGCAGTTTGTCAAATTTCATTCGAAATCGTCGCGCGACCATTTTGTTTCGCTCTTTCAGTGCTTAATAATATTCTGCAATCCCTAACCCAGGGCTAAGTTGTTTCGGCCCCTTCGGGGCAATAATCCAACCTGCGCTCCGTGAAAGAGCAACCGGTCATTTCTTGAGATGCTCGATCCGGAATGCACTCGCGTTTGGCAACTTGGCATTCGGTTGATCGACATACACCATGACATGATCCACGCCCAGACTGAGCGCGCCAAAAGTTGATTTCATTGCATCGCCCGGCAAGAACGAATAAGATCGTTGCAACATCGGCCGCGGCGGAGGACGAGACGTGGACGCCTGGAATATTGATTTTCGTGTAATGGAGCTGCTGGAGATTGCACCGAGTTAGAATTCGATCCAGGCCAATCGGCGAAGACAACGCGATCTTGTTAAGAGTTCGTTTTTTGCAGGCAACCATGAGCAATAGAATCCGCAGAACGTTGGCATGGTCCGTCCTCTTCCTTTTGCTGCCTGCCGTGGCCGGGGCGCAGCAACCACTTCCGATCGAGATCTATCAGGACTTTCGCAACAACAAGCCCTTGCTTGCGGATTTCCGACTCTATGGCCCCGACCACGATGCCGTGGCCACGTTTGAACCTGCCGGCCTCCGGATCAAGCTGCCGAAAACGCGCGGAGCGAATCAGCCCATTTCCGTCCGGGCGAACTTCGTCATTACCGGCGATTTCGAGATCACCGGCGCCTACGAATTGTTCGCCGCGGATTTTCCGACCGACGGCTATGGCGTCGGCGTTTCGCTGAACATTGGCACCACCGAGGACCGCAATTCTTTCCTCAAGATCGCCCGCCTGATGCGGCCAAAAACGGGCAGCGTGCACATGGCCGAATACTGGACCAAAGGCAATAACGACTGGAAAGGTCCGCAGGTACCGACGGACGTCCGCAGCGGCCAACTGCGACTTGTGCGCGAGGGCGCCAGGGCGCGCTGTCAGATTTCGGAGGGCCTGGGCAAAGAATTCAAGACGATCCTTGAAAAAGCTGATTTCAGCACCGAAGACATCCAACATATGGTGTTCCAGGTGACCGACGGCAACAAGCCCGGTTATGATGTCGATGCGCGTCTCGTCGAATTGCGCGTCCGACATGGACGCTCTGATGCAAAAGCGGGCGTTCCCGTGCCGGGCAAGAATGTTGTTCCTCAAGCCGAGCAACCGGCGGATACCAGCTTCTGGTTGGTCATAACATTCGCACTTTGTTCCGCGCTGACGTTAATCGTGCTGGGTGCGTTCGTAGTATTTCTTTTGGTGCGGCGTCGCCGAAAGGTTGATGCCGGCTCTCCGCCGGTCGAGATCGTTGCATTCAAGTGTGAGTCCTGCGGCAAGAACCTCAAGACGAAGGCCATGTCTGCTGGGAAAAGTCTCAAGTGCCCAAAATGTGGAACGACGGTGGTAGTGCCAAAGCCCATTTGAAAGTGATGTTCTGGCTTTCGTGCGACCGCTTTGCTGCCTCGCGTGAAGCACAGCAACTCTTTTGATTCGCTGATAGATTACTTCAAATATCCCCGACTGGATTCGAACCAGTAACCTTCGGCTTCGGAGGCCGACGCTCTATCCAATTGAGCTACGGGGACGTCGCGAGGCATTTTACATCATGGATGGACGGATTCCAAGGGCCGGCGGTTCGCCTGCGGTGCTTTTGCATCCGTCATGATGCGACATCCGTGGATTTGCCGAAACGCGGAATGAAGCGGCCGGTGCGTTTCATGTAGTTGCGATAATCGTCGCCGAAGCGTTCGATCAAGCATGCTTCCTCGATGCGTGAGCGAAGGGCAAGCATGGTAAACACCGCGGCGCCCATGAGGAATAGAAACCAGTTGGCGGTCGCCAGCGAGTTGGCGAGCACGGCAAGGGCCAGCGAGACGTAGAACGGATGCCGTACCCAGCGGTAGGGGCCGGAAATGACCAGTGAATGTTCCTTGCGCGTGACGACCGTGTCGGTGATGTTCTTGCCCAGCGTGTGAAAGGTCCAGACTAACAGGATGCCGCCGAGAACGCCGATCGCGATGCCGAGCCAGCGCAGCCAAACGGGCAAGGGCAGGGCGGACCACGCCATCCATTCCGGATTGATCAAGTACGCCATATAGCCGAGCATGAATGGGCCCGCCAGCACGACGCGCGCGGTGAGGAAGAACGCGCCTTCGCGACTGCGATCGAGCTTCTCGCCGCTCATGGCGCGGATGCGATGGTACATGGCGATCGGCATCAAGATGGCGACGGCCGCGATCAGGATGATTTGAAAAACTTGATCGTCACTCATGGCCGGGTCCGATCGTTGCCGATTTGCAGGAGTTCGCCGTGGAAATTGGGCCGAGCGCCGGTCCACTTACCGACCTGGCCGCCGCCGCCGGAGACGCCGTCGGCGAGGCCGCGGGTGAGCACGTACCAGCAGAAGAAGCAATGGTTGGAGGTCGCGCCGGGCAGGGCGTCGGGATCGCGGGCTAGGATTTCGTCGCGGATCGCGGTCAGGCCTTTCTTGAAAATCTTGCCGACGTACGGATGTTCGCGGCCGTTGCGAATGATCTTGGCAACCGAGTCGCGGTGGATGTTGCCGATGGTGAGCTGATCGAGGTCCGACGCGAAGCCACAGCAGGGTTTGACGTCGCCTTTTGGGTTGACGATGAGCGCCTGGCCGGGGCCTTCGCAATAATCTTCCTCGAACCATTGACCGTCCCAGGATTCGCCGAGCTTTTCGGCGCGCTCGACCGGGGCGAGGTGGTTCCAGTTCAGCGTCATCGTCAAATCGGCGGATACCAGTAAATACCTATGCAGCATCTCGGACCATTCGACGACGGCGTCCAGGGCGCCGGCTAACCGATGCACCGGTTCGAGCCCGACGTGCGGATCGCGGCTCGCATACGCCAAGGACAAGATGTTGTCGCGTTCGAAGACGGCGCGCGCCGTTTTGCAGAACGTCACGAGATCGGCGGTGCGAATGCCGTGGAATTTATCGACGCCCAGGCCGAGCTTGCCCGTGAAGCCGGCGTCTTTGAGATCGATGAGGATCGAGCGCAGGTGCGATTCATCCTTGAACCAGACGCCGTTGGTGACGATTTTGTCGAAGCGGAAGCCGAGCTCGGCGGCGCGGCGCGTGAGCGCGAGGACGAATTCCGGATAGATGAACGGTTCGCCGCCCGTGAAGCCCAGGAGCGCGATGCCGCTCTGATGGGCGTCTTCCAGGAAGCGAACGGCGGTCGGAATGTCGAGGCGATCGGGCCATTCAATGGGGACGCAACAGTGCGGACACGTGAGATTGCATTGATACGTGCCGGCGAACGAGAGGTAATTGGGCCGGAACGTGCGGGTGCGGCGCGGCACGCTACGACAACCATCACGTTCGGAATGTGGCATAACGCACATTGCAAAAAAATGAGGGGCAAAAAAATGGACGCCGCCCTGTCAATTTATCCGCGTCTGATTTTTTTGCCCGCCATTTTTTTGCTAATCCGTTACTCGACGTCTTTCTTCGTCGTCTCCGGCTCGGTTGACGGGCGATAACGGTACAAATTGATGAGCTGCCGCATCTCGCCCTGGACGCGTTCGAGGCTCTGATTGATCTCGCGCGTGGCGAACGGGTTGGACTGCACCGTCCGCGCCTCGATGCGAGCGCCCTGCTCGAATGCGAATATGGCCGCGTCGCGTTTGGCCTTGGTTTTTTGCTGGATCTGGGCCATGCCGAGGAAGTACTGATAACGCGCGTCCTTGTCGTAGTATTTGATCGCTTGAAAGAACTGGCCTTCCGCGTCCTTGAAGTCCTGGGCCGCGGTCGCGCTCTTGGGATTGGAAGCGCCCTTCCAGTAAAGATGCACGCCCTCGCCGAAATGGCGCTCGGCCATGATCGGGTTCGGCACGCCGGACGAATCGGGTTGCTGGAAGGCGGGATGCGACGCAATCAGCTCGTTGATCTCGGCCGACTCGATGCCGGGGTAGAGCAGTTGCAAGCCCTTGGCATATTCCTTGAGGCCTTCCGTGCGCTTGCCGAGCTTGGACAGCGCCGAACCCATGAGGCAATGGCCTTGTCCCTGGAGCTTGGCGTTCTTGGACGCTTTGAGTTTCTCGGCTTCGTCCATCACTTCCTTGAGGCGGGCGAGGGTTTCTTTGTCTTCAACGTCGTCGCCGGCCGGTTGACTGATGACGGCGCTTGCCAACAAGAGCGATAGGGGGTGAACGATAATGGTGGTGTCGTTCGTCGGCGCGTTGGACGGATTGACGCGGCTGGTTTTATCGTCGGCCTTTTTCTTTTCCTCGACGGGCGGCGGCGCGACCGGCGCCACTTCGGTGCGATCACGCAGCAGCAGCCGGCCCAGCGCGAGGCGATACTTGCCCGCTTCGTCGTCGGCGCCCTTGCCATCGGCGTGCAGCTTGAGGGCCGTGCGGTAGTGCTGCTGGGCGGCGTCCAGCTTGCCGAGCGCTTCGTCCACGAGGCCGTGAATATACTCGGCTTCGGCGGCGACCTTCTCATCCTTGGCGGCGGCGTCGGCGTCGGCGCGGATGTTCTTCGCGTTTTCATCCGTCATCTTGGCGCCCTGTCCACGCACGAACTCGAAGCGAACAAGGCCGCGACGCGCCAGCAACTGCGCTTCGTTCGGCATCGCACGGATCGCGGCGTTGACTTCGACGAGCGCGGCGCCCACGTTGCCGTCGGCCACGAGTCGATCGACGCGCGGCAGGTAATAAGCGTTCGGATCGGTCAATTCCTTGTGCGAACGGTCGAGCTGGTCCTTCCAGGCCGTTCCCGTCAGGCCTTGAGCGGATTTGACCGCCTGCTCGAGCGAGGTCCGCGCTTCGGCGAATTTTTCTTGATTGCGAAGCGCGAGCCCCTTGACGTACTGCGCCTTCGCGCGAGCATCGGTGTCCGACTTGGAGGCGGGATCGAGCACCCAGTCGGCTTCGAGACCGATCGCCTTGAGTTCCGCGGCGTTGTTGTAGCCACGATCCTGGAGCACCGCGACGTGCGTGTTCATCTTGTCCTGAGGCGACTGGATGAACTTCTCACGCGTGCGGTACCAGCCGAGCTCGGTCGTCGCCTTGGCCAGGTCAAAAGTGGCCTCGACGAGTTTGCTCGTGCCCGAGCCGACGCCGCCCAGCGACATGCCGAGCTGCGCCAATGGAATGGACAGCGGCGATTCGGATTTGAGGCGGGCGAGCTTGGCGCCTTCGACGAGCTGCTTGCGCGGGTCGGCGTTCGCGGGCAGGACGTTGCCGGCGGTGAATTCCTTCATCGCTTGCGTGATGACAGCGTCGAGTCCCTTGACTTCGGTTTGGAGATTGTCGCGCGTGGCGACGAGGCCTTGCACGCCCTTCGCGCCGTTGTCCTTGATGTTCGCGGTCTCAAGAACTTTGTTGACGGCGGCGACGTTGGTCTCGGCGTTTTTCTTGAGCTCAAGGACTTGCTTGAGCTTTTCCTCGGTCGTTCCTTTGAGGTCCTGATCGAGCAGCTTGTTGATGCTGGTCAAGGTGGCCTGATCGTCGTTCAGTTTCTTCAGACTGACGTTCAGGTTCTTGGCGTCGAGCTCGGTCTTGTCCTTGATGATATTGCTCTTGACGAGGGCGTCGGCGATGGAATCGAAGAGCTTGTCCGCGCTGGTCTTGGCGGCGAGGGCGACCTTGAGCTGTTTATCCGCGTTGTCTTTCTCGTTTGTCGCGTTGGTGAGCTGGTCGCCGAGTTCTTTTTCTTTGAGGGCGGCGTTGATCTGATCGATCATGAGTTTGGAATTGGCGTCGGCCAGGTCTTTGAGCGCTTCCTTGACGGCGGCATCGTCCTTGTTGAGCGGCAGTTTCTTGTCGGCTTGCGCCTTGGCGTAGACGAACCACTTCGCCTCGCCGCGAGCGCCGAGCTCGGCTTCGCCGCTGGCGTCCTTCAGCTCGTCCACGGCTTCTTGATAATTGCGTTTGCCGATCGCCTCGTGCGCCTTGGCCAACCGGGTCTTCTCGCCGCCACCCTTGTTGACGATCGGCGGCTGCGGAATACCGGTCGTCTTGGGTCCGGCCACGGAGTCAACGGTATCGCGCACGATATCGGGCGCGAAGAACATCGCGGCGCCGAGGCCGCCCACCACGAGGAACGTGGCGATGAACATGCCCCCCAGCCAGCGCAGAGCCATGCTCGGCTGTGCCTGCGTGTCGGCGGCGCGGGTCTTTTCCTTCTTGGCTTTTTTCTTCTTCTTGTCGCTGTCTTCGTCCTCGTCCTCGTCCTCTTCGTCCTTCTTGTGCGCCTTCTTGCCCTTCTTCCCCTTGGCTTCCGTCTCGTCGTCGTCAACGGCGGCAGCGGCGGTCGCGAATTCCGAATCCTCGTCGATGGCCTCGGCGGCCTCGGCCGCTTCTTCGCTTTTGGCCGGCTCGCCTTCTTCATCGTGATCGAAGATCTCCGCCCCGTCCGCATCGGCCGCCTCGGCGGCTTCCGCATCGGCCGCTTCGGCGGGTTCGTCGCCGTACATGTCGGCCAGGTCGATGTCGTCGCCGGTCGCCTTGGCCGCGGCCTTGCCCTTCTTCTTTTCCTTCGCGCCTTTCTTTTTGCCGGTGGGCGCCTTGACCGTATCGAAATCCTCGTCAATGACGGCGGCGTCCATCTCGGTGGAGCTGCCCTCGCCAACAGCTTCCGCGATCTCGCCTTCGTCCGATTCGCCCAGATCGTCCAAGAGTTCGTCGAACTCGACGCTCGGCGCCGCCTTGCCCGCATCGTCCCCCGCCAGATCGGTGCCCGATTCCAGCGCCTCGGCGACCTTGTCGATGCCGGTGACGGACGAGCCTTTCTTGGGCATGTCGCCCAGGTTGACCGCGGACGCCTCGTCGGCGCCTTCGACTTCCTCCTCGGTGACGAGCGCGTCGTCGTCCGCTTTCTTGGCGTAGTCGGACGGCGCGCCATCGAAGGCGATCGTCTTGTCGTATTCGACCGTCTTGCCGGCGCCGCGGCGCTTCTTGGCGCTGGAGCCGGCCGGCAAATCGTCAAACACGACGCCCGAGTCCGCCTGGACCGGCATCGCGTCATCCGATACCGCCGACGCTTCGACGGCTTCCATCACCTCATCATCAAGCACGTCCTCGGCTTTGCGCGTCGCGCTGGAGACTTCATCCGCCTCGGCGACTTCTTCCGCCATGACTCCGCTCTGGATTTCCGACGGGACGAGGGCTTCCGTCACGTCTTCACCGAAAACTTCCTCCGCTTCGACCGCGGAGTCGGCTTCAACGACTTCCTCGGCTTCGACGGCGGACGCGGCCTCAACGACCTCTTCCGCAGCCATCTCGGCCGCGAGCACGTCCGATGCGGGCATCACCGCGGACGCGGGCTCGATTTCTTCTTCCGCAGCCATCTCGGCCGCGAGCACGTCCGATGCGGGCATTTCCTCGGCAACCTCCGCGGCTTCAACGACGGACGACGGTTGCTTGAACTCGTCGGCATCGGCGATGGGTTCGTCGGCGGCGAAAACGTCTGGGTCGGGCGTCGGCTCCATACCCGGGTAGACCGGCTCCATGCCAACCAACGAGTCGGGGTTCGGCGTCGGCTCCGCGCCCGGGAAGATCGGCTCCTCGGCGGCGAATAAATCGGACCGCGGCGCCGCGACCGGCGCTTCGTCGGCGGCCACGATGTCGTCTTCAACGGACGCGGTCTCAGCATCCTCGTCCTTGAACATGGGCGGCCAAGTCGAACCTTTCGGCGCCGGCGCGGCGGCCTCAATCTCGTCCGCGGCGGCTTCTTCAAACGCCTCCGCCTCTTCGACGACCGGCTCCGCTTCTTCGGCAATCTCTTCAGCCTCCTCGGCGAACGCTTCCGCTTCTTCTTCGATCGCCTCCGCTTCTTCGGCGACCGGCTCCGCTTCTTCCGCGATTGCCTCGGCCTCTTCAACCATCTCGCCCGCTTCCAGCACCGCGCTCGACGGCTCCTCGGCAACCGGCATGGCGTCCTCGGCTTCCATCTCCGCGAGCAACATTTCGGACGCAGGCACCGGCGTCGGCGGCGAGTCAATCTCGGCCGCCTCCTCGATCACGTCCTCATCGCCCAGAACGAAAGATTCCTCCTGGCTCGTCACCGGCCCCGGCTCCTCCAGCGGCAA
>Ga0105340_1000872_pt1 | contig 13986 bp, 9 predicted proteins | sample EasRivMeERMLT700_FD_89676 | JGI IMG/M metagenome (GOLD analysis project Ga0105340, IMG submission 89676) | Soil microbial communities from meander-bound floodplain in the East River, Colorado, USA - East River MetaG ERMLT700 | ecosystem: Environmental > Terrestrial > Soil > Floodplain | place...
CCGCACGCCCGGGCAATATCAGCAGTTCATCGCCGAATCGCGCGGCGAAGTGTCGCCGGCGAAACATGTCTACACGGCGCTCCGCACCGGCTGGTTCAGCTGCCGCTCGGCGGCTTATCTCGCCGCGGGGCGGCCGGTGGTGGTCGAAGACACGGGATTTCCGTCCGCGCTCCGGAACGGAGCCGGGCTCATCCCCTTCCGCACGGCCGATGAGGCGCTCGCCGGCCTCGCGGCCGTCGAGTCCGACTATCCGCGCCATAAGGAAGTGGCGTTCGCGATCGCGCGCGAGCACTTCGCCGCCGATCGCGTCCTGCCGGAGCTCCTGGCGGCGATCCAGGAGCCCGTTCGCGGCTAACGATGTCCAAGCTTCGGATCCTGGTCCTCGGGTACATCGTGCGCGGCCCGCTCGGCGGCCTCGCCTGGCACCATCTGCAATACGTCATGGGCCTCGCGCGCCTGGGGCACGACGTGTGGTTCCTCGAGGACTCGGACGACTACCCGGCGTGCTACGACCCCCAGCGCAATGTCACCGACACCGATCCCACCTACGGGCTCGCGTTCGCGACCGACGTCTTCGGTCGGGTCGGCCTCGGTGAGCGCTGGGCCTATTACGATGCCCATGCGGAGCGGTGGCATGGTCCGGCGGGCGGGAAGGCGCGGGCGCTGGCCGGAACGGCCGAGATCCTCCTGAACCTATCGGGCGTGAACCCCCTTCGGCCGTGGCTCGGATCCGTACCGCAGCGGGCCTTCATCGACACCGACCCCGTCTTCACCCAGATCAAGCATCTCACCGCGCCCGAAGCGCTCCGCCGGGCCCGCGAGCACACCGCCTTCCTCACCTTCGGCGTCAACTTCGGTCTTCCCGCTACCGGCATTCCGGCCGATGGATTACCCTGGCAGCCCACTCGGCAGCCGGTGGTGCTCGACGCCTGGCCGGTCACTCCTGGGCCTACCGAGGGTCGGTTCACGACCGTCATGCAATGGGAGAGCTACCCCGCGCAGGAACACGCCGGGATCCGATATGGCATGAAAGCCGATTCGTTCGCTCCTTACATCGATCTTCCGGCGCGCGCCGGGCGCATCTTCGAGCTCGCGCTCGGGAGCCCGGGCGCCCCGCGCGAGCTCTTGCGGGAGCGCGGCTGGCGGCTCCGCGACCCCCGCCCGCCGACTCGCGACCCCTGGCTCTACCAGCGCTATCTCCAGCGCTCGAAGGCCGAGTTCGGGATCGCGAAACACGGTTACGTGGTGGCGGAGAGTGGCTGGTTCTCCGAGCGGACCGCCGCCTACCTGGCGAGCGGCCGCCCGGCGCTGGTTCAGGAGACCGGCTTTTCCCGCTGGCTTCCCACGGGTTCCGGGCTGATTCCCTTTCGATCGCCGGACGAAGCGCTCGCCGGCGTGGCCGAGATCGACGCCCGCTACCCGCAGCATTGCCGGGCGGCGCGCGAGCTCGCGGCTGCGCACTTCGATTCCGACCTGGTCCTGTCCGATCTGCTCACTCGCGTCATGAGGAGTCCTGCATGCGCGTCCTAGTCACCGGCGGCGCCGGGTTCATCGGCTCGCACATCGTGGATGATCTGTTGGCGGCCGGTCACGAAGTGCTGGTCGTCGACGACCTCTCGACCGGCAAGATGGCAAATCTCCCGGGGAGCGTGGAGCTCGCTCAGGTCGACATCGCCGGCCCGCGCTTCCTCGAGATCGCGCGCCGCTTCAAGCCGGAAGCGATCACCCACTGCGCTGCTCAGGCTTCGGTGGTCGTCTCGATGGCGGAACCGATCATCGATGCGACGACGAACATCCTGGGCGGCCTGCAGGTGCTGAAAGCGGCGATCGAGACCGGATGCCCGCGCTTCGTCTACATCACGACCGGCGGCGCCCTCTATGGCCACCCGCTCTACACCCCGTCGGACGAAGGGCACCCGATCCGCCCGATCAGCCCCTACGGGCTCAGCAAATGGACCTTGGAAGGCTATGCGAGCCTGCTCTTGCCGGAGTCGACTCCGCCCCGCGTGTTGCGCCTCGCGAACATCTATGGGCCGCGGCAGGATCCGAACGGGGAAGCCGGCGTGATCGCAATCTTCGGCTCGCGGATGCTGGGCGGCCAGCCGGTCACGATCTATGGCGACGGCGAGCAGACTCGCGACTTCGTCTACGTGGGCGATGTCGTGCGCGCGCACGCGCTCGCGCTCGCGCTCCCGGCACCGCGTCCGGTCACGATCAACATCGGTACCATGCAGCCCACGAGCGTGAACGAGCTCTTCCGGGTGATGGCCACCGAGACCGGCTATACGCTGCCCGCGATCCACGCTGAGGAGCGGCGGGGCGAGATCAAGCACGTCACCCTCGACAACCTCCAGGCCAAGGAAGCGCTCGGCTGGGAGCCGCGGACCGGCCTCCAGGAAGGGATCAAGGCCACGATCGACTGGTTGCGGCAGGCGAGGGTGGCGGCGGGGGTCAGGGGGTAACCCCAGCGACTGTTTCCGCCCACCGCCGGGTTGTTAGCTCGTTTTGACCGTCGAGGTCCGAGCCACTCAACTGGTGGCGATGGCCGCCTCGATTCACATCCTCCAGTCACTGCTTCTCGTCCCCCTGAGTCTGCCCCATCGAGAGCTCGCTCCCCAAGTGAGCGGTCATTGAAGCGTTGGTGACGAGGCCGCGGCTCACTCGGCATCGTGGAAGATGGTGCCCAAGGTGAGTCGATGGCCGGAACGGATGCGGCTGACCCCGTGCCGTAGATTCACGCGATACGTGCCGCGCGTCCCGGCCACCGGGCGATGGCTGACCGCGAAGATGACTCCGTCCCCGCGGCCAAGCGGCACGACCTCCGCCTTCGATTGCATCCGCGGCCGCTGCTCGACCAGGACGAACTCACCCCCCGTGAATTCCCGTTTCGGTTCCGATAAGAGGAACGTCACCTGGAACGGAAAGACGTGCTCGCCGTACAAGTCCTGGTGTAGCCGGTTGTAGTCGCCGGCTTCGTACTTGAGGAGGAGCGGCGTGGGACGCGACTGCCCGGCTCGGTGGCAACGGGTGAGGTACGCCGCGTGCTCCGGCGGATAACGGATATCGATCCCCATCGCCTCGTTCCACCGATTGGCGACCGGGACGAGCCTGGGATAGATCGCGGTTCGTAGCTCGGCAATGAGGGCGGGCAACGGGTAGGAGAAATACTGGTACTCGCCCTCCCCGAACCCGTGCTTCGCCATCACGATTCGGCTGCGGAAGAGGTTGCTCTCGCGATAGAGGCCGGCGATAGCGGAACACTCCTCAGGGGAGAGAATTGCCGGGAGCAAGGCAAAGCCGTGGCGATCTAGCTCGGCGGCGGCTGCGGCCCAATCGTGGGCTTGGAGTCGCGATCCGATGCTGACGGCGGTTTCGCGGGTGCGTGGGCTCATCTCATCTCCTCTGGGCGGGTCCGTCCGGCGGGATGGTGCCGGGAGGAGCGACGGAGCGGCGAAGGAATCGACCGCCGAAAAATCTTGGCCGGGGGCGAAAAAAGCCCTTGACCGGGCTTGCGCGATAACTATACTAATGTCTGGTCTGCAAGAATACCCGCTGAACGCAGGCTTTTTTACGATTCGGAAGGCTGTGCCGGCCCGCCAGGGTTCGGCTCCGGATCCCAGCTCATCGGCTGAGCGACTGACCGACTCCCCGCAGGGTGAGGCCCATTGGGGCCAGACGGCCGGCTGCCAGATGGCAGAACGGGAGGCGGAGCCATGCGTCTGTCCAAACCAAGGCAGAAACGTCGCTCGCGCAAGCGGCAGCTTCGCGCCGCGCTCGCGATCGACCGCGCCTTGCGCCAGGAACTGGCGCTCGAAGGTGCCCGCGACCTCCTCCTCGGCCGCGCCCTTCGCCGGCTGCGCGAAGGGCGGCGCTACCTGCGCCTCGGCTTCGCTCGCTGGGCGGACTACGTCGCCGAGCGACTGGGTTGCGAGCTTCGTTGGGCGCAGTATCTCGTCCGGGTGGATCAGGTTATCGAGCGCTTGCCGGAGATGCGGGAGGCGGTCGCGAGCGGGGCGCTGAGTTCGCTCAAGGTCATCCATCTCTCGCGCCTCCTGACTCCCGATCAGCCTGAGGCCCATCGGCGGGCGACCATCGCCGCAGCCTCTCGGCTCAGTGTGCGCCAGCTCGATAGTCAGGTTCGACAGCTCCTCGCCGAGGACCGAGCCCGGACAACGCTTGCACATTTCGAGGCCGAGGCCTTTGCGCGCTCGGAAATCCCCAACCCCTGGGATCCGGGCCCTGGGGCCTGGCTCAGCTTCCCGGCATCGGGCCGCGCGCTCACCCTGTTCGAGGCCGCGTCGGAAGTCGCTCGCCGCCTCGCTGGCGAAGACCTGCCGCGCCACGCCTGCCTCGAATACATGGTGGCCGATCGCTTCAGCGCGATCGGCTGGTCAGCCGAGCTGGATCAAGACGCACGCGCCGACGAGCGGGTGCGGAAGATCCTCCGGCTCAAGGCCGAGGATCGGGCGCGTTCGGAGCTCCGATCGCTCGGGGATGAGGTCGAGGGCGATCCCGGCATCGACGCGAAGGCAACCCCTGCGACCGAGGATCGAATTCGCAGGAACTCGAAAGACTTCCGCTCCCATCGCAAGGCCGAGCGCCTCGCTCGCAAGCTCCTGACCCCGGATCTGGACCCCGATGCCACGGACGACCCGCGCGAGCTCGATCGCATCGTGCAGAAGCTGGAAGCGCTCGATCGCGACCTGCGGATGATCCTGGGGCAGCTGCTTTCGGCATTGGATGACTTGGAGGGATACGCGCTCCTCGGCTGGCCGAGCCTGCGCGAGTACTGCCGCGAGGGCCTCGGCCTGGATTCTCGTCGGGCCGCCCGTCTCATGCGGTTTCGGGAAGGGATGGATCGATTCCCCGCCCTCGCCACTGCCTATCAGGCCGGCCGGTTGCGCTATCTCCAAGTGCTGCTGCTCATGCCGATCGTCGTGCCCGAGACCGCGCCGGCCTGGGCGGAGTGGGCAGCGGAAGCCTCCGTCCGCCATACCCGCGAGGTCGTCGATCGAGCCTGGGTGCTCGCCCTGATGCCGGCCAGGAATCCGATGCCACCGGAGGTGCCGGCCGGCGGCTCACCGGCTGAAGAGACTTCGCGCGCGGACACGCCGGAGGAGGGCCGGACAACGTTTGCACATTTGGACGCTGGAGGGGCAAAGCATTCCCCCGGAGCGGCGGACCTCCCGCCGGGAGTCGCTGAGCTCGCGCCAGGCGTCGCGCTCCCGCCACAGCCAGGCTCCCTGCAGCCGATCGTCATCGGGTCCAACGGAGATACCACGGCGTTCATGAACCGGGTGCGATACCACTTCCGCATCTTCCTCCCCGGCGATCTGGCGGACTTCGTGGTTGCTGGGCTGCGCTCCTGTCGCGATGAACGCGGGCTCGCGCTCCCGGAAGGGGAGGCACTCGCCGAGCTCTCCGTCTCATTCCTCGTCAACCTGGCCGACCCGGAGATCCAGCGCCAGATCGAGCGCTTTCCAACCCTCGAGCGGGACGGCTGGCAGTGCTCGGTCCCCACCTGCACCAACCGAGTGATGTTACACGAGCATCACATCCGCCATTTGAGCCTCGGCGGTCCGGACGTGGAATCCAACAAGACCGCGCTCTGCTTCGTGCATCACATCCTTCTGCTGCACGGCCTCCTGGCCTCGATTGACGTCTCCGGGACGGCGCCCGATCTCCTCGAGTGGCGGATCGGACTCCGCCCGGGCGCGCCACCCCTCCTCCTCTTCCGAGGCTATCGACGGATCGATCCGGTCGCCGATTTCGAACGAAGGCAGGCCCAGCAAGCCGGGACGAAAGACGATCCCATGGCCGCCTGAGCGCCAGGAGTGCGAGGCCGGGGCAGCCGCCGCCGCCAAGACTCGTTCGCCCACCTCATCATCAGTCTCTAGTGTGGGCTCTGGCCGTCGCGGCCGGCGTCCGCTGGATGCGCTCGGCCACCGCCGGCACCTGACCCATCGCTCGCATCACTTGGGCTGCGATGAGCTCGTACCCCGCCGCATTGGGATGCCAAGGATCGGCCTGCAACGGAATCTCGCCGAAGGTCTCGATCGGCCGCACGAGCCGCGCGCCCGTAGTCCCGCCCACCGTGAGCTGCCGCACGAGCGGGACGTCGAGCCCTTCCCATTCCCCTTCCCGCCCGCTGTTCGTGTACACGTAGGCCACGCGGGCCCCGAGCGGCAGGCGAGCGGCGTAGGACCAGACTCGATCCCCCGCCCGCTCATCCCCCCCGGTACCGTCGTCGTGCATGGCGAGCGCATTCGGCTTCGCATTCCCGAGCTCGGCCCCCGCACCGGCGAGATAGAGCGCTCGCGGCACCGGCCGCTCGCCGGCAAAAACCCGGAAGAGCACCTCCACGGTCGAATCCGCGACCGCCTCGGCCCCGGAGGTCAGAGCCGCTCCCGCGCCCGCGGCGCTCCCCGCGAGCCCGAGCTTCCCCTCGAGCTCCGCCTCGATCTCCTTCCGCCGCCCCGCCAAGAGCGCGCTCGAATCCACCAGCAGCACCCCCCGTTCGGCCGCCACTCGCCCGATCGCGTCGCGATACGGGCTCGCCTCCCAGAGCTCGTTGAACATGAGGACGACCGGGATCCGCCTCCCCTCCGCCGCATCCAACATGGTCGTCAGGTTCGCCGCATAGTCGTCGAGCGACACCCGCGTCCACTCCGCGAGCGCCGCGTACTCGTCGGCGGTCTTGGCGCCGGGAGCCGCCGCCGCCTTGGCCTGGATATGCTCGGCCATCGTCTTCGGGTGATACGTGAGCGCCACCGCCGCGTACTTGAGCAGCTTCACGATCTCGATCTTCTCGGCCACGGCCAGCACCCGCTTCTTGAGCGGCGGCGTCATCCCCGAATAAGCTGGCATGTCCTTGTCCCGATACCCCGCCACATCGCCATCGTTCATCCCATAGCCGATGACGACCAGATCTGGGTCGAGCCCAAGCACGGTGTGCGTCATGAGCACCCGCCCCTGGAAGCTCGTGTAACCAAGGACCCCCAAGTTCAGCACCTCGAAGCGCCCCGCAGGCGCCTCCGCCGCCAAGAGCGCCCGGAGCCGGGCCGGATAGCACTCCTCCGGTCCGACATTGGCCCCGAAGGTCCACGAGTCCCCCATGCACACCACCCGGAACACGCCCGGCGCCTTGGCCTTGAAATCGCGGTCCCGATACCCGGCGCGGTTGAGGGTGATCTCCCAGACCGGATTGGCGCGCAGCGATCGGGGAACGCGCGGCAGGAACTGGCGGATGAGCCGCGTCCGGTCGGCTTCCTGGTCCACCGGACTGAACACGTCGATGTAGCGCCGGTGCACCTTCGGTCTCGCATGCCAGATCAAGTCGCGATCGGGCTCGAGAATCCGCAGGCCGTCCACCCACGGCGGCACCGGGCCGAAGTCGTGCCCGATCACGTACGGCAGCGGCACCACATCCACCGCCTGGTTCCGCACCAGGTAGGCGATCCGGAGCACCGCTTCGAGCACCCCGAGCCCGACCACGGTCGCGAGCAGGATCGCGCCGGCTTCTCGGAGGAAGCGCCCGATCACCGGCTCCCCAGCCGCCGCGCCACCGGCGATCGGGTGAACACGATCCACACGAGCTGCCCGAAGGACACGAGATTGATCCCGGTCCCCAGTAGGGCGAGCGCCTTGCGCCGGAAGCCGGTCGGGACCCTGCTCATCGGGTCGAATCCCCCGCTCTCGGCCCAGGGACCTCGCATCCCCAGCCACGGGTCGTGGGCCAGCATGTTCAAGAACACGCCCGCAGTCATCCCCGCGAACACCCACAACACCGCCCGGGTCCGTGCCGGACCGCCCGCCCATGGCAGGACGGCCAAGGGCAGGAGGAGTGGAATGGCGGTGAACAGGTGATTCTCGTGCATGTGGGTCGAGAGCATGAAGAACCCCGCCCCCACCGCCGCCGCGAGCCCGATGCCTTCGCCCAGGCTGAGCTCCCGGCGGAGCGCGACCGTCCACGCCCGGACGAGGATCGCGAGCAAAAAGACCCCGAACAGGACGTGCCCCACGTCGGTCGCGGTCAGCGCACCGATGAACGGCTCATCCGCCGGCCGCCAAGGTCCGAGGACCCACCAGAGGTTGTGGGCGTTACAGGACGTGTAGGGCATGCTGCCGAGATCCATGACGATCTCTTGGAAGAAACGCACCGGATCGGGCAAGGCGAACGGCAGGCACAAGACGACGAACGTGGCCAGGGCGGCGGCCATACCCAGGAGCGTCGAACGGATGCCATGCCAGCAGACGCTCAGCACGAGCAGCAGCGGAAAATACGGCAAGGCGATCGGCTTCATGAGGGCACCGAGCATCAGCAGCACCCAGGCCGTCCAGGCCGGCCAGGCCGTCCAGGCCGGTGGTCCGCTCTCCCGGCCCGGCGTCAAACCTCGCGAACGCCACCCGAGGGCCAGAAAGGCGCCCAGGACGAATCCGCTGTGGATCGAATCCGTCTGCCCCCAGTATCCCGTGTCGAAGAGCACCGCGGGATTGAGGAGATAGAGCGCCGGCAGCACCCATCCCCAAGGGACGCTCTTCGCGGCGATCGCCTGCGTCCCGGCGGCGTCGCTGGACGGAATCGCCGCCTGCTCGGCCGCTCTCCCCAGACGCGAGAGCATCCAGCCGATCAGCAGATCGAAAGTGAGGGGCCACAACCGGAGCAAGAACGGGAACGACAGCATCACCGGCCGCCCGGTCATCCACTCGATTGCGTGCTGCCCCTTGCTGATCATCCAGAGCAAGTAGGCATAGAGCGGCGGATAATCGAAGTCCGAACGCGCATACACGGTGCGCACGCCGCCCACGGCGATGCGCTCGTACCAGCGTTCGTACGCTCGGACATCCGCCTCGTAGCCAGCCAGCATCGGCGGCAGGGTGCGCAGTGCTAAGTAGCCCACGGCGAGCGCCAGCCCGACGAGCCATGCCCGCGCCCGCGGGGACCGAGGCAGGATCGCCGGCGGCGAAAATGGCCAGGAAAAGATCTTCGCCCTCCGCTCCGGCGCTCCGTCGCCGGATCCTTCCGCATCGGGTTTCGCGACCGGACCCATCCTGGCCTCCTAGGCCGCCTCGGACCCCCCCGCACCCCCCTTGGTCTTGGGCGGGGTGTCGGTCTGGTTGCGCGATGACTCATCGCTCCCGGACTCCTTCGTCGGATCAGGACCGGCGGGCGGGGCGCCCTTCGCGGCGCTCCCTTCGTCCGATTCCGGAGCCGTGGGGACCGCGGGCCGGCGCGGACGAAATGCCTGCATGGCCTGGGGAGCGCGATAGCGCCGGATCGAGCTCGGCTCGTCCCCGGCTTCGGGAGCCGGAGGCTCGCGCCGGCCGAGCAGCGGATTGGGACTCGACGAAGGGGCGTTCGGCGAGCGCGGCTCGGCGGCGGGCGGTCGCTTGAAGCGCCGGCCGTAGTCGCGCGCCTCGTCTCGCCGCGGTTCTTCCCGCCGGATCTCGTCTCGCCGCGGTTCTTCCCGCCGCGGGTCGTCCTTTCGAGGTTCGTCCCGCTTCATCTCACTCCGGCGCACCGGCTCCGGTCCCGGCCCCCAATCACCCGTCTCCCCCGTGCTGCGGCGCGAATCGTCCCGCGGCATTTCCCGCCCGGCAGGCTCCCAGCGCGGTTCATCGCCGCGTTGCGAGAGCCCATGCGGACCGCCTGCTCCGCGGCCGCGCCCGCGCTCGGTCGACGGCAGATCGCGACCGCGGCCAGGATACTCTCCGGGGGCTGCGCGCCGCTCGCTGTCCCGGGGATCCGGTCCCGGGCGCTGGCGCCCGGGGCGCGGGGCGCGCGCCGCCGGCCCCTCCCGCGGGTCGGGCCGGTAGGGTCGCTGGCCGTTTGCCCGCTCGCGCGGAGATCCTTCGGCGGTGGGGAAATCGAGCGGTGGCAAGCCGGCTTCCGCCCGCTGGCGCTCGAGGACTTCCTCGCGGTTCACCCGCACCTCGAGCGGAGCATGAATTCCGAGCTTCACCTGGCTGCCGCGTACCTCGAGCACCGTGATCCGGATCGTGTCCTCGATCATCACGCTCTCACCCAGCTTCCGCGTCAGGATGAGCATTCGCATCCTCCTCGGCCGTCGATCTTCCCTACCCGCGCGACGTCGTGGCGCGTGGGTCGGGCTCCCTCCCGCGCAATCGGTCTTTTCACTCCGGGGTTATCCGGAGTACGTAAGTACGTACCGGTTTTCGACGTTGGATCGCCGAATCTTGAACCAGGGGCACCACCCGGCCGCAGCACCGCGCGCCAACCTGAGACGACCTGAGACGACGCCCGACCCCCCGGCTCTCGTCTGGTAGAATCCGAGGCTCGCATGACCCGGCGGCCCGGGCGGCCAGGCAGCCCAGAGCTGCTCCCGACCCCCGCGACCGGCCCTCCCGGGAGCTCCTCCCACCGCCCAGGGCGCACTTGGCCTGGGGGCCGCCACCCCGGTGGGGCGATCAAGGGCACCCGGCTTGCCGCCGATATCCTGTCTGCAGAAGAGACGCGAACGAGACGCAGAGGACCCGGCGCGAAGTGAGTTCGTAGCCGGCCAGGTCCTATCGGCGCCCGGCTCGGCCGCCGCCGTCGCCCACTCGAGATCGAAGGAAGGATCGGATGCAGGTTCTCGTGACCGGTGGCACCGGCTTCACCGGCAGCCATCTCGTCCGGCGGATGATCGAGCGCGGCCACCGGGTCCGCGTCTTGGATCACGCTCCCGGGCTCTTCCACGACGAGCTCAAGGAGATGGGGGCCGAGATCCGAATCGGGAGCGTCACCGATCCCGAGGCGGTCGAGCGCGCGGTGGCGGGCTGCGAAGTGGTCCACCACGTCGCCGCCGCCTTCCGGAAGATCAATCTGCCGAAGCAGGCTTACTGGCAGGTCAACGTGGAAGGCACCCGCCAGATCTGCGCAGCGAGTCTCGCCGCGGGCGTCCGGAAGCTCGTCTATTGCTCGACCCAGGGCGTGCACGGGGACGTGAAGCACATCCCCGGCAACGAGGACTCGCCGATCGCGCCCGAGGACTACTACCAGTACACCAAGTACGAAGGCGAGCAGGTGGTCCGACAGGCCATCGACCGCGGGCTCGACGCTGCGATCCTGCGCCCGACCGCCATATACGGGCCCGGCGATCCCGGGCGCTTCCTCCTCATCTTCCGCCAGGCCCACAAGGGCCGCTTCTACATGTTCTCGAACGGCCAGGCCTACTATCATCCGGTCTACGTCACGAACCTGGTCGACCTGTTCGAGCTGGCCGCCGAGAACCCGCGGTCGCGGGGCCGGGTCTACATCGCCGCCGATGAGCACTACGTCCATATCGAGGACCTGGTGCGCATGGCCGGGGAGGCGATGGGGATCCAGGTCCAGGTGGTGAAGCTGCCCTTCCGCCCGCTCTGGCTCGCAGCGGTGGCCTGCGAGGCGGTCTGTACGCCCTTGGGCATCGAGCCCCCGCTCTTCCGGCGCCGGGTGGACTGGTTCCGCCAGAACCGCGCCTTCTCGATCGCGCGCGCCCAGGAAGAGCTCGGCTATGCTCCCCGGGTGGACTTGAAGGCTGGGCTCGCCCAAACCGCGCGCTGGTACCAGGACCACAAATACCTGTAGGACGAGGATCGAACGCCATGTGCGGCATCGCCGGATTCAACTGGGAAGATCGCGAGCTGGTCGGCCGGATGTCGGAAGCGATCGCGCACCGCGGTCCTGACGCCGACGGCCTGTGGGTGGGAAGCGGCTTCTCGCTGGGCCACCGTCGGCTCTCGATCATCGATCTCTCCGCCGCCGGCATCCAGCCGATGGCCAACGATTCCGGACACCTCCGCCTCATCTACAACGGCGAGATCTACAACTTCATGGAGGTGCGCGCGGATCTCGAGGCGCGCGGCTACACCTTCCGCTCCCGCACCGACTCGGAAGTCATCCTCAAGGCCTACGAAGAGTGGGGACCCGAGTGCCTCCGGCGCCTGAACGGCATGTTCGCCTTCGCGATCCACGACGCGCAGACCGGCGCGCTGTTCATCGCGCGCGACCGGCTGGGCGTGAAGCCCCTCTATTACTGGGCGAGCGACGGCCGCTTCGCCTTCGCCTCTGAGATCAAGGCGCTCCTCTGCGACCCGCGGATCCCGCGCACGCCGGACGTGGAGTCGATCTTCCACTACATCGGGTACGAGTTCGTGCCGGCGCCCCGCACCATGTTCGACGGGATCAAGAAGCTGCCGCCGAGCCACTACCTGGTGCTCCGCCCCGGCCAGCAACCCGAGGTGCACCGCTACTGGGACGTGACCTTCGATCCGGACGCGGTCGAGGAGCACGACGAAGCCTGGTACCGGGAAGGCCTCATCGCGCAGATCGACGCCGCGGTCAAGAAGCGGCTGATCTCGGACGTCCCGCTCGGCGTCTTCCTCTCCGGCGGCACCGATTCGAGCGCGATCGTGGCCTTCATGCACCGGCATGTGAAGGAGCCGCTCAAGACCTTCTCCCTCGGCTACGAGGACCCCACCTTCTCCGAGCTCCCCTATGCCCGCCAGGTGGCCCAGGCCTTCGGCACCGAGCAGCACGAGCTCCTGATCGAGCCGATCTCGATCCCGCTGATCGAGACCGCCGCCTGGTTCCTCGACGAGCCGATGACCGATCTCTCAACGATCCCCTTCTTGCTCATCTGCCGGAAGGCGCGCGAGCGGGTCACGGTCTGCCTGAGCGGCGAAGGCGGTGACGAATCGTTCGTGGGCTACGATCGCTTCAAGGCGGCGAAGTTCGACGAGCTCTATCGCCTGCTCCCGGCCCCGCTCCGGCGCTACCTGATCTCGCCGATCGTCCAGGCCTTGCCCGACCAGCGGCAGAAGAAGGGGCCGATCAACATCCTCAAGCGCTTCCTCCAGGGCTCCGCGCTGCCCGCGACCGGCGGCCACATGCGCTGGCAATACTTCCTCGATCCTGAGCTCTCGCGCTCCCTCTTCCGCCCGCACGTCCTCCAGGCGGTGAGCCCCGATCCGTTCGAGCCCGTCGCCCGCTGTCTGGCCGGGGTCCAAGGCCGCGACCGGCTGGACCGCGAGATCTACGCCGACCTCCGCTTCACCATGCCCGACTCGGTTCTAATGAAAGTGGACAAGATGTCGATGTCGATCGCGCTCGAAGTGCGGGTGCCGTTCCTCGACTACGAGCTCGTGCAGTTCGCGGCTGCGATTCCCGGGCGCTACAAGCTTCGCGGCCTCACCACCAAGGCCATCCTGCGCGACTCCCTGAAGGGCATCCTCCCCGACAACATCGTATGGCGGAAGAAGCAGGGCTATAGCTTCCCGATCAAGAACTGGCTCCGGGAGGAGCTCAAGGACTACATGACCGAGCTCCTGAACGAGTCCCCCATCATCCGCGAGCACCTGGATCGCGAGGTGGTGAACCGCCTGATCCGCGAGCACCTCGCCCGCGCCCACAACCACAACCACATCTTGTGGTCGCTCATGAACCTCGCGGTCTGGCACAAGCTCTTCGTGCTCGAGGAGTTCACGGGCTCGCGCCGGGACACCGCCTCCGCCGTCGCCTGAGCGACCGGGGCAGCGCCAGAAGGGCGGGCAGCCTCGCTCGAGCCCGCTTGCTCCCGCCCATCCCGCGCCTTACGCTCCCCGCCATGACTCCGCTCATCGAGTGTGTCCCCAACTTCTCCGAAGGCCGGAACCGCGACACGATCGATGCGATCGCCAAGGCGATCGCGTCGACGAGCGGGGTGAGCCTGCTCGACGTGGATCCGGGCGCCGACACGAACCGCACCGTCGTCACCTTCGTCGGTCCGCCCGCCGCGGTGCTCGAAGCCGCCTACCAGGCGATCCAGGTCGCGTCCGAGCGGATCGACATGACGATTCATCGGGGCGCCCACCCCCGGCTCGGCGCCACCGATGTCTGCCCGTTCGTGCCGCTCGCCGGCGCCACCATGGAGGACTGTGTCGCGCTCGCACGCCGGCTCGGCGAACGGGTCGGTGAAACGCTCGCGATCCCGGTCTACTTGTACGAGCACGCGGCCTCCCGTCCCG
>Ga0105340_1000873_pt1 | contig 13978 bp, 26 predicted proteins | sample EasRivMeERMLT700_FD_89676 | JGI IMG/M metagenome (GOLD analysis project Ga0105340, IMG submission 89676) | Soil microbial communities from meander-bound floodplain in the East River, Colorado, USA - East River MetaG ERMLT700 | ecosystem: Environmental > Terrestrial > Soil > Floodplain | place...
AACAGCGACGTAGCTCATTTTACGTTCTCCCTTACAAAAGCATCGAAGCGTCCCTTGGAGACACCCCAACCCGGAATTTCATCTACAAGTTTGAATCCTTCGCAGGCTTTCGGGTCACGGAACTCTGACGCATCCCATCGCGACATCGTGAGGTTCTGTTTATGGCGCAGGTCAACATTCGGAAATGGAGCCATCCATCGTTCAGCAGAGTAACTGTCGATACCTCTTGGCGGACGGTGGCAACCAGGCTCAAAATCTCGTTTGGTTGTGAGCCCTTCTCTCTCAATCCGATCGATTCGTGCACGATAGTGCTGAAGAAGTAGGTCACGGTACGCGCACAATCCCGAGGTTTGCTTCGTGTAATAGAACACCGCCTGACCAGTCTTGACGTCGACCTTATAGGTATTCTCATTATAGTAGTAAACGTCCTTACGAGTAGGCATGAACTCAAAGTGTGACGGATGATACAGAACGTCATGCTCACACAGAAACACCACATCTGTCGTCAGGTGCTCAAGTGCTGCAACAATCTGCCTAAACATACTGAGAGCTTCACGTTTCAGCGGCAGCACGACGTTGGTACCGAAGTCTAACGGCTTCAGGGAGACCGACACTAATTCATGGCCATTGATGCTGTGCTTCAAGCGCTGGCGTACTGGAGCCGCGTACTTCTCATCAAGGATACTATCTGTGTAGAAGGCGACGCCTTTCGTAATGCCCTTCTCGGCAGTCAAGTCTTCCCAACCCGGCACCGGCGCAAAGTGGTCGATTATCCACCGGAAGGGTCGCTTGGCTTGCGGCCACTTGTTGTTTTGCCAGAGGTCTTTGGAATACGAGCGTGCCTTCTCGACGGCGGAACCGGAGTTGGGGTAAGGGAAGCCGAAGTCTCCACCTTGGGTTCTGAACATGTGGGAGTACCAGGTCTTTTTGTTGACAACCTGCCTACCACCTGATAGCCAAGACTTGCAAGAGATCTCCACCCCCATCTGACCCCACGACCCGTGCTTTTCATCAAGACCTTCCAGGTCCCAGTACCGCTTTCGGTGAAGGAACCAACAGGCACCAAGGTTACACATGACATCAACGATGTCACCCTTCGCCTCCGGTCGTGTTTTGTAGGCACCCCAGTACTGAAAGTGCAGGTCGCGGTCAAACCGCCACGCATCAGTCATCCGGTGCAGTCGTGGTTGCCAGATGATGTCCCGTTTGTGCCCAACCTCACTGCCGCACTTTGTGCACTTCGTCGGCGTCGGACCCTGGTACGTACGGTGCCTACAAGCGTTGCACACCCAGTCGAAGGCGTGCAGATTATACATTTTCGGGATAACTGTCCAGTCGTACTCGCAGTCTTCCATGAGCTTGACGTCGAAGCCCTCGTCAACATGACAATGGGCATCAAGCTTCATGATATACTTCGCGGTGCTCAGCCTAGCTGCCTGATTTGTGGCGCCGCGCTGACCGCGGGATGCTGCGTTGAAGAGGACTGTAACCTTGTCGTGTTGTGGTAGCTCGAAACCTGGAACTGCCCACTGACCGTCGAAGACAACGATGACCTCGGTGTCACCGCGCATGTTATTCAAAACGCTCTCAACCGTTTTGGCTAAGAACATTTCGTTGCGCGCCGGGATAAGGACTGAAAGGTCAGGCATGCTCAGTAACCTGCCTGATTACCTCGGCACGAAGTTTCTCGCGGTAGTCTCCCATCATCGGTTTACAGGTATCGCACAGTGGTATTTCATACGGGCCAATCGGTGGCGTGTGCGTCTTACCGGCAATGGACTTGTCAGTTTTCTGTCCACAGATAAAACAATCATTCATGGCTGACCAATTGGAGAGGAAGATAACGCCGATCGGTTTCGCACCGATCTGCAGGAGCCATAATGTGTCTGGTATCACAACGATACACTCGACAGATATTTGGACGATGCTCATAGATGCCACACAAACCTTCTTTCGTTAACTGGTCGCATGGCCGCCGTACTTTCACCTTGCCGTTACCGAGATCGGTTGAAATCGCCTTAAGGTCTGACAGCGACAGATTATCAAGGCCCCAAACACTGATAAAGTACTGACCATCAGTATTCAGATAGTTCTCAGGAAATAGCAGGTGCATCGGCTCAATGTCGAAATCCTGGCAACACTTGCTGCAGTACTTAGTTTCCACTATGATGGTCGCCTAAACATGCTGTGTTCATAGATACGAATTCTACGTGAAACTGTCCGAACGTACTTAAGCTTACCGGTCTTCAACCAGTAGTAGATCGTCCGACGTGACACGCTCGCCTTCTGGCAAGCTTGATTTATTGTAAGAAGTCGTGGCATGTTTCCTCGCTTTTTTATCTGCGCGGCGCGCTGCCTTACCACGAATCTTAGGTGTCAACCGGCGAATAGTACCAGTTTCGTGTTCACGACGATATGCCATGTTGTCGGAGGTCTTCATGAAACCGAGCTGATTTTCAGCAGGTAGGTAGTCGTATTTCGGTTTACCGTTACTGTTAAACTCCCGCTCGACCTTTGGCGTCTCCTCTGTGAGACGTTTTTGACGTGGCCTATCAGTTATCATGGGCGACTACTCTTTCACCCAAAAAAACGAGCGCGGTCGGTCCCGCTTCTCACCTTCATACGCTTCCTTCCGACCGACGACAAACCACGGCTTGATAAAGAACGCTTGTGTATAGGCCTGCACTGCTTCAACAACGTGGCACTGGTAACGCCCGGGACCACGGCGGCAGTAGTCGTGGCCCGCCACGATGCCACCCTTTCGCACCTTCGGCTCCCAAGCGCAGATGTCGTCCATGACATATGGCAGGGCGTGGTTCGCGTCGATGTAGACAAAGTCAAGCGACATGTCCTTAAAGTTCTTCGCCGCATCCAGGCTAAAACTTCTGAGGAAGTGTGTCTTCTTCTGAAATGGTAACAGCCGGTCAATCGCCGTCTGTAACAATCCATCAACCTTACTTTGTGTAACGTGGTCACGGTAGCCCTGGTACGCCTTCCAGGCATCAACCAGATACAGGTCGGTAAGATTCGGGTTACCTTTCAGCAGCACTTCTGCGTACTTCCCAGTCTCGACGCCAAGCTCCACACCTTTCGTGTAGCCCAAGTCACCAAACAGCACGGCGAGATCATCACGGTCCATATCCACGATGTCAATCGGGAACCTATCGCCATGCATTTGTACCAAGTTGCAGTGTTCGAGAACCTTCTTCAATTCTGGCGTCAATTGAGCACCCTCTCCCAGAACTGTGTCGCGATACGCGGCCAGTTGAAAAACTCAGCCACGTAAGCTCGCTCTCGCGAGGTTACGAGGCGCCTCTCCTTTTTGAACAGCTCAACGAGGGCTTCCACTACACCAGGACGCGGAACCTCCGGAATATACTCTGCAAGGTCCCCATACCACTGCTTGTAGTGCGGCGCGTCGAAGAGAACCGGCCTGGTTCCGCACAGCAGCCCCTCCACTGCTGGCAGTTCGAACCCCTCAACACGCCGCAACGGGCAGACGTAGTCACAACTGGCATATTTGTCAGCCAACGCTACGTCAGTAATATTGTGGGCACTATGGATGCCATGCCCACGGTGAAATGATTGACCCAGGTGAAACACAGGTTTGCCAACCCTACGACTGGCCCATACGACCTCTCTGACACCTTCCGTGAGCCACGACTGGCCGTGTGTCATTGCAAGATATGGACGATTACCGTTGAGATTGAGGCGGTCCTCAAACACCACGGAAGACGCTGCAAGTGGTGCGTGGTAGAAGTTCATGTTGAACTTCGAGCCATCCTCACGACACATCTCTTTCAAGTCGTAGTAGCTCCACACCAACTTCGCGTGCTTCCAGAAATCTACCCAGTCTGCGGTGTTTGGTTTCTGTGTGCTTCGCACACAGTATTGAATCACAGCGTAGTTCTTGCCGGCAAACATCAGGGAGGCCGCGCCGGTCTCCATCTGTTCTTTCCGACCGATAACGTGGAGAATCACCAGCTCTGCCTCGCTATACGAGTCAACCACCTCAACCTCTGGCGGCGCATACAGCTTAAGCGCTGTCGCTACTCGGTCGAGGCTTTTGGACTCGACGCGCGGGGCTTGTAGGTAGACTCTCAAAATAATCCCTCAGCTGGTCAAGGTACGTTTGTGCCTCGATAGACATCTTACCACGATAAATGAGCGAGTCACACGAAAAGACGAGGACATAGTCCTCATCCTCCCAGATGACACAAAGGTCGACCACCTCACGTTAGAAAAACAGGAGAGCAATGCACAGCAACGCCACTGCAATGTGCAGTAGCGGCGGACGCTTGTGGTTGAGGTAAACCTCGATGCACACAAGAATCAGTGCAATGAACGCCAGAGCGAATCGGATGCTAACCGGCATACTTGAGCTCCCCAGCCTGTACACGACCCAACTGTTCCGGCCAATCGGCTGGCCAGGTTGGTACAGGCGCAAAGTGATCAATCAACCATTTGATGTCGCGTTTGCGGTGAACCCACCGGTCAAACATCCAGTGATCCACCGCCTCGTTCGCTCCGCGGCTAAGCTCGCCCTTACTTATAAAGTACCCGCGGCCGTATTCTTTTCCTTTATGCAGATGTGCATACCAGGCTTTCTTGTTGATGATGACCCGGCCTCCGCCGAGCCATGTCTTCAAGCCGATCTCCTGGAATTCCTGAATGAAGCTCCCGTACCGCTCAACCTCCATCGGGTTGAGCCGGTGCATGAAGTGCTTCTTCTGCATGAACCAGCATGACCCCTGGCTGGACATCTCATCATCTATCGGAATGTGCAAGCGCGACTTCGCGCGCTGTGTCCAAACCGTCCCATGCAGGCCCACGCCTTTCCTGGTGTCCTCATACGGCCACGACAGGTAGTGGTAGTCGACCGGCGGTTTCCCGTGGTCCGTCTTCCAACACCAGTTCTCCGCATCAAGCGAATACCGGCGGGGGACGGCGACAGTGTACTTGTCGACTTCCTCCTGCATGATAATATCGAACCCCTCACTCACTGAGCAGTGGGCGTCGAGCTTCATGAGGAATTCGCCGTCGGCGATCTGCGCCGCGGCATTGATAACCTGCCGCATGCCCTGCGCTTTCCCGAAATGCAGCGCATGGACCCGCTTGTCGTGCCAGTCTACTTCATGTGACCGGCCATCCTTGTCAACGTATGGCTCCGGCCAATACCCATCCAGGCCGACGATGACCTGGATGTCTCCTCGGGCATTCTTGAGCAGATCGTTGACCGTCTGCGCCATGAACCGCTCCCCGCGGCTCGGCAGGATGATGGAGACCTTGCACGGTTTCGCCATAAATTGTGTCAGGAGGCCGTGGAGATACAGGATTAGTGTACCTCCAGGCCTAGCACTGCGCTTTCGCTACCCTTAGCTCGGTGATGCCGACGCGCTAGGAGACTTGGACGCCGACGGACTTACCGACGGTGACCCCGATGCACTCGGACTCTTGCTGGCGCTTGGCGACACCGACGCGCTGCCGGAAGCCGAAGGCGATTTTGATGCTGATGGAGAGGTCGACCGGCTCAGCGAGGAGCTCGGCGACAGTGACTTGGAGGCTGAAGCGCTGAGCGACGGCGAGGTTGAGACCCCGGCACGATTTTCAAGCTCGGCAACCTTGTCCTCAAGAACAGTTACGCGCTGTTCGAGAAGATGAATCTTCCATTGGAAACCCATTTTGCTTCTCCCTGCTCCTGTCCCCCGGCAAGGGGACTGGAGGAAACATGCCCCCGGGTTGAGGGCAAGCTGGACCTCTTAACGGCCACTAGGTCAGATTGACCTAGCGGTCGTTTGGCTGGAACGATAGTACCGTGCTAGTTTCTAGAAGTACACTTCTTTTTTGACTGGTGAATAAAAAAGATTCACCCGATGGCCCCCATATATAATAGATACAACGGGGCAAGATAGACCATGTGAAAACTCCCGGGGATTTTCCCCGGAGATTTTCATCGGGGCTTTTCTATAGCGGATTTCAGTAGTTCTGTCGCGGCACATGGGAACCATGTGGCTTATAGCCCGATTTGGCCTTTTCGTTCCGTCGGGGGTGCGGGGGCCTGCAGTTCGCATTTTAGAAAATGTGGCTAGGTTCAACAATTTTTTATTTCCGACAAAATTGTAGGAAAAAATAAATGTAGAAAGTTATTGTTTTTTTGTTGACACGTTTTCAAATTTTGATAATATAGACAAGTAAGCGATTGCGTTATTTGACAACTTCATAAACGGATTGTTTTTGGCCTTTCCAAAAAGGCTAAAAAAATCATGGCAAATGCTAGACTTTATGCGCTCGACTTCGACCGCCTTCCGAAACTTGAAGGCAAAGTAAAAAATTATTTGCTCAATTTGAAAGGACAGGCAAAAATCGTTTTTGACGATATGCGGGATAATCCAAAACCCCGTCTCGCCGTCGAAATCGAAAAATCGTGCGGTTCAAAAATCGAAACCCGTCAAGATGTTTTCCGCGTAGTTCTTTACTATATTTTGGTTTTCAAATCCAAAGGCATTGTTCGCGCCTATCTTCCGGAAGTTGAAAACGAAGATGACAACGCCTTTGCGGGTTTAATCGAAAACGACGGCGAATAAAAAAACATGCCAAAAACAATCCGTTTATGAAGTTGTCAAATATTTATTTTTTTTTTGAAAGGATGGTGAACTGGCAAGATTTTTGATTTTTCAAAATCGGTGCCGTAAAAAATCAAAAATTTGATTTTTGCAAATTACAAAATTGTAATTGCGCACTGCGCCGCCGCCCCGTCCTGGGCCGGAGCGCACAACAGGGCCCGGCCCAGCGCAAGGGCCGGGCAGAGGAGCGAGGTATGAGGATCAGCGTAGCAGGGCTCACGTTCGATGTGCGCGAGGGCGCGCCCGGTTCGTACTGGTACGGTATCCTGGGTGGCCCGATGTTCCACACCACCCGGTTCGCGGACGTTGCGACGTTCATCGAACTAGCACGCCGGTATCACGATGCGTGGAACTAAGAAGCTGTGGTGTTGGAAGTGCAGGGCCGAGCGCTGGATGACCTGGCTGGGCGGCCTCGCACAATGTTACCGGTGCACGTACTGTGGCCGGTGTACGAGGGGGTAACGATGAAGATCGTTGTCAAGTCCGTAACGTGCCCCAGGTGCGGGGCCGGCGAGATGCACCCACGCGAGAACTGGCTCCTGATTCGAGCGTTCAAGGTCCTGGACAACGGCCATTGGTGGTCACAGTGTTTGGTCTGTGCCGGCTACTACGATGCAGACCTCAACGTGCTCGGCGACGCGCACATGGACAGCAAGAAAGGTTGGTTCTAACATGGCAGCGATGAAGACGGTTGTGATTTCCATCCGCCTCGATGAGGCGGACCACGCGGCGCTCGAGGTAATCGCCGCTCACTACGCCCGCAAGGGTCCTGAGTACGCCGGCTGCAAGCCGACGAACTTGGCCTGGGGCGTGCTCGTTGAGTGGATCCGGGAGCGCCACGCGGAACTCCGCAAGGAGGTGGAAGAAGCGCAGAAGGCGGGGGCTTAGGCCCCCGCTCGTCATTTCGGGAATTAACTTCGTGACTTCGGGGATTGAAACGGGGAATTCGGGAATTATGCTGCCGCGGCGCGCGCCGCGGCGCGGGAACGGGGTGCGTATACCGCCGAACTTTGGCTCAGGTTTTTCACCCCGTGCGTGCGCGCCTGACGTGTCACACCATGGCGAAGGGCGGGGCTGCGACGTATATAAGACGTAGCGCAACGGCCGTACACCGGAACTATTTGCTCCGTCGTTGCATTTCGAGGTTTACATACGATGTGCGTATGCTATATAATTATCATAATGAGAAATTCAAACGAACGTTTGAATTTCGCCGCTCTTTGAAAACTGAATAAGCCCGTCGCGCGCCATTTTCTCGCTAACGCGAGGTGAAACATGGCAAATGCGCGCTTGTACGCAATCGACACCGATCGTCTTCCGAAGCTCGAAGGAAAGACGAAGAACTACGTGGCCAACCTCAAGGGCCAGGCCAAGATCGTGTTCGACGACATGATCGGCAACACCACGCCCCGGTTGGCGGTCGACATCGAGAAGTCCTGCGGTTCGCAGATCGTGACCCGCCAGGACGTCTTCCGGGTCGTTCTTTATTACATCCTCGTTTTCAAGTCCAAGGGCATCGTTCGTGCTCACCTGCCGGCCATCGAGGCTGAGCCGGAGAACGCGTTCGCTGGCCTCGTCGAGTCCGACAGCAAGTAACATCGTTAACCGCGCGCGACGGGCTTATCCAGTTTTCAAACGGGCGGTCACCACAGCCCGTTTCGGGTTGAACTTAGGGAAATCCGCAGCGCGTTCTTAGCGCGGGCCGCGCCCCGAAGTCCGGGAATCCAAACGACGTAAATACGACGCGACGACGCGCCGGAGGTTCACGCGACCCGAGCGACGTATATATGACGTAGGGCCCACGAGCGGGGTATACCGCTACGCTTTGGCTCGCGTTTCTCACCCCGCGGGCGTGAGCGGCGACGTATATATGACGCTAGCCGTACACCGGAACAATGTGCACCGATCTGTGCACTCTGTGTTGTACATCTTGCCCTGAATGTTATATAATATTCATAATGAGAATATAAATTCTCACTAACAAACGGGAGGTCGGAAACATGGCTAACACAGACTGGACAGATCGAAAGTGCATCGAATTCGGGGCCGAACCGGAGTACCTCGACGAAACCGTCAAACTAGCAAGAGAACGTGGTTGTACGACGGTTCACACCGGCAAGATCGATCTGCGAATCCTCGGTCCATCGGCGGTTATCGAGGCCCTTATCTCCGACCTCGGTTTCGACCATGAAGACCTGGCAGACGGAACGGTCAGTTATATCGAGCCTGTCGAAAATCCCTACATTGAAGAACTCACCTACGACGATCCGGACAACGAACTCTACCGTATGCAGCAAATGCTGAAAGCGATGCAAAGCCGGTTAGACTACCACGTTCGAACTTGTCAGATAGAGCGTTTCGTCCCCGATCTTCAAACTGCTCTGAATCAAGCAGTCGAGCTTAACGGCACGATCGACAAACTGTATAGCTGGAAACCCTTAAAGTAAGGAGGTCAGAATATGGAAAGCTACGAACTCTGGTGGTTTACGAGTGAAGTTGCCAGCCTTCGAGAAGAAGCGAAGGACCTAGGAGTTACGGTCGAAGAACTACACTGGGAAGGCGACGAAGTCTGGATCAAGGTCAGTGGTCTGGACGAGGCCTGCCGCGAGCTACTCGAACGGCACGGTGACTACTTCGAAGATAACTACTAAGGAGGAAACGTGGGAAACTACTTCGACGAAGTCCGGGAGGTCAGGGAGGCCGTGGCCCGGTTCCCTGCCGAGTTCGGGTTACGTGCATTCCCGGGAATGCGGTTTCGAGTCTCACCGATCGACTCGTACCACGACGGAATCTTTCCTGTGTTGTACGTTCACGTGCTGAACGGCGACATGGTTTGGCGGGCGTTCGCCAAGGGCTCGGAATCTGAACTCCGGCGCGAGCTCGTGCCGGCATCCACCAACTGAGGAGGAAAAACAGCATGGCACAAGTCATTCAGCTCGACATTACGGTACGAACAACCTTCGAAATACCGGACGGCGACTACGTTTCACCTGAACTTATCGCGAAACGCCTGACCCAGATCGACATGTACCGGGTCGTCAGGACAGAAGTACGCAGTCAGGTTACTGTCACACGGTAGGGCCCATTTGTGGGGAATTCGGATTCAATCGCCGTTGTTCTGTTCCGATGGCGTAGGCTCGTCTGCATCGCTGGACCCGATGTCGGTCATTTCGACCACGTTTGGGTCCAGGGAATGCGGATTCCCAGTCGTTTGGTCAGGGAATGCGGCGGACGCAACACTTTTGACCGTTTCCGGGACAACTTGCCCGTCTAGGACCGCGTCGAAAGGTGAAAGCTCGAGCAATCTATGCGACACGTCGTGTCCCGCTGCCTGCAAGCGCAGCAATAATGCCCGCGTCTTTTTGTACAGTTCGACGTCAGGCAACTTGCGATTGTCCTCTACTTCGACCTTGTGGGTGGTAGCAGCGTTCAGACCTAGCAGCTTAGCCCGCCGGTCCATCACTTTCAGGAAGGTTTCGACGTGGTCCAGTGAGCCGGCTTCCACCTTTTCGGCGATCGCTTCAGTGATTCTATCAAGCCGGGCGATCTCAATTTCCAGGACCTTCTCACCTTCCATCTTGCGTTCCCGAGCCAATCTCTCCAACTCGTTGTTCACATATCGGTACGCAGTGCTCAACGAAACACCAAGTTCGTCAGCAATATCGGGGTACGATTTCCCTTTGCGCCGTAGCTCGAGAGCTTTAATCAGAACCCTGGGCAATTCTTCGGGCGTCCAAACGGCAATTCCCGGTTCGTTATGTGCAACCATGTTGCTATCGTACAACGCTTCTTATCGAGAAGTACAATCCGATTTTAACGTAAGACCCTCCTATTATAAGGAGCTTTTTTCGTACCAAGAACAAAATTGCCAGAGACCAGGTGTAACACCAGTTATATTTTTAGAAGTTGCACGTACTTCAAAGAAGTGTAACCCCTGGCTTATCCTGAGTGTTACAAACCCGTATCGTCTTATTATGTCTTTTTGTTCGGGTAACTCGTGTTGTTCTCACCGTGTTACACACTTCGTGCCCCTAAGTCGTTGCATACAAAGGACTTACGTAACTGCTACGTCAAGTGTAACACGTAACACGTACGTAAAAAATACGTATACTGTATGCCGTGACCCTAAGTTGTTGACTCGTATCGACATCAGATGGTTCGCATCGACATATGACATATGGAGAGAACATACAGTGAAGGATATATATACATATGTCGATAAATAATTCGGAAACGTCAACAAGCCTTGACCCGAAGTGCGTGGGCACACAGTATATGTATTTTATCCCTATATATACGTTTTTTTACGGGGCAAAAAGGATCCGGCCATGTCATCTTCGTCGTTCCCTGAATGATAAACGTGTTATATAATGTGCACATGGAAAAATCAGACCACGTCAGACAATTGAATCTTGGCCGGTTTCACCGGCGCCTCTTTCAATGGCGAGTGCTCCAACAGCCATGGCACCAAGTTATGGCCGACGCGATAGTACACGGTGGGGATACGTCAGACCCACTCTATTGCTGGACTTGGACATCCAGCATGATGAGAGGCAAGTATCCTTGCTTCTCCATTATCGACCCGGTTACGCTTAGAACCAAAACGGCATATGCCAGACGGTTTGGGTTTGAGTTGGTGCATGGCATGTTTCTTCCAACAGAGAAGTGGCTTACTACGGACTACACGTGCCAGAACGAACGGTGTGTCAACCCGTTCCACACTTCACTAACTTCAGCGACATCACTACATTCAGATCGGGACAAGTTCTTCAGGCAGGAATTTCAGAAAAGAACGAACGAAGTTCTTACCGAAGAGAAACGCCAGCATGCTATTAAGCTTGAACAAGCAGAAAGGGATTACAGACGACGTAGCACCGACGATGGTTACATCGACCCGCTACAGGCTGAGATCGATGCGAATCGCAAGAAGTAAGTCGGTGACACAGAAACAATGTGCACCGAACGGTGCAAAATGTAATGTACATCTTACCATGAGTGTTATATAATTATCACAATGGTAATCACCATCGTGCACACAAACAACGAGGAGGTGGGAAACATGGCAATGAGTCCCGAACAGATTTTCAAACTCACGTTACGGCAACCTACGGCGGCACACTTAACGGAAAGCGAGGCCTCTGACCGCGTGCAAGACCTCAAGGATCGTCACCAACTGTTCCTTGGCGCCACGCCTCGGCGGCACGACACGCCCAACCTCATCGCGTTCCGCGCTGATTGGCAAACCATGATGTCGCGCGAGCGCGACTACAGCGAGTAGCGAATGTCCGACAAAACAATCGGCCACGTCGAGTTACTCTGCAGGTTAGCTGACGACCTCGATGAATTCAAACACCTTACCGAGGGTCCGATCGGTACGATTTACAATGCCCTAGCGGAAATCAGCGCGGAATCCCTGCAGGGCAGCAACCAAGCGGCCAGCGACCCGGAAGATGACACACTCTGGACCGACGCTGAGCTCGAGGCGTTCATCAAGGTCATCAGTAGCGGCCTCGACATCCTCGCCGGGTACAAGTAAGGAGGGAACACCATGAGAACATTCATACACTTCGGCACACAGCGGTGGAGCGGCAAGGGACAGTGCACCGACTACAACGGCCTCGTGACGTTCACCGACAAGCACGGCGTCGAGCACAAGCTCCGACTCATCATCCACACCGACAGCTACGTCTCACAGGCATATGCGAAGGTTGAGCGTTGGGACGGGACCTCCTGGCAGAACGTCGTCTACTTGAATGGTGAGGAGCTCCACATCTCACCGACCATCGGCTACGCGAAGAGCAACATGACCGAGCACGACTACCAGTCAGCATATTCCACCGACGTCGCTCGTCTGCTTGCTCTTGCCACGGAGGTCTTCGAATGACAGACGCTTTCCGCAAGGTCTACCTCGGCGACGGTGTCTACGTCGAGACGGACGGCAACGACTACGTCCTAACCACCGATCGATCACTCGAATGCCCCGATTGCGGATCCAAAGGGGCTAGCATCACCCACGTGATTGTCCTGGAGCCCGATATGGTTGATGGGCTCGTTCAGTACGTGACACGCGCAAGCGTTCAGGCAGCCCGACTGCGGGCAGAAAGGGACAAATGAAGCTGAACCTCAAGCGTCGCGAGTTCACCACGAACGGCCCGGATCCCACAGTCGTCGTCGAGTACGAAGACAAGAAAGCCGGTGTGCGCATCACCGAATTCCAAGGCGTCTACACCGTGGATCGTCCCGACCAGGACACGCACGACCCGCGGAAAATCATCTCCATGCTAGCCGAGGAGCTACACCGCACCCTCGAGGAAGCTCATGAGGTGCTCCAGTCCATGAGGAGGCTGGAAGGCTGGCCGGAGGATAACGACAGCGATGTGGAAGCCGCCGAACGCAAGGCGGGCTGGGACCCCAAGCCATGAGCGAGAGATACCACGGCATGAAGTGGGTCCTGCGTATCAAACTGCAGGATGCACGGGCTTCGGGTCCTACGTACTACTACTTGAGCAAGTCTGGCACGTGGATCTGTGATGTAAATTTGGCCCGCGAGTTTTACCCTTTGGAACTCGCCGAGCGGATGGCCAGGACGGTAGGGGCGGAGGCGGTACGGTCATGACGAACCACGCCTACCAGGACTACGAGGTCGAGGAGAACGAGGACGGGACGGCCACCGTGTATTGTGCTACGAATGACGATGACGACGATGGCCACGTGGACTGCGAGAGCGCCCACTGGCGCCTCAGTTTCAAGACGGTGGCGGAAGCGCTCAAATACGTTGGACACTCCAGAGTTGGAGTGTCCGGCATCAAGGTAACGGTAAAACTTAATGGGGAGGAAGTCACAAAATGATCGAGGAAGCACCGGACAACCGTGACATCGCGACGAAGCACAACCTACCACGACCTGCGGTCGTGCTAAGTGATGGGAACGTCTATGCCATTATCGGAGCGTGCCGCAAGGCGATGAAGAAGGCCTCCTGGCCACGGCTCGCGGTCCAAGAGGTCACGGACCTGATGTTGCAACAGGGCAGCTACGATGAGGTCCTGCAGGTCGTGATGCTGAACTTCAACGTTTCACTCGAAGGCGATGTCGCCGCGTTCGGCGACGAGGAAACAGAGTGTCCGGAGTGCGGGCGAATCATGAGTGCTCGCGAAGCAAGGGAGCAGAAAATATGCAACGACTGCCAATCAGGAGGCTAACATGACGGTCGGAGACCTTATCATCGAGATGACGGGCATCGAGCTGGACCCGATGGACCACCCGACGGCGGGCCTGAACAGGAGGGTTGTCTTCGAGGTCGACAGCGACGACGGTGCAACGACACACATTCTGGACGTCGAGGACGTGGAGTACAA
>Ga0105340_1000874_pt1 | contig 13964 bp, 11 predicted proteins | sample EasRivMeERMLT700_FD_89676 | JGI IMG/M metagenome (GOLD analysis project Ga0105340, IMG submission 89676) | Soil microbial communities from meander-bound floodplain in the East River, Colorado, USA - East River MetaG ERMLT700 | ecosystem: Environmental > Terrestrial > Soil > Floodplain | place...
CTTGTAGTGGTTCCACTCATGTTCGCCCTTGGCGAGGTTCTCGCTCGGCAAGCAGCGTTCCGAGCCGGCGGGGTGCGGGCGGTCGGGCTTGCACTTGGCGCCCCAGATGCTGAAGAGATCGCCGTGGCTCGTCGCGGTCGCATTGCCCTTTTTGTCTTTGTAAAGCAGGTTGACGAGCACTTGCACCTCGATCGAGCGCGTGTAGCCGGTGCCCATCGCGGGAATCGGGTCGCCCCAGACGAAGAGGCCCGAGTTGCCGACGGCGCCTTTCGGATTCGTCGCGTGGAACCATTCGAATTCGAGGATGAAGTTCTCGTACTGCTTGTCGGTGCGCAGATACCCGGTGGGCTTGCCGGTGGTGATGATCATGTTGTCCTTGACGTACCACGTGCTCGGCGCGCCGTTGACGTTGACCCAGCCGGCGAGGTCCTTGCCGTTGAAAAGTGATTTGAAGCCGTCCTGGGCGTGGCCGACGCCGGCGACGGCAAGAAACGCGAAGATTGCGATGAGGCGTTGCATGAACAGAATCCTCCCTTTGGTAGTGCGATTGTCGGAGCCTGAAGCGTAAGCGAAGATCTTCGCTTACGCTTCAGGCTCCGACATCAACCTTTGTATTGGACCGTCGGCGCCTGAGATACTGACACGGGCGATTTCGCCAGTTCGACGGCCTTGCCTTGTTGCCGCAGGTGCAGCCCCGCGACCGCAAGTACGGTGCCCCAGACGAAGCCGAAGATCACCGGGCTGTAAGTCAAGTCGAACGTCATAAGCGGCGCCGCACCAAGAAACACGACGCCGACCGCGTAAAAACGCCCCCAGTAATAGGCCCCCATGATGAAGAATGCCAGGCCCGACACCATCGAGATAAACGGGTACGGCAAAAGCTCCTGTAAGTATTTCGCCGCGGGCCATGCGGGATGCGCCTGGATGATTTCCAGGTAGGCGAGCAAGCGAATCACAACGACGATGAAGGCATACGTCGTGAAGTAGCCGATCCAGATCGTCCACAACCCGCGCTCGGCTGCATTGGTGGGCAATAGCTGACTGCGGCGATTGAGCCAAAAAAGCACGCCGAGAAAGACGAACAACATCATCCGCGCCAGGTTGATCCAGATGCGCGACGATTCGCCAAGCACCAGCAACCAAACAATGAAATGCTCCGCGAAGACGGCCCCCGCCATCACGAGCACCATGGAACTCCACGCGGAAAAGTCGGCCGTGTGCGTGTCGCGCTCCAGGACATGCTGCAGCCGATCGATCATGTTGAAGCTGCGTGCGGAGATGGAGTCGCCTTCGAGGTAGCGCTGCAGATCTTCGCCGAGTTCGTCGGCGGATGCGTAGCGCATCTTCGGATCCTTCTCGAGGCATTTCAAGCAAATGGTCTCGAGATCGTGATCGACTTTCGGATTGAGCAAGCGCGGCGGCACCGGTTGATGATCGATCACCTGCATGACCGTGTCGAGCGCCGTCTCGGCGCGAAACGGCGGCCGACCGGTGAGCAGCTCATACAAAATCGCACCGAGGCTATAAACATCGGCGGCGGGCCCGAGGTCTTGAGCTTTGCCTTGCGCCTGTTCGGGCGACATGTAGCTCGGCGTCCCCAGCACCGCGCCGGTGCGCGTTTGACCGGAGCTGTTCGGACCAAGCCGCTTTGCGAGGCCGAAGTCGGTGATGTGCGGCTGATCCACGACGTCGATGAGAATGTTGGATGGCTTCAAATCGCGGTGCAAGATGCCGTGCTGATGGGCATAGCCGATCGCGCAAGCGAGGATGCGCACGTAACGCGCGGCCGACTTGCCCGGCAGCGGGCCGAACGCCAGTTTTTGATCGAGGCTCGTGCCCTCGATATATTCCATCGTGAAAAAATGCTGCCCGTCCTGCTGTTCGCAATCGTAAACTTGGACGATGTTGGGATGCTGCAAGCGAGCCGCGGCGCCGGCTTCCGTCTTGAAGCGATTGACCTCGTCCTCGTTCGCGAGCCGGCCCGCGATGATCATCTTCAGGGCGACGACGCGATCGAGCGACAATTGCCGGGCGCGATAGACGACGCCCATGCCGCCGCGGGCAATCTCGGTGAGCAGCTCGTAGTCGCCGAAACGCTGGCCCATGGCGACGACGAACGTTGAACTCACATGCGGTTCGGGCAACGTCGGCGCCTTCGGATCATTGGCGCCGGTTAGCGGCGACGGTTGGTCGTTCAGCTTTTCGGTCTTCATGTCGCCCATACCACAAAATGTAGTCGCCGGCATGGTGAAACGCAATCGTGGTTTTGCGTAAGATATTGGTTTAGCCGCTTACGTTTAGCGCTCGCGTTGAAGCGTCTGGATCCCGACGCGTTAACGCGAGCGCTAAACGCAAGCAATGAAAGGGAAACTCCCATGACCCCCGCCGATCAACGACGACTGTTGAGCGATGTCGATTCCTTCTGCGAAGAGCTGCGCGAGCACGAGGAGATGTGCTACGTCGAGCATCGCTTCAACGAATACCTGTTGCCGATCGCGAAGAAGTTCAATATCCTCGGCATGCCGGTGCCGCCCGAGTACGGAGGCCGCGGCGCGGACAGCGTCACCTACGCGAAGGCGCTCGCGCGCATCGGCCAGGAAGGCACCGGCGTCCGCACGTTTTTCTCCGGGCACACCAGCATCGGGCAGTATCCGATCATGACGTGGGGCAGCGAGGAACTCAAACAGCGGTATCTGCCGCCGTCATGCATCGGCGACAAGGTCCTCGCGTTCGGCTTGACCGAGCCCGACGCCGGCAGCAATCCGCTGGAGATGACGACGACGTACGAAAAGAAAGCGGACCATTTCGCTCTTAATGGCGTCAAGTATCTGATCTCCAACGCCGGCATCGCGCATGCGGTCGTCGTATTTGCGTATCCGAGCCAAGCTGCCGCCCTGGGCAGCGGCACAGGACGTCGAATCTCGGCTTTCGTCATCGACGTCGATCAACCCGGCATCGCACGCGAGGATTTGCTCGCGAAGGTCGGCATGCCCACCGCCAACACCGGCATGTTCGAACTGAGCGACTTCCATTGTCCGCTCAACAACCTGCTCGGCCCCGAAGGTGATGGCTTCCGCATCGCCATGGGCACCCTCGTCAGCGGCCGGCTCTCCGTGGCGGCGGGCTGTCTCGGCGTCATCGAGGATTGCTTGATCGAATCGGTTCGCTACGCCAAGGAACGGCATCAGCATGGTAAGGCGATCGGCAAGCATCAACTGGTGCAGGAACATTTGGCCGCGATCGAGATGGCACGCTTCGCGTCGGATGCGGTTGTCATGAAAGCGGCGGAGGCGAAGGACGCGAGCGCCGCCGATCCGAGTAACAACGAATTGAAAGCGGCGGCGGAGATGCTGTGCGCCAAGGCGAAGTTGTACGCGTCGAACGCCGCCTGGGAAGCGGCCGATCACGCGGTGCAGCTCTTCGGCGGCCGCGGCTGGTCGACGTTGTTTCGTCCGGGCCGCCATTTGATGGATGTGCGCGTGTGCCGAATCTATGAAGGGACGGATGAGATCTTGAAGCTGAAGGTCGCGGCGGCGCTTTTGGGTGGCAAAGAGTATGAAGCGTACAAATAGCCCTTGCGGCTTCGCGTTCGCGCGGCGCCACGCGAACGCGAAGCCGCAAGCGGCTAGGAAAGTTTCGCCGCGACGCCCGCCCAGCCATCCTCGATCACCTTGTTCGCCGATCCACGAATCAACCCACTCGGCGCCATCTTCAATAAGCCGCCCAGGCTCTTGATCTCAGCACGCCATTTGATCTTCGTGCCCGATTCATGCGGCTCCAACGTCAACGACGTCTCGACTTCACTGGTCGAGCCGATGCCTTTGCTTTTCTGAGAATACTTCACCGACTTCGCTTCCTCGCCGCCGAGGATTTCGATGGTCACATCGATGCTGCCGCGCATGAACGAGAAGCCGGGATGAACGGTGCACACGGCGCGATCGCGCGTGCCGCCGTCGTGTGGCGTACCGTCGGGGATGCATGTCACGAGGAACGCGGCGTCGCCCAGCTTGGGCCAAAGTTGTTCGGGCGGCAACGCGAAGATCCGTTCGCCTTCGAAGGGTTGCATGTCGGCTCCTTGATTGGGGTGCATCTTCTATGGTATTGTTAGAATTCGATCAAGCCCCGGGGTGAGGTATTCCGAACCCCGGGGTTCGGAGTACCTCACCCCGGGGCTTGCATGACCAGTGCACTTTCAGTCCAATCGGGCGAATTGTCAATTCAATCCTTCGACTGGGGCACGCTGCAATGGCTCGCCAACGCCGCCGTCCTGCCCGGCGCGGCGCAAACGCTCGGCGTCTGTCACCTTTTTGCCGGCAAACAGAACCCACTCCACTATCATCCCAATTGCGAAGAGATTCTCTACGTTCAACAAGGCACTGGAAAACACCTAATCGATCAAGATTGGATTCCCGTCCGCCCCGGCTCTGTCGTGCGCATTCCCGCGATGATGAAGCACCAGCTCGTCAACGACGGACCGGACACGCTGATCACCATCATTGCATTCTCGTCCGGCGATCGGCAAACGATTATTCTGGAGTGATTCATGTCCCTCGATCCATTTTTTCATCCCAAATCGGTCGCGGTCATCGGCGCCAGCGCCACGCCGGGCTCGGTCGGCAGCATTCTCATGCGCAACCTGCTGGCGAATCCGTTTGGCGGCGTCGTTTACCCCGTCAACCCGAAACGCAAGGCGGTGCACGGCGTCCTTTGCTATCCGTCGCTGATGGAGATTCCCGAAGCCGTCGATCTCGCCGTCATCGCCACGCCGGCGGCGACGGTGCCAACCGCGATGGAAGCATGCGTCGCGCGCGGCGTGCCGGCGGCCATTGTTATCTCCGCGGGCTTCTCGGAACTCGGCGCCGCGGGGCGAACGCTCGAGAAAAAAATCAAGGACATCGCCCATGGCAAGATGCGCCTGGTTGGACCAAATTGTCTCGGCATCATCCACCCATCGAGCAATCTCAATGCGAGCTTCGCGTCGTCGATGCCGAAGCCGGGCCGTGTCGCGCTGTTGAGCCAATCGGGGGCGATCTGTACTTCGATTCTCGACTGGGCTCGCGAAAAGCACATCGGTTTCTCGACGTTCGTCTCGGTCGGCACCATGCTCGATGTCGATTTCGCGGACCTGATCGACTACTTCGGCGACGACGCGAACACGCGCAGCATCGTCTTGTACATGGAATCGGTCGGCGACGTGAAAAGGTTCGTCAGCGCCGCGCGGGCCGTCGCGCGGTCCAAGCAGGTGATCGTCGTCAAGGCGGGCCGGCATGAAGCCGGCGCCAAGGCCGCCGCGTCGCACACCGGCGCGCTCGCGGGCAGCGACGCCGTTTTTGACGCCGCGATACGACGCGCCGGCGTCTTGCGCGTGACCACCATACCTGATCTGTTCAACATGGCCGAGATTCTCGCGCATCAACCGCCGCCGCGCGGGCCGAGCTTGGCCATCATCACCAACGCCGGCGGTCCGGGTGTCATGGCGACCGACGCGCTCATGCTCGGCGGCGGCCAGCTTGCGACGCTGGCGCCCGAATCGATCGACGCTCTCAATAAAGCGCTGCCGCCGTTCTGGAGCCATGGCAATCCGATCGACGTGCTCGGCGACGCCACGCCGACGCGCTACCAGCAAGCCGTCGCGGTGTGCGCAAAAGATCCGAACGTGCAGGGCCTGTTGATTCTGTTGACGCCGCAAGCGATGTCGGATCCGACGCAGACGGCGCGCGAGCTGGCGCCGTTTGCGAAGACGGAGGGCAAGCCGGTGCTCGCGTCTTGGATGGGCGGCGCCGACGTGAGCGAAGGTCGCCGCGTTCTGGCGAAGGCGGGCATCGCGACGTTCGATTCGCCGGAGGCCGCCATTCAGGCGTTTCTGCACATGGTGCAGTATCGTCGCAATCAGGAGTTGCTGTACGAGCAGCCGGCGGCGCTGCCGGAGGATTGGCGACCCGATCACGCCCGCGTTCGCGCCATCATTGATAAAGTCCGCAAGCCCCGGGATGAGCGCAGCGATTCCCGGGGGTTGTTGACCGAATTCGAAGCCAAGGAACTGCTCGCATGCTACGGCATCCCCACGGTGCCAACCGCGAATGCTTCCCGCGCGGACGATGCCGTCGCCGCCGCGAAAAAGTTCGACTTTCCGGTCGTCTTGAAACTCTGGTCCGAAGTCATCACGCACAAAACCGACGCGGGCGGCGTGATACTTAACATCGCGAATGAGAACGGTGTGCGGCGGGCGTTCAAGGAAATCGAAACCAGTGCTGGCAACTATGCCGCTGCACACAACCTGCGAGCGCTAAACGTAAACGACGTGTTCCTGGGCGTCACGGTGCAGCCAATGATCCGCATGAAGGGCTACGAGTTGATCGTCGGCAGCTCCGTCGATGCGCAGTTCGGGCCGACGATCCTGTTCGGCGCCGGCGGCGTGCTCGTCGAGGTATTCAAGGACCGCGCTCTCGGCTTGCCGCCGCTCAATCGCACGCTGGCGCGCCGGCTCATCGAACGCACGCAAATCTTCAAGGCGCTCGAGGGCGTGCGCGGGCAAAAGCCGATCCCGCTCGCGGACCTCGAAACACTTTTAGTACGATTCAGTTATTTGTTGTGCGATTTTCTTGAGATCCAGGAGATCGACATCAATCCCCTGCTAGCGAGTCCGGACGGTTTGATCGCCCTGGACGCGCGTGTCGTGCTCGCAGCGCCGGATCAGCCGAAGCCGCAGTTGACGATTGAGCCGTATCCGAATCAGCTTACCACTTCATGGACGTTGAAAGACGCCACGCCGATCATCGTTCGCGCCATTCGACCGGAGGACGAGCCGCTCATCACACGCTTGCACAGCACGCTTTCAGAACAATCGATTCGCTTTCGCTTCTTCAGCATGGTCAAGACGCTGTCGCGCGAAAGCCTGATTCGGCTCTGCCACCTCGATTACAGCCGCGAGATGGCGCTGGTCGCCGAGCGCAACGGTGCGTTGCTGGGCGTGTCGCGCTATTACATGAATCCGCAGACGCAGAGCGCGGAATTCGCGATCGTCGTCAGCGATGCCTGTCAAGGACAGGGCCTGGGCGATCATTTGATGCGGCGCTTGATCGTGGTGGCGCGCGAACGCGGCGTCAAACAGCTTACCGGTTCGGTTTTGCGCGAGAATCATCGGATGCTGGCGCTCGCGAAAGAGTTGGGGTTTCGCGAAGGGAAATCGGGCGAAGCGGGCGTCGCGCAGGTGGTGCTGGATTTGTGATTGCGATGTGGTAACCTGTTTGGCGAGCCACGGGGTTTATCCCCGTGGTAAGGACATCCATTCCACGGGGATAAACCCCGTGGCTCGCAAGATTCGAGGTCTTCAATGGTTCGACGATTGGTATCGGCCTGGTGTTTCACCCTAATCCTCACCACGGCCGCGTTCGCCCAGGACACCCTCTGGACGCCGCAGCACGTCGCGAAGCTGCGCGTCGTCACGGAAGCCGTGATCGCGCCGGACGGCACGCAGGTCGCGTATGTCTTGAGCGTGCCGCGCGATCTTTCGAAGGAAAAGGACGGCGGCTCGTGGACCGAGCTGCACGTCGTCGATACCAAGGGCAACTCGACCCCGTTCATCACCGGGCCGGTCAACGTCGGCTCGATCACCTGGACGCCGGACGGCAAGCAAATCGCCTTCCTGGCGAAGCGCGACAAGGATGAACACAAATCCCTTTACGCCATCGGCTCCAAGGGCGGCGAGGCGCGCAAGCTCGTCGTCCATGGCACGGACATCCAGGGCTACAGCTTTTCCGGCGACGGCAGCACGGTCGCGTTCCTGGCGACGGAGCCGACGCCCGCGGCCAAGAAGAAGGCCCTCGATCAGGGTTTTAGCCAGGAGATTTACGAAGAGGACACCCCGTTCGTTCGCGTGTGGATTGCCGCCGTCCAAGCCGCCCCCCAGGGGGGCGACTTGGGGACGATGCTGAAACTGAAAGGCAGCGCGTCGGAGCTGCACTTCAATCCGAAGGAAAACAAGATCGCCGTCGCGCTGGCGCCGACGCCGGGCATCGACGATCACATCATGTTTCGCAAGGTGCACATCGTCGATCTCGCGACCGGCAAAGCGACCAACCTCAACAACCCCGGCAAGCTCGGCCAGCTCGGCTGGTCGCCGGATGGCAAGAAGCTCGCGATGATCACGGGGGCGGATAAACATGATCCGAAGGAAGGTCGGCTATGGGTCCATGATGGGAATAACTGGAGCGACTGGTCAAAATTGCAAGAAGATCCCGTCGAGTCAATCGCTTGGATTACACAAGAAAACGTCGAATGGCTTGGCTCTCGCGGAGTTTCCTCTGTATATGGGGGCGCAACGAGCCGAACTTCAAGCCTAGTTTCAATCGAGACAAACCCGATATTCCTAAACATTAGCGCCTCGAGGAGCGGCGAAGTGCTTGGGATGATCGGAAATTCCAAACACCATCCGCCAGAAGTGTTTGTGCTCGGGCCTGCCGAACGAGCCTTTTATCCGCGCCGCCTCACCAACAGCAATCCCTGGCTCAAAGAGATGAAGTTCGCCAAACAGGAGGTCATCAAGTACAAAGCCAAAGACGGCCTCGAACTCGAAGGCATTCTCATCCGCCCGCTCAACGAAGAAAAAGGCAAACGCTACCCGCTCGTCCTCACCGTGCACGGCGGACCCGAAGCGCATTACTCCAACGGCTGGCTGACGATGTATCACTCGCTCGGCCAGGTCGCCGCCGCCAGGGGCATGGCTGTCTTCTATCCCAACTATCGCGGCTCCACCGGCTACGGCGTCGAGTTCTCCATGAAGGGCCAAAAGGAAGCCGGCGGCAAGGAGTTCGACGATCTCATCGACGGCGTCGATCATTTGGTGAAGATGGGCCTCGTCGATGACAAGAAAGTCGGCATCACCGGCGGCTCCTACGGCGGCTACGCGACGGCGTGGGGCGCGACCGTTTACTCGCATCGCTTTGCGGCAGGTGTCATGTTCGTCGGCATCTCCGATTGGATTTCGTGCAGCGGCACCACCGATATTCCGCAAGAGATGTTCCTGGTGCATCATCGCAAATGGCTCTGGGACGACTGGGATTACTTCGCGAAGGCGAGCCCGATCAAGCACATCGACAAGCACAAGACGCCGCTGCTCATCATGCATGGCAAGGCCGACCCGCGCGTCAATCCGGGGCAATCGCTGGAGTTCTATCGCCATCTGAAGGTTCGCAATCAGGCGCCGGTGCGGCTCGTCCTCTACCCCGGCGAAGGCCACGGCAATCGCCGCGCCGCGTCGAAGCTCGATTACAACTTGCGTTTATTGCAATGGATGGAGCATTACCTGAAGGGCCCCGGCGGCGCGATGCCGGCGATGGAGATCGACTACGGCGTGGCGCCGCCGACGAAGACGAGCGCGAGCTGGGACGATCGCTACCCGCTCGCGACGGCTTACGAGCCCTGGCTCGGCCGCGGGTGTCCGTGTTGCATTGGGTGGTGAATGAAGTTCGTGTTGATGGCTTCGGGCTAGCGATGATATGATTTGGAGTGAGGTTTGCCCGTGAAATTCACCACGTTGATCCCAACCGTTGCAAACGACGGCACTCCATTTGAGGAAAAGTTCTTGCGGCGACTGATCGACCGCTTATGGAAGCCATTCGGCGCGATGTCTGAAGAACGCGAAGTGCATGGAAGATGGACTGACGATGACGGCATGGTCTACCACGACGTCTCCATCAAAATCTCGATCGATTGCGATCGAGGGCGATTGTTCGAGGCTATGCGAGCTGTGAAGAAGGTCGGGAAACGCCTTGGCCAAATCGCGATGTATTTTGAAGTGAGCGGCTACGACGGCGTCCAGAAATTGCGCGTCATTCAAGCGGATTGAAACTGGAGAGCGATAATGTCGGCGAACACGCAATCAAGGTCACGCAGCATCAAAGAGAGGGGATGCCAGTTGTTGGCGTTTGCACGCAAACAGCTAGACCACGGAAGCTCGGGATTCGACCTGTTTCTTGCTTTGTTCGGATCGCGCGGAAAAGCGCGGATGTTGTTTCCGACCAAAAAAGAATGGCTGGCATTCGAACGTAGCGACGAAAACAAGGAACTTCAGAAGTTGATCGAGAATCTGCCGACAAGCAATCAACTGGCATTGAATGGAGACTTCGCTCTGACCTTGCGCCTACCGAAAAGCGTCCACACCGCCTTGACAAAGGAAGCCGCGGCCGAGGGCGTCAGCCTGGATCAACTTTGCTTGTCGAAACTCGTCGCGCAATTGCGAGAGCTCGTCTAAGGAACGCGCAATGTCCTTATTCGATTCGCGGCCAGGGCGCGTATCTATCTTGCTCCTCCTGTTTTGGACCGGCACGCTCGGCGTGGCCTATTTCGGCATCCTTGCTTTCATGATTCTGGTCGTGCCGCAATACGAACGAGCATTCCTCGAGCAACGAGTGCGGCTGCCTTACCTCACGGAATTGGTGATTGCCGTCTCGCGGGGGTGCGTCAAATACTGGTATGTTGCCGCGGTGTTGATCGGCGGCGGTTATTTGTTTGGCGGCGGCCTGCTCGGCGCGTTGCGGCCATCGGAGAAATGGGAACGTCGCTTGTGGCTCGCCTGGCTGTTCCTGGCCGGGACTGCGGCCATCTTTCTATTCGTGGCATGGTTCGCATTGCAAATCCTGCCAGCGATGGATTAGCCTATTGACGCTAGCGCCGATTCGAGCGACAATCGGCTCCACGTTGCAAATCGTTCGAGGAGATTGCGATGCGTGCGCACCTTTCGCGCGGTCTATGGCTCGTCGTCTTTCTCGTTCCCGCGCTCGTGGGCCTCTTGCGCGGCGAGCACCAAAGCACGCCGGACGATCCAGCCGCGCTCCTCGTCAAACAACTCGGCGCCGACGCATTCGCCGTTCGGCAAGATGCTGGTAAGAAGCTGATTGCCCTGGGCGAGAAAGCCGTGCCGGCGCTGCGCAAGGCGGCGACGAGCGACGCTGACGTTGAAATCCGCCGCCGCGCTGATGAACTCCTGCTCGTCATCCTGCCGCCGACGCGAAAAAGCAAATCGATCGGCCTGGACATGGCTCGCATCGACGGCGGCGCCTTTCTGATGGGTTCGTCCGAAGGTGAAAAAAACCGCCGGCCCGATGAGAAACGCCATGGCGTGACGATCAAGTCGCCGTTCTACCTCGGCATTTTCGAGGTGACGCAGGGCGAGTATCAAAAGGTCATGAAGGTTAATCCAAGTACCTTTTCTACCACCGGCGGCGGCCGCAATAGCGTCGGCGCTCAGGACACGAGCCGATTCCCCGTGGAAAACGTGACCTGGTTTGATGCGATCGAATTCTGCAACCAGCTCAGCAAGCTCGACGATTTGCCCCCCTATTACAAGATCGACGACATCAAGCGCCAAGGCGGCGCCATCGGAAGCGCCAAGGTCACGGTCATGGGCGGCAACGGCTATCGGCTGCCCACCGAAGCGGAATGGGAATTCGCGTGCCGGGCCGTCACGGAAGAGCCGTATCATTTCGGCAAATCGGCGACGGGCAAGCTCGTCAATTGCAAGTCGTCCATTATCCCCGGCGGTTACGGTGGCGGTCCGGCCTGGCGCGCATTGGACGTGACGGCCCCGGTCGGCAGCTATCCGGCGAACCACTTCAAGCTTCACGACATGCATGGCAACGTCGGCGAATGGTGCTGGGATTACTACGACAAGGATTACTACGACAACTCGCCGCGCGTCGATCCGTCCGGGCCGGCGAATGGCACGCATCGCGTCAATCGCGGCGGATCGTGGCTTGTCACCGAGGTGAGCTGCCGATCGGCGAGCCGATTCATGCAGCTACCCAGCGAAGTCACCTATACCGTGGGCTTTCGCGTGGCGCGGAATCCATGATTGCAGCCGCTTGCGGCTTAGCGTTCGCGTGGCGCCATGCGAGCGCTAAACGAAAAGGGGACAAATTCCGTGCGGCACCGAACGCCCTGGCTCATCGCCACCGGCGCATTTCTTTTGATCGCCCTTGCCGCCTGGAAATGGTGGCCGCACGAGACGCCCGATCCGTCCACCTTGGCGATGAAGTACAAGGACCACAACATCATCCTCGTCAGCTTCGACGCGCTGCAAGCCGCTCACGTTGGTTCGCTCGGCAATCCACGCAACGCAACTCCGACGCTCGACAAGATCGCCAACCAGGCGTTCAACTTTCGCCATTGTTACTCGGTCGCGTCGTGGACGGTGCCCGCGTCGATGACGTGGTTCACCGGCGTTTATCCGTCCGAGCACGGCATGACGAACAAGTTCGCCGTCTACAAGCCGCCGCTGCAAAAGCTCGCCAACCTCAAGGAACTCGCGCCGCATCTGCTGACGCTCGCCGAAATTATGAAGCACAACGGCTACGCTACCGCCGGCTTCACGGGCAACGCGGGCGTCAGCGGCCTGTTCGGCTACGAGCAAGGCTTTGACGTCTATTACCACGAGCAAGAAAAATTCGGCGGCTTCCACGACAGCGTGCCGCGGGCGATCGAATGGCTGAAGAAAAATCGCCAGCAGAAGTTCTTCCTGTTCCTGCACGGCTACGATTGCCACGGTCAACACAGTCCCGCGGGCGGGTACGACTATCGCTTCGTGGACAAGAATTACGATCGCCGATTCACCGGTTCGGAGCAAGAGCAGGAACTCCTGCGCGAGGAAGGGCTTGATAAAGGTCAATTGACGCTGCGTGACGAGGACGTGCGCTTCTGGCGAGCCATCTACGATGAAAAAATCAACCGCGCCGACGAAATGTTCGCGAAGTTTATGCACGACTTCGACAAGCTCGGCATCACGGACAAGACGCTGTTCGTACTGACCTCCGATCATGGCACCGAGTTCTACGAGCATCGCCGCTTAGATCACGGCTTCACGCTTTACGATGAGCAACTGCACGTGCCGTTGATCGTCAAGCTGCCGGGACAGAGGTCGGGCAAGATGATCGAGGATCGCGTCAGCAGCATCGATGTGATGCCAACCATCCTCGATTTGCTGGATGCCGATGTCCCGGAAAAAGCGCGGAACCAGCTTCGCGGCGTCAGTCTCGCGGCGGCGCTGCGCGGCGAGTCGAGCCGGCGTGATGTCTTTGCCGAGACGGATTACCGGGAATATACCTATAAGCGCGCGATCGTCGCGCCGGATGGCTGGAAGTTGATCGTTACGCTCGAGAACAAGAGCCGGGAGTTGTATCATCTTCCGGATGATCCAGACGAGTTGAAGAACCTCGCGTCGGTGGAAAGCAAGCGTGCCGATGAGTTGGAGGGGCGGCTGTTCGCGCATTTCAAGGCGATCGGGCACGACTTGACGGCGAAACGATGGGAGGTGGGGCTCAATCCGGTGTATACATTCGCGACGAAGAAATAAGTTGCCTGGCGAGCCACGGGGTTTATCCCCGTGGGAAGGATATCCATTCCACGGGGATAAACCCCGTGGCTCGCATTTATGTTCCATCAAGGAGATTTCATGGCCAAACGCATCATCCTTCGCACCGCGGAAGCGCTCGTGGAAGGCGAACTCGATTACCTTTGTGCCGAGCCGGAAATCGTGCTCGGCGAACTCGACGGCCCCGTCGGCGTCGCAATGGCAACGCTTTTAGGCGATCAGGTCAAGGGACACACCAAGGTTTTCGCAATCCTCAATAGCGACGTGCAGGTCAAGCCCGCGACGCTGATGGTCTCGAAGGTCACCGTCCGCGATGCACGCTACACGAACATCCTCATGGGAACCGTGCAGGCGGCCATCGCCAACGGCGTGCTCGACGCCGTGCGGGCCGGCGATATCCCGAAGAAAAAAGCGGAAGAACTCGGCATCATTTATTCCGTATGGCTCGATCCCTCCATATTGAAGGTGCCGCAAGGCAAGATCGATCATGAAGCGTTATTCAAGGTGCATCGCGAGGCGACGGCCAAGGTGATCAAGAAGGCGATGAATGGGGAGCCGACGATTGATTGGTTGCTCAAGAATCAGGACAAAGTGCAGC